>Ga0190363_1000260_pt1 | contig 30561 bp, 30 predicted proteins | sample 48721867_MG_FD_161272 | JGI IMG/M metagenome (GOLD analysis project Ga0190363, IMG submission 161272) | Hydrothermal vent microbial mat bacterial communities from Southern Trench, Guaymas Basin, Mexico - 4872-18-6-7_MG | ecosystem: Environmental > Aquatic > Marine > Hydrothermal vents >... | reverse complement strand
GGGATCGTTTTATTGTCGATAAATGCTCTTAGGTGGATAATGAGTGATAACGAATTTTCAAGGGATTCCGCAAAGAGAGGTATAGTATATGTTATCATTGGTATGATAATTGGGGTTATATCATTGGCGTTAGTTAATTTTCTCTATTTTGGTGAGATAACCTGCCGGGCTTGGGAGCCTCCCACCCCGACAACCTCCACTTCGACAACCTCCACTTCGACAACATCAACAACATCAACAACAACCACCACATCCACAACTACAACCTCCACCCTCCCCGGTATTGACTTCATCTTTGGCGAAGTAGGAGGGTTCATAGGTCTCTACCTTAATGATGGTACTGGTTCATTCACTTACAAAGGACCGGTCGGGGATGTAGGCCAGTGTGCCTATGGTCTTGCAGCTGCAGACTTCGATGGAGATGGCGATATGGACTTTGTTGCTGGCAATTATTCCGGTGAAATAGAACTCTTCCTTAATGATGGTGCTGGCTCATTCACCCAAAAAGGAACAATTAGGGATGTAGGCGATTATGCCTATGGTCTTGCAGCTGCAGACTTCGATGGAGATGGCGATATGGACTTTATCTCCGGAAAGTCTTCCGGTGAAATAGAACTCTTCCTTAATGATGGTGCTGGCTCATTCACCCACAAAGGAACAATTAGGGATGTAGGTACCGGTGCCTATGGTCTTGCAGCTGCAGACTTCGATGGAGATGGCGATATGGACATTATCTCTGGCGATTTTGCCGGTGAAATAGAACTCTTCCTTAATGATGGCGCCGCTTCATTCACTTATAAGGGAGTAATCTTTGATGTAGGCGATGATGCCAATGGTCTTGCAGCTGCAGACTTCGATGGAGATGGCGATATGGACATTATCTCTGGCGATTTTGCCGGTGAAATAGAACTCTTCCTTAATGATGGCGCCGCTTCATTCACCCATAAAGGAGTAGTCGCGAATCCAGGACAGTTTGCCTATGGTCTTGCAGCGGCAGACTTCGATGGAGATGGCGATATGGACTTCATCTCTGGCGATGGAGTAGGGGAAGTAGAACTCTTCCTTAATAATGGTACCGCCTCATTCGGCTACTATGGGATAATCTCTGATGTAGGCCATTATGCCTTTGGTCTTGCGGCGGCAGACTTTGCATAAATGAGAATCTCTCAGATTGAAGGGGGGCATGCCCAAAAAATTCCCTCTTGTTCTCAAAATCTGCTCAATTGTGTTTTTCTATCACTACAGATCATTAATTTCTAACCTCAAGAAATTTTTCCCTAAGTCTCTTTATATTTTTCGAGTTGTTTATCTGCCTTTCTAATTCTTTCTCCATTATCTCAAGTTCCCTCAATCTCTCTATAACTTCGATCTCCTCTTCTTTCAGTTTGACCATCTCCCTCTCAATATCCTCAATTTTTTCCATATTTAATTGTTTATTTATCTCTTATGCTATAAATATATTTATCCCTGCAAAATGGAGAAAAAGAAAATAAAGATACTCGACACGACACTCAGAGATGGAGAGCAAACTCCGGGGGTTTCATTAACGCCAGATGAAAAGTTGACTATTGCAAAGGCATTGGATGATATCGGCGTTGATATTATTGAAGCTGGAGCCGCGATTACAAGTCTTGGTGAGCAAGAAAGTATTAAGAAGATTGCAAATGAAAATTTGAATGCCGAGATAGCGAGTTATGCGAGGATTCTGAAGGGGGATATTGATGCTGCTATTAAGTGTGATGTCGACTCCATCTTTCTCGTCTCGCCAACATCCGATCTACACATAAGATATAAATTAAGGACAACGAGAGATAAATTAATAAGTAAAACATTGGATGCAATTCAATACTGCAAGGACCACGGCTTGGTGGTTGATTTATGCACGGAGGACGGCTCAAGAACCTCGGTAGATTTTTTGATAAGATTGCTAAAATCTGCAACAGAATATGGAATTGATCGATATACGATAGCAGATACCGTTGGTGTGATGACTCCAGAGAAGATAAAAGATATGTTCGCAAAGCTGAAGAAGGAGGCAAAAATTCCTCTCGGGGTTCATTGTCATGATGACTTTGGTTTGGCAACTGCAAATACAATTGCGGCAGTTAAGGGCGGTGCTCAGGTAGTTGATGTTGTGGTAAATGGTCTTGGGGAGAGGGCGGGGAATGCGTCTCTTGAGGAGGTTGTGATGGCATTAAAACTTCTGGAAGACTACGAGACAAATATAAATACAAAGAAGATATCGAATCTGTCAGAATTGGTTGAGAAATTATTCGGCGTTCCAGTACCCCCAAACAAGGCAATTGTTGGAGAGAATGCATTTACTCATGAAGCCGGAATTCATGTCGATGGTATCCTAAAAAAACCAGAAACTTACGAAGCAATAAAGCCAGAACTTGTGGGAGCAAAGAGAAGATTCGTTCTTGGTAAGCATGTTGGAATGAAATCTGTTAAAAAGATGCTCGATGAATTGAACATCTCTGTAAATGATGAACAATTGAGGGAGATATTTGAGCAGATAAAATACATAGGAGATAAGGGGAAGAAGGTCACAAGTGCCGATTTAGAAGCAATTGCTCATTCGGTATTGGGGATTGAAATTGAAAAGGCAATCAGGGTTGATGAATTGGTTGCAATTGCTGGAAATAGATTCACTCCAACCGCCTCGGTAAAGGTGAGGATTGATGGTAAGGAGATAAGAGCCTCTGGAATAGGAACAGGTCCCGTTGATGCCGCAATTAATGCAATAAGGCAAGCAACTAAGGACATACCATTTGAATTGATCGAGTACCATGTAGACTCTATCTCTGGAGGAACCGATGCCGTTGTTGAGGTTATGGTAAAATTGAGGTCAAAGGGTAAGATAATTACTGCCAGAGGTGCTGGAACAGACATAGTTTTAGCGAGTGTTGATGCATTGGTCAATGGTCTAAATCTAATCCTGAGGAGAATTTCATAATTTTAAATGAAAATCGATGATGCAATAAAGGACATGAAGTATCTCCTGGATAGGGGGTATAAAAAGAGGACCGCACTGAATTTCGTCGCAAACCATTATAGACTCAATGAGAAGGACAGAAATTTTCTCCGGAGATATGTCTTCTCAGAAGATGATATAAAAGAGCACGAATCAAAATTAATTCCCATTTCAAGGATTCGTGGCAGGGAGGTTGTTATTGATGGCTATAATGTACTTGTTACAGTTGAGGCGATTCTCAAGAAGAGAGACCTCGTATATGGAATGGATGGATTCCTTAGGGATTCAAGTGGTGCATACTCGAAATATAAATTTGATAAAAATACAAAAATAGCAATAAAGGAGATAATAAGGACACTAAAAAATTATAAGCCTAAGTATGTATTGTTTATATTTGATTCCCAGATATCGAGGAGTGGAGAGTTGGCAAGTTATGTCAGAAAGAAACTGCGTGAGTTCGATGTGAATGGTACTGCAAAGACAAGTAGATGTGCCGACTCCGAAATCATAAGGTTGAATAGAATAACAATGACAACAGACAGCATAATCATAAAAAAGGTTAATAAGGTTGTAGATATCTGCTCCGAAATTCATAAAGAAAAAAATAAATTTTTATTATAGAATAACTTAATACCTCTTAATAATGGCTAAAAGAATCGGTTTTCTGGAATCGAGGTTTGTTAGAAATGCATCTAGAATATTCATTAGTTTTGGCAGTTTTCTTGCGGGTATGTTTCCGAAGATCGAGGTCAATCTGAAACAATCCGGCATAGCAACAGACTATAATGTTAATGCAAGGGAATATATGGCAATATGCATATTTGTATCGTCATTCACATTCATCACAATATTTTTTTCTCTTTCTGGTTTATTGCTAGTTGCTGGAGGGAGAAATCCCATAATAAAGGGTTCGATTGAACTCGGCGAGATATCTCTGCCAATGGACATCTTGATAGGTTTGGTGTTTGCGTTGATCGTTTCATTATTCCTATTTATTCAGATGGTCTCGTATCCAAGTGTGATTGTGAATAGAAGGGTAAAGGATATTGACAGAAATTTGCTCTTTGTCTTGAGAACAATTCTCGTCCAAATTAGGTCTGGAATTCCGATCTTCGATACATTCATATCAATTGCCACCTCCGATTATGGCGAAATCTCGAATGAATTTAGGAATGTCATCGAAAGGGTCAGGGCTGGGAGACCCATTATAGAAAGCCTGGAGGAACTTGCAGTTAGGAACCCATCTATCTACTTCAGAAGGGCATTATGGCAATTAGTAAATGCACTAAAGTCTGGCAGTGATGTTGGCGATAATCTCGAAAATGTGATTAAGTCATTATCAAAGGAACAACTTGTTGAGATAAGGCAATACCAATCTACACTAAATCCATTGGCAATGATGTATATGATGGTCGCAGTTATCGCGCCATCCTTGGGAATTACGGTCCTTATTGTGCTCTCAACCTTCCCGGGGATGGAAAGCATCGGTAGAGAGGAGATATTCTGGGGATTATTGGCGGGTGTCGCATTTATGCAATTTATGTTCATGAGTGTAATAAAATCGAAGAGACCGAATTTGATGAGTTAAATTAAAGGAATGTTAGAATGAAGATATACACCATAATGGCAAGGATATTACCAGTTAGGATAAGGGCAAAATTTCGCCAATTAATAATGTATTCAAATCTAAATTTAGATCCAGACAGCTTTCTCGGATTTATAATTCTTTTCGGGCTCTTATCAAGCTTGGTGTTCGCTTACACTCTCGCAGCGCTTGGAATGGGTAATTTTATATTAATATTCATAGTCCTATTTGTTTTGATCGAATTCTCTTTCTACATAATTATTTTATTCTCAATTGACTCAAAGACGAAGGCGGTTGAAGAGGTTTTACCAGATGCGCTTCAATTAATGTCATCCAATATAAGAGCGGGCCTGACAACAGATAAGGCACTACTGCTTGCTGCAAGACCAGAATTTGGACCACTGGCGGAGGAGATAAGGAGGGTTGGCAGAGAAACCATGACTGGAAGAAATCTGGCTTATGCTCTAATGAAGACCACCACTCGAATAAAATCCGAAACCCTGAAGAGGACAATAGATTTGATTGTAAATAGCATAAAATCTGGTGGGAAATTGGCAGATTTGTTGGATCAGACTGCGAGTGATTTGAGAGACCAAGAGATGATTAAAAAGGAGATATCCGCAAGTGTCTTGATGTATGTTATATTCATCTTTGTCGCAATTGCGTTTGGAGCACCCCTGCTTTTTGCAATGTCATCATTCTTGGTAAAGATTTTAACAAAGAATATGCAACTAATTTCTGAGGGGATGCCATCTGGCGGTCTCGAGGGCGCGCCAATATCAATAACAAACATAACCCTCGACCAAGATTTTATAAATTTCTATGCAATTGTTTCTTTGACTGTGACATCATTCTTTGGTTCGGTAATAATTGGTTTAATTCTGAGGGGTGATGAAAAGTATGGATTAAAGTACTTGCCGATAATGTTACTCATTGCTATTGGTTTATTCTTCCTGGGTAATTTTGCAATGGAATCGCTATTTGGAAAAATGATGGAGGTTGCTTAATAAAGACTAAATCGAATTAATTTAGTTTAATTTATGATGAGTGATTGAAATGGGTGTTATAGTATACACAACTCCGACATGTCCATTCTGCAAGATGGCAATGAACTACCTTAGAGAGAATGGAATAGATTTTGTTGAGAAGGATGTTTCTATAGACAGGGAGGCTGCAAAAGAGATGATTGAGAAGAGTGGTCAGATGGGTGTTCCAGTTATTGATATAAATGGCAAAATTATTGTGGGATTTGTCCCTGAGGAGATAGAGAAGGCTGTTAGGGAATCTAAGAAATAAATTCTGATAATGAAACAATCCTTGTGTTATATAGATTCTCCATAACTCTGAATGAATATTCTTTTGCTTCGTCAGACAGGGATTCCGTACATTCCTTTGGAATGATTGTCTTATAGCCACGATAGAATGCATCTGCTGCAGTGTGTTGAACGCATATGTCTGTCAATATACCACATATTATAATTTCCCCAATTTTTAATTCTCTGAGCAATGAATCCAGTCCCGTCTGGAAGAATGCGCTGTACCTTCTCTTTTTGATAATAAAATCTTCTTCTCTTGGTTTTAATTCGGGGATTATCTCGGATCCTTTAGTTCCTTGAACTGCATGCTCTGGCCACTTCTCAAATTCTGAATCATTCTTTATATGACTATCACATACATAGATCACCGGAATTCCATTCTCTCTTGAATATTGGATCAATTTTCTTACATTGGGAATAATTCTCTGACATCTCTCGCACCTTAATTTCCCATAAAGAAAGTCATTCAACATGTCTATAACAAGCAATGCCATTCTGTTTTTCATATATAATTATTCCAATTTAATATTTATTAGTGGAATGAATCGTCAGAATGAGAATAAGGAAGGTAAGGAAGAGAGATGGTAGAACAGTGGAATTCGAGAGGGATAAGATTGTTAATGCGATACATAAGGCAGCAATAGCAGTGAAGAGGGAAGACAGAGATCTTGCAGATAAATTGGCCAGAGAGGTTGTTGATACTCTTGAAAGAAAATTCAAAGGAAGGATTCCATCGGTTGAGGATATTCAAGATGTTGTTGAGAAGGTTCTCATTAAGAGTGGTCATGCAAAGATTGCAAAGGCATACATAGTCTACAGAAAAAAGAGGGAGGAAATAAGGAAGGCTAAGGCTGTCTATGGCATATACGATGAATTAAAATTGTCCGTGAATGCTATAAAGGTTCTTGAGAAGAGATATCTAAGGAGGGATGAGAACAGAAGAATTATTGAAACACCAATTGAGATGTTTCAGAGGGTTGCGAGGACGATTGCAAAGCCAGACGGGGGGTATGGTGGTGATGTAAGGAAAACCGAGATCGAATTCTATAAGTTAATGACAAGGTTAGAATTTCTACCGAATTCTCCGACACTGATGAATGCCGGCACTCGCCTGGGACAATTATCTGCTTGTTTCGTTTTACCTGTAGAAGATTCGATGGAAAGTATCTTCGAGGCTGTTAAGAACGCAGCATTAATCCATCAGTCTGGGGGCGGCACTGGATTCTCGTTCTCGAGATTAAGACCAAAGGGCGATGTAGTAATGTCAACTGGTGGAATTGCCTCGGGACCAGTTTCATTTATGCGCGTCTTTAATGTGGCGACAGAGGTTATAAAACAGGGCGGTAAGAGGAGGGGGGCAAATATGGGTATCCTCAGAGTTGATCATCCAGATATAATTGAATTTATAACAGCAAAGGAAAGGGAAAATTTTTTAAGGAATTTCAACATCTCGGTTGGAATTACAGATAAATTCATGAACGCTGTTAAGAAGAATAGAAAATATTCTCTCATAAATCCAAGAACTAAGAGGGTTGTTAAGAGATTGCCTGCAAGAAAGGTATTTGACTTAATAGTTACGATGGCATGGAAGAACGGAGAACCCGGCCTTATATTTCTCGATACCATAAACAGGAAGAATCCAACCCCAGAACTTGGTATGATAGAAGCCACAAATCCATGTGGTGAAGTTCCGCTTTTGCCTTATGAAAGTTGTAATCTCGGCTCCATAAATCTTTCAAAGATGGTCAATGACGGAAAAATAGACTGGGAAAAATTAGAAAAGGCAGTAAGATTGGGGGTTCATTTCTTGGATAATGTGATTGATGCGAATAAATATCCATTACCTGAGATAGAAAAGGCAACCAAGGATAATAGAAAGATCGGCTTGGGTGTGATGGGCTTTGCGGACCTTCTGATAAAATTAAGGATTCCCTATAATTCTGAAAAGGCTATAAAGACGGCAGAGAAGGTTATGAAATTTATACAAGTAAAATCTAAAGAGAAGTCAGAGGAATTGGCCAAGGAGAGAGAGGTATTTCCAAATTTTGATAAGAGCATATACCATGGAAAGAGAAAATTGAGAAATGCTACAACAACAGCAATAGCCCCAACCGGGAGCATAAGTATAATTGCAAACTGCTCATCTGGAATTGAACCAATATTTGCAATTTCTTATATAAGACATGCCATTGAGACGGAATTAATCGAGATAAATCCTCTCTTTGAGGAAATTGCAAGGGAAGAGGGTTTTTATTCGGAGGAATTGATGAGAGAGATTGCAAAGAACGGCTCAATTCAGAATATAAAGGAAATTCCAAGGAGAATTAGAAGAGTATTCGTCACAGCATTGGATATAGAACCAGAGTGGCATGTCAGAATGCAAGCAGCATTTCAGAAATATGTAGATAATTCCATCTCGAAGACAATAAATTTCCCTCACGATGCAACTCCAGAGGATATTGAAAAAGCATTTATGCTCGCCTACGAACTTGGATGTAAGGGAATCACAGTTTATAGATACGGTAGCAGGGAGGAACAAGTTCTGACGATAACATGCCCAGTCTGTGAAATATAAAATGGCAATGATTCATGTCTATACTGGCGAGGGTGAAGGAAAAACCCTAACTGCATTGGGTCTGGCATTGAGGGCAATTGGTCATGGAAAGAAGGTCATAATGATTCAATTCATGAAGGGTTGGAAGGAGACGGGCGAGTACATGATAAAAGATAGGTTAGAGCCAGAGTTTGAGATATATCAATTCGGAAGAAGGGAATTTGTAAATCTAAAAAATCCTGAGAAGACCGATATTGAACTTGCAAGAAAGGGGTTTGAATTTGCAAAAAAAATCCTCAAAAAAAATCCAGACATCCTAATCTTAGATGAGATAAATCTTGCAATATCCATTGGTCTGTTAGACTTGAATGAGATAATCAATTTCCTGAAAAGAGTACCGGATGATATTGCTGTAGTTATGACAGGTAGAAGAGCGCCAAGAGAGATTATAGATATGGCTAACTTGGTCACAGAGATGAAATACATAAAGCATCCATTTGATAAAGGCATTGCTGCGAGAGAAGATCTCGATTATTAAGCACATTCAGAGAATATTCAAAAAATTTTCATTTTTATGAACGTTTATTAAAATTTATATTTTTATGTACATATCGAATAAAGAATTTTTTAGAATTCCGCCAATCTGACATGTTTTATTTTTATAAAAAATAAGGTTTTATTTAATTTTTAATCTAATTTGGATTTATTTTTTGAACAATATACTCAAAAATAATCTATTATAAAAATATTTATCACTTTTGCCCAGAGACACTAAGAGAAGTGGCGTTTTTTATACTATGTATCTTATTTGATATAAAAAAATTGAACATTTTTGTCAAAAGCCACATTATCTTTACCGTATATGCCCATATTCTGAACAAAAAAATAAGAATGTTTACATTTTGCTCAAAATATTGAGAATTTTATGTACAAATGTCAGAATATTTTTAATTATCATTTTTATTTTCTTGCTGAAATAGATAAATGTATACTCTCTCGTTTTGTTCCAATTCTTTTAAAATATGAGATGTTGACAATGAATGTCAGGGTGCTTATGTTTGGGTGGGAATTCCCGCCATTTACCTCTGGAGGTCTGGGAACTGCATGTTATGGTTTGACAAAGGGTCTTGCGAGGAACAATGCCGAGGTTATATTTGTTCTACCCGTGATGCCCGGTAGTATTGAAAATGAACATGTAAAGATTCTAACACCCGAGAACTATGGTCTCGACAGAAGGAGGGTTAAATTTAGGGCAATTCCGTCCAATATAAAACCATATATCACATCAATTTCACTAAGGAATGTCGAGGAGAAATTTGGGCTGGGTGCCATTAATCCAGAGGAATTTGCAATCTATAGCGGTAATCTGGCTGAAGAAGTTAGGAAGTATGCAAGATATGCCGAGATTATTGCCAAAGAGGAGGAATTTGATATTATACATTGTCATGACTGGATGACATATCCGGCAGGTATTGTTGCAAAGAATATTGCAAGAAGGCTTGGTAAGGATGCTCCGCTTATAGTGCATGTCCACGCAACCGAGATTGATAGAACCGCGGGAAATCCAAATCCATTCGTATATGGTATTGAAAAGAAGGGAATGAAAGAGGCGGATCTTATAATTACGGTTAGTAATTACACGAAGGATATTGTTATAAGGAATTATGGAATTGATCCAGAAAAGATTCATGTTGTGCATAATTCAATTGATTATTTTGAATTTGAATCGGAGAAATTGATTGAGGATTATCCCATAAAGAAGTATCGTAAAATTGTCCTATTTCTTGGCAGAATGACAATACAAAAGGGTCCGGATCATTTTCTTAGAGTTGCAAAGATGGTATCTGAGATAGAACCAGATGCGATTTTCGTTATGGGAGGTAGTGGTGATATGTTCCCATACATCGTTGAGGAAGCGACGCGCTTGGGTATTGGTGATAGGGTATTATTCACAGATTTCCTATCTGGAGACGATCTCAAGAGAATATATAGAATTGCCGATGTATATGTGATGACCTCTGTATCGGAACCATTTGGGATAACCGCATTGGAGGCGATTGCCAATGGAACACCAATCATAATAACAAAGCAGTCTGGCGTCTCCGAAGTGATAAGGAATTGTCTAATTGCAGACTTCTGGGATATCGAGATGATTGCAAATTATATCGTAGCGGTTTTACGATATAAAGAATTAAGGAATTGTCTAAGAAATGGTGCGTTAGAGGAGATAAGGAATTTTAGTTGGGATATCCCGGCGAGAAAGTGTCTATCAATTTATAATGACGCACTTTCTATCTATGGAAAATAAAATGGTCTCGGTTTGTTTTTATTTTCAGGTTCATCAGCCATACAGATTAAGGAAGTATAGAGTATTTGATATAGGCAGGTATAGTAATTACTTTGATGAAGAAAAGAATAGGGAAATATTGAATAAGGTCGCAGATAAATGCTATCTGCCAGCAAATAGATTAATTCTGGACTTAATTAACGAGACCGATGGTAAATTTAGGGTTAGTTTCAGTCTGACTGGTGTTGTTCTTGACCAATTTCAGGAGTATAGACCGGAGGTCATAGATAGTTTTCAAGAGTTAGTTGATACTGGATGTGTTGAACTGCTATCGGAAACATATTACCATTCGTTGGCATTCCTCTACTCTGAAAGGGAATTTATTGAGCAGATAGAATTGCATAGGAAGAAGATCAGGGAGATATTTAACTATAAACCAAAGGTGTTCAGGAATACGGAATTGGTCTATAATAATAGAGTTGCGTATCTTGCTGAGAAGATGGAGTATAAGGGCGTTCTCGTCGAAGGAGCCGACTACATCCTCGGATGGAGAAGTCCAAATTTTCTCTACAGACCAAAAATGGCAAATAATATTAAATTATTGCTCAAGAATTATAGGCTGTCTGATGATATTGCATTTAGGTTCTCTTTACAGTCATGGGATGGTTGGCCACTAACTGCAGATAAATTTGCATCATGGATTAATGCTATAAATGGAAATGGAAATGTTGTAAATCTGTTCATGGACTATGAAACATTCGGAGAGCATCAATGGAAGGAAACCGGGATATTTGAATTTCTCAGGCATTTACCACATGAAATTCTGAAGCATCCAGATAATAATTTCATGACCCCGTCCGAGGTTATAAAAACTTACGAGCCGGTTGGTGATTTAGATGTGAGGAATATATTGTCGTGGGCAGACATAGAACGTGATTTATCTGCGTGGTTGGGAAATGAAATGCAGAGAACCGCAATAGAAAAGCTATATGAACTCGAAAATGCAGTAAAGGAATCTAAGGATGGGGAATTACTCGAGGACTGGAGAAGGCTACAGACTGCCGACCACTTCTACTATATGTGTACAAAGTGGTTCAATGATGGCGATGTGCATAAATACTTTAATGCATTTGATAGACCACACGATTCATTTATAGCATTTATGAATGTTCTTGAGGATATGAGAATAAGACTCTATGAAAACTCTGAAAAGGTTGGAATGGAGGTGAAAAAATGGTAAAAAAGACAAAAAAACACGAGAAGATAAGCAAGGCGGATGCTGAAAGATTCCTGCAAGATGTACCGGCAGAGAAGTGTTTCTGGGCGAATAATGGCTGGATAATAAGAAATCTCCGAGAATTGCCGATAGCACTTGAGAATATGAGTGATGAAACATTCTTTTATCACTGCAATAAGGAAAAGAATGACTTCTACAACTGGATTAAAGATGTTATAGGCTATGAAGAACTTGCAGAGAGAATAAAGAATGTCAAGACAAAGAAATCAATGATGAATAGGGTCAAGAAGGCAATAAGGGAGTTAGAGAATGCGTAACAAAAAAGGGAAAAAGAAGGGGGAGAAGTATTATGTCTTTGAGATAAGTTGGGAGGTCTGCAACAAGGTCGGTGGAATAAATACTGTAGTTAAGACGAAGGTTCCTTATATGATAAAAGAGTATAGGGATAGATACTATCTGATAGGACCCTATTTCCCAGACAGAGCAATATCAGAATTTAGGGAGCGCGTCCCACCAGATAAACTAAGTGAAGTATTTGAAAAATTAAAGAATTTGGGAATAATATGTCACTATGGTAAATGGCTAATAAGGGGGGAGCCGAATGTTATATTGGTTGATTACGGCGGATATATCTATAAAAATTATGAGATCAAGACAAAATTATGGGAGAAATTCGGAATAGATTCCCTTGGCACAGAATTTCATGACTTTGATGAACCAATTCTCTGGGGCGATGCCGTTGGTGTTCTATTGCATAATATCTCAGATTTATTCGGTAATAGGGTCGTTGCTCATTTTCATGAATGGCTTTCGTGTGGCGCATTGCTCTACATAAAGAGAAATAATCTGAAGATCGCCACGGTCTTCACAACCCATGCAACAACCCTGGGCAGAACCATGGCTGGAAATAATGTTGATATCTATTCGATTATGGAGAAGATCGATCCCGAGGAGGAGGCATACAAATGGGGGGTTCACTCAAAGCATCAAGTTGAGAGGGTTTCGGCGCATGTTGCAGATGTATTCACAACTGTTAGTGAAATAACCGCAATCGAAGCGAGAAATTTCCTAAAAAAGAATCCAGATATGTTACTATTTAATGGAATTGACACGGAGAAATTGCCAACATTTGAGGAGGTTTTAATAAGGCATCGGCTATATAGGGAAAAGATAAAGGAATTCCTGCAGTATTATTTCTTTCCATATTATTCATTCGATTTAGATGATATATTAATCTACTTCATCTCCGGGAGGTATGAGTTTCATAACAAGGGAATTGATATATTCATAAGTGCATTATCCAAATTGAATCGTGTATTGAAAAATGAGAAATCGAGGAGAACTATTATAACATTCTTCTGGATTCCGAGCGATGTTATAAGGATAAAGCCAGAGCTCCTCATGGCAAAGGCATACTATGAAGACATAAAAGATGCTATTGAAGACAATATTAATGAAATTGAGAGTAGGATTATAAGAGCACTGATATCGAGGAAGTCTATAACGGAAAATGTCCTCTTTAAAGAGGATTTTCTAAAAGAGGCAAAAAAGAAGGTGATGAGATTCCTCAGAGATGGAAATCCGCCATTATGCACCCATGATATACAAAATGAAGAGAATGACCCCATACTTAGAAGTTTCAGGGAGAATAATCTTTTGAATAGAAAAGAAGACAGAGTAAAGGTAATCTTATACCCAATTTATCTGACCGGTGCAGATAACCTGCTCGATTTGAGCTATGATGAGGCAGTAATTGGCTCTCACTTGGGAGTGTTTCCATCATACTATGAGCCATGGGGGTATACCCCCTTGGAGACCGGCGCATTGGGAGTTGCCGCGGTAACGACAGATTTTAGTGGGTTTGGGAGGTATCTCTCCCAAGATACGATAAGGCAGAATGAGGGAATATATGTAATCAAAATGTTTAGGAGGAGTAATGAGGAGAAGATAGAAAATCTCTTTGAGATACTTTATCAATTCAGCAAATTGGACAGAGGTAAGAGGATTGAGAATAAAATGGAGGCTCGTCGCTTAGCATTACTGGCCGATTGGAACATTCTTGTATCTGCATATATAAATTCTCATAAAGTTGCTATCAAGAGAGTTTACGATTCTTCTGGGTAAAAAATGCTCATCACTCATTATATTTTTGAAGAAAAAATCTCCAAGAATGTTAATGATATTGACGCCCATAAGACATCATTTCTCTTAAGTAATAAGAATCTCGGCTATCTGCTGTTTTCAAATTCTGATAAACCAAGAAGTAGATACGAAGGTGTTTTCTTTCAGATGAATAATAAACCATATAGGGTTGTGGCAGATATACGCAGAAAGGACAGAGAAATTATGGAGATTGTTAATAAATTCTATTCCGTGGAAAGAAGATTCGACGAAAATAGAGAGAAATTCTTTATGCCCTATCATATGAATTCTGTTGCATACGAATTAGATGACGAGGAGTGGATTTCTCTCATTTTGGATGTTCGCGATATATATAAAATTCCAGAATTCGGCAGATTCTACAACATATTTGAAGAAAATAACACCTTGGTAATAAGATATACCCAAGAGGGAGAATTCGACGCATTCATAGCGATAAATGGTGCGAGTGAGTATAAAATCATTGATAAATGGGAACTCGCATCATACGAATTTGATAGGGAGAGGAACTCTATGCCCCATGAAATCTATGTTTATAATGCCCTAAAACTGAAATCCGATAGAGTCGTAATCTCATTTAGCAGTGAAAGGGATTCCGCGATTAGAGAAGCAATGTATGTATATGAAAATTTCTCTATGCTCGAGGAGAAAAACAAGAGAATGACCGAGGAATTTCTAATGCATAGATGGAATTATGTGAGAAATATAAAAAATGATGAGATAAGATTTGCCTATCTCTGCTGTCTAAATTCATTATATCAGTTAACAACCGAGGATGGTATCATCGCGGGGTTGCCATGGTTCTTCCAATACTGGACGAGAGACGAATTAATTTCAATAATTAATGTTGACGATGAAATGAAGAAGAAGATTATATTCAGAGACCTAAAAATGCTGATGGATGATGGCAGAATTCCAAATATAGTTCAAATTCCAGAGATAGGGAATGCGGATAGTGTTGGATGGCTCTTCAAGAGAATCAATGACCTATTGGGGATGTTTGGGATAAGAGAGAGAAATATGATAAGGGAAAGGGTCTTGGAGAGTATCGGTAGATTAAATAATACCTACATGAAAAATGGATTCCTATTCAATAATAAAAATGAAACATGGATGGACACAGATTTTGGATGTGGCGGGAGAGAGGGTATAAGGATTGAGATTCAGGCATTATTTCTTATTATGTTTAGATTGGCATTCAGATTAACGAGAAACGACAAATTTCTGGAACTTGAATCCATTCTTAAGAAAAAAATTAGGAGAGAATTCTGGAATAATGAGATTTTGGCAGATGGCCTGGGAGATTTTACAATAAGACCAAATATATTTATTGCGGCATATGTCTATCCAGAATTATTAACAAGGGATGAATGGAGAATCTGCTTTGAAAATTCTATACCGAGATTATGGTGTAAATGGGGCGGCATAACAACAATTGATAAGAAGAGCAAATTATTTACAAAAAATCACACCGGTGAATTTCCCAAGAGTTATCATAGGGGTGATTCATGGTTTTTTCTAAATAATATGGCTGCACTAATTCTGTACAGAGTGGATGGGGAAAGATTTAAAGAATATATCAAAAAAATCATCGATGCATCAACCCTGGACATACTATGGAATGGGTGTATAGGACATCACTCTGAACTTAGTTCTGCAAGTAAGCGAGAATCTCGTGGATGTATGGCGCAGGCATGGAGCAATTCTCTCTATATAGAATTGATCGATGAGATTTCGGCCCCGGATTGGTGAGAAGTATGAAGAGTGGTGGTGGCGAAGTCAGAATTCTAAATTCTATTTACCTCTATGACATCCACCTGACTGACATCATGCAATCTCTTTATCCTCTCTTCAATGTCCTCAATGCCTCCCCTGGTATCATCTAATAAAATGACAACTTCGAGGGAATTTAGACCAAATGCAACCGGCTTTATCTCTGCAGAATGTAATTTCCCATATTCCTCTATGATCCCCTCTAAATCTCCTTTCATTTCATCGAGATCACAGTTAATTTCCCTCGGGGTGATTCTTATCTTTGCAACGACATTCAGTTCCATCGTCTACTTATTCTTTTAGGCTTTTATTAGAATCTTCATACTCTTTGGCAATTTGCTCATTGCAACCTTCAATGCCCTCTTTGCAGTCTCTACAGCTTCTTTATCATCGTTCACATAAACTGAGATGATTTCTTGCTTCTTTCTTATTCTTGCCGCCCTTCCAACTGGCTTTCCAAATGCTCCCCTCATACCACTCTGTACCCTATCTGCACCGGCACCGGTGGCCATGACATTCTCTCTCATCACATGATGTGGGTATACCCTGATCTTTAGTCTGTAATTATTTCTTCCCAATTTGTCTTGTAGAATCTTATTTGCCGCAATTCTGGCAGATTCGAGCGCATTATGTCTTATTTGCATATCATTTTCTGCAATTAATGAGACCTCGGCATCAAATTCTGCAGTGAGATTCCCCATATCAAATTTCGTTATCTTTATCCCTGGAATTCCGGTAATGAATGAGTCCTGCGGATTTCTTGCAACTCTGCAATACGCCGGGCTGTCCCACCTATAACAGCGGGCAGGTCTGAGTGCCATTTTAGTTTAGATTACAAAGTAATAATCGATAATCTAATAACTTGGATTTGATTATTATAAATTATTGAATTTAATTGGTCAGAACTGGTCAAAATCAAAATGGTTGGTGCGATGCCAAGTTTTTCGGAGGTGCATTTGGCGAGGACATTATTAATCCTAAGTAAAAGACAACTTGGTAGAAAGAGGTTGGTCAGAGAACTTGGTCTTGGGGAGGGTTCTGTCAGGACAATATTGAAGAGATTGAAGAATAAAAATCTGATAAAATCTGAAAAATTGGGTCATCTCCTTACAGAGAATGGCAAATCAAGGGTTAATGATTACTTAAGGAAATTCACACCTCCAGAGAGATTTAAGTCTAGAGATACCGATAAGTGGAATGGAAAAATGGTTGAGAGTTCATTGATCATAGTTCATGATTCTGCAGATAAAATAAAGAGTGGTGTTGAAGAGAGGGATATCGCACTAAAAACTGGTGCCATCGGAGCATTAGTAATTACATTCAGAAATGGAAATCTTGGTTTTCCAGTTCGAGGCATCAGGTTATCAGATCTTAAGGATTTGTATGGGAAATTGAGGAGATTAGATTTGAGAGAGAATGACACTATAGTTATCTCATTTGCAGATACATATGCAAGGGCAGAGGACGGTGCAATTGCAATTGCATTAAGTCTGTCAGAAATCAGATAGATTGGTTTGCCTTCCCCTATCCAATGTATTCCACGACCTTCTAACAAACTCCGGGAGTTCACCACACCTTATTAATTTCCTTATAAATTCCCTCGTTAATTCATCTGCCGGGTAGCCAGAGCCAAAGTCTCCGTATTGTTCCTTAATCTTCTCTATCTCTCTGTCCCTCTCTACCTTTGCTATTATTGATGCTGCCGAGACCTCGATATATTTATCGTCCGCCCTATGCTCAGAGATTATTTCTGGGACTTCAAATTCTTTGCGTAGAGAATTTATGCAGTGGATTATCCTCTTTTTATAATCATTGGCGATGGAGTCGATAGAATCAACAATTACCATCTTTGGCTTATGTTCAAGTTCGAGTAGTGTTTCGGCAATCTTCATCGCCTCGATCTGATTTAACGAGTGCCTCTTCCTTAGAAAATCAATCTCCCTTGCCTTAATCTTGACGGTTTTCCACTCCCTTGCGGTTTCCTTTATGATCGGCTCGAGTTCAATTCTTCTCTTCTTTGATACCCTCTTGGAATCTCTAACGCCGAGTTCCTTTAATCTTTCCCTTCCTTCATCATCGAGTGATACAAACCCTATCACTAATGGTCCTATAACTGGACCCCTGCCCGCTTCATCCACACCACATATCAATTTATTTCTTAAATTCATTCAGACCACTTTAGAGTTTCTCAACCAATTCAAATCACACAGATAGAGAGTTCTTATGTCATTTATTCCCAGTTTTAATGCGACCAGCCTATCCAGTCCCAAACCCCATGCGAGAACCGGACATTCGAATCCAAGCAATGGCTTCACAACCTCCGGTCTAAAGATCCCGGCACCACCAAGTTCAACCCACTCCCCCCTCTCCTTGAGATATACCTCCGGCTCAACACTCATCTCCGTGTAGGGAAAATATGCTGGTCTAAATCTTACTCTAAATCCCATCTCCCTATAAAATAGATTCAAGATTCCCAACAAATTTCTGAAATTTGCATTCTCATCAACAACAATTCCCTCAACCTGGTAAAACTCTGGTAAATGTTTATAGTCAACCGCCTCATTCCTGAATGTCTTTCCGATGCAGAAGACCTTCACTGGCAAATCACTCCTTTTTAATTTACTTAGATATCTGCACGTAACCGCAGTAGTATGTGTCCTCAATAGGACCCTCCTTGCCTCTTTTTCATCCCATTTATAATCCCACCCAATCGAGCCAGTGGTCCAGCCATTCTCATGCACCTCCTTTATGAGATTCTTTAATCTTTCAAACCCCTCGATCTCGATCTCCCTCGGTTCCTTGAGATAGAAGGTATCGTGCATATCCCTTGCGGGATGGTCCTGTGGAACGAAGAGGGCATCGAAATTCCAGAACGCACTCTCAATTAGTGTTCCCTTGATCTCCCTGAATCCCATTCCAATGAAGATCTCCCTAATCCTGTCAATGAATTGCTGTAATGGATGCTTCTTTGCTGGAAACTCTGGCTTCACAAATATCTTGACATCATATTCTCTGAATCCTCTGTTTTTCCATTTTCTGGAAAGTATCAGTTCTGGAGTGAGCTGTGATATCCTCTCAGTAATTTTTTTCTTACAAATCTCTTCCTTGACCTTTGACCCCTTCTCCGTCAAGCTCGCAATAATTTCCCTTTTCCTTATTATTTTAAGCACATCTCCCCTTCCCTTCAGCAATTTCAATCCGGGAATTAATTCTCTTGGAATTTTATCTATCGAAATTTTTCCCCTCTCCCTCAGAATTTCCAATATTCTCTCATCCTCTGTCTTTTCTGGATTTATAACATAGATGTTGCCGTTCCTTATTCTCGCAATTTTCTTCTTGATCAGCCATCCAATTCCAATGTTTAATTCCTCATCACCAAATTTCTTTTTTATTTCACTGATGCTTCCCCTATCTCCAATCATATTGAGAATTCTCCTCTCTGGCAACCCCGTCTCAGCGTATACCTTCCCCTCATCTCCGAGAGAGATCTCCTCTTCAATTTTTTCCTCAATCTCCACCAAATTCTTTGTTGAGAGCCACGACAATGCCCTCATCACGGCACCGATCTCCAAATTCGTTTTTCTCGCGATTTCTTTTGCGTGAAGTTTTCCTTCCAATACCCTTAGAATCTCTATCTCATTTGGATGCAATTCCATTTTAACAAACGCATTGTTGAATAATTCAATTCAAACAATAAATATCATCACATCTTGTTCAACACTTCAATTTAAATTCATACAAAACATAGTATTTTGGACCCTTATGGGATAATTTACTCTCCATTAATTCTATCCTATCAACCGTGAATTCTCCAAACCACTTATCTTTATTTTCAGTTATAAATTTCATAAGATTATTCTTGTCGCTTATGAACCTCGCCCTCGCAATAGTGAAGTGTGGATGAAATCTGTTCTCCGCTTTAAATCCAAATTTATTAAGTCTGTTATCAATTTTCCGCTGAATTTCTCTCAGTATGCCATCTTCCTCGACCCCAATCCAAACGACTCTGATATAGTTAAGACTCGGGAATGCTCCAATTCCCCTTAGAGAGATATGAAATTTGCCAATTTCTGATAGAAATTTCAATTCGTTCTTTATTTTCTCGATGGCTTCATCTTCCACATTGCCAAGGAATTTGAGAGTTAAATGAATATTTTCCCTCTCAACAAATTTGAATCCTCCCATATCCCTGATCTTTTTCTGAATTTCCAGCATATCGTTTTTCAAATTTTCTGGGCAGGGGATTGCAATAAATGCTCTCGGCATTTTTAACTTTTAAGGATTCAAAGAAAAAGAATTAAGTATATCTCTCGTGAGTGATAAAAATGTTCCCTCATGGTCTAAATCCAAGACAGATGAAACAGATGATGAAGAGAATGGGTATAAAGACGGAAGAAATTAATGCCAGCGCGGTGATCATAAGGTGTCTAAACAAGGACATAATAATAGAGGATCCAGAAGTAATGAAGATGACATTTGGTGGTCAGGATATCTATAACATAAGTGGTGGGAGAATTAGAGAAGAAACCGTAGAAGAGGAGATTGAAATTGGTGATGATGATATAGAGATGGTTGCCGAGCAAGCGAATGTCTCTAAGGAGGAGGCAAAGAGGGCGCTTCAAGAAACCAAGGGGGATATTGCAGAAGCAATTATAAAATTAAAGCAATGAGAAGTGTAAGAGAATCGACATAGAAATTCCGAATGTCATTGCCTCGAGATTTATTTTTAACAAAAAGTAAATTGATAAATATAACTATGAAAACAACAGAACAGAAAATTCTACAAAAATTGGAACAGATAGAAAACGAACTAAAAAGTATTAAAGAGTACATGATAGACATGGACATGATACTAACTGAAGAGGAAAAGGAATTAGTAGAGAAAAGTATAAGGCATGAGAGGGAGGGAAGACTTATTTCTATTGATGAAGTAGAATGTTCGAAATAAAGTTTGACACTCAACCGGTTAAATTTCTCAAATAGACAAGAGAGAAAGGATATATTAAATTTAATTGCATTCAATAGAATATAAAAAGCGTCGGTGTCACTAACAAAAAGAACACCCCAATGCCATTAGTCCTCCTAAGGGACGCGGCATAGAACTAATAAAGATAAGTTCCAAATGTCATTGCTTTAGATGTCATTGCCTTAGAATGTGCGGAATTGCCGGTTATGTGGGGAAGAGAAATGCCATGGTGGTATTGTATGATATGTTAAAGAGATTGGAGTATAGGGGCTATGATTCCGCTGGAATTGCAGTTATTGCTGAAAATGAAATCGTATTTGTTAAGGACAGGGGGAAGGTTTCAAATCTGAAAAAAAGAATTTTGAATATGAAAATTTCATCAAACATTGGCATTGCTCACACAAGATGGGCAACCCATGGAATTCCATCAAGTAAGAATGCGCATCCCCATTCCGATTGTAGTGGAGAGATAACAATTGTGCATAATGGAATTATCGAAAACTACAGAGAATTGAAACAAGAACTCATCGAGAGGGGACACAAATTTACATCGGAGACAGATACCGAGGTAATCCCACATCTTATAGAGGAATTGTATAAGAGAAATAGAGATATCGAGAGTGCGTTTGTCAGTGCAATTAAAAAACTTAGAGGTAGTTTCGCAATTGCAGTTATAAATAAACACGATGATAAGATCTTAATAGCAAGGAGAGAAAGTCCATTAATTGTTGGTCTTGGAAATGGGGAAAATTTCATCGCATCGGATATGCCCGCAATCCTACCAAATACAAAAAGGATTATAATTCTAAATGACTTTGAATATGGAATCATCAGCAAGGATTCTGTCGTTATAAGGGATTTGACATCCCAAGAAATAATTGAAAAGGAAATTCAGAGGATAGAATTAAGTTTAGAAGAGGCTGAAAAGGGAGGTTATAGGCATTTTATGCTGAAGGAGATATTTGAAGAACCAGATGCTATAAGAAATGCATTAAGGAGTATCGACGATATAAAAAGAATTTCAGAGAAATTAAAGAGATATGAAAGAATTTATTTTGTTGCATGTGGAACCGCATCATATGCTGCATTATATGCAAAGTACCTCCTCGAGAGATTTGGAATACCATCCGAGGCAATAATTGGCTCAGAGTTTAGATATTCAACCGTGAATGTAATCAATGATAAATGTGCCGTAGTGCTTATATCACAATCTGGTGAAACTGCCGATACGATAGCATCTGCAAGGGAGGCAAAGAGAAGAAAGGCATATGTGGTTAGTGTTGTGAATGTTGTTGGCTCATCACTAACAAGGATATCAGATGATACTATTTATATATTCTCGGGACCAGAAATTGCAGTTGCATCAACTAAGGCTTATATCGGACAACTAACATCCTTAGCACTACTATGTTTAAACTTGGCATTCAATCTGAGGAAGATCGATGATGACTACATTAATGAGATGATTCATTCGATAGAGAAATTGCCAGAAAAGGTTGAGGATGTATTAAAGAAAAGAGAGGAAATTGAGAATCTTGCCAAGAAATTAAAGGATAGGAGGATATTCTTCTATATTGGGAGAAGATTTAATTATCCAACCGCATTAGAAGGAGCATTGAAGATAAAGGAGATCAGTTATGTACATGCTGAAGCATACCCTGCCGGTGAAATGAAACATGGTCCCCTGGCATTATTAGAAAAGGGAGTTACAGTCATAGCAATAAAGCCAAATGATGACATAATGGAAAAGATGGAAAGCAATATAGAAGAGGCAAGAGCGAGAAATGCCGATGTGATCGTTGTTAGCGAAGACGGTGATATAAGAGTTCCCGTTGTTGACCCCATATTATCACCCATACTCTACATAGTTCCATTACATCTGCTCGCCTATTACATATCAACAATCAAGGGCTTGGATCCAGATAAGCCCAGAAACCTTGCAAAGTCCGTTACCGTCGAATAAATTAGATAGAGATTAGGTCTTTACCGAAAGAAATCGAAAATATTTTATTTGGCACCATCTAATTATTAAAGAATAATTATTAACAAGTTTGACAAAAACGCAAAAAAACAAAAAACAAAATGCCATTCTGTGTGAATTGTGGTTCTCCAGTTGATATAGGTGACAAAATATGCAGAAAATGCGGCAATAATCCATGGAAGCTAAGTAAGGAAATTAAAAGGAGTGAGAGTGGAGTACTTATAGACGAGACCCCAGAACAACAAATGGTTGGGCAATTGACCTTTATGATAATCTCTCTAATTGTTCTAGTAACCGCAATCCTTCTTATCCTGAGTTTTTCTGTCTGGCAGGTCGGTGTCTTTAGCAGTGCTCCAGGTCGTATGTATGAGAGAGAGGTGGGTGGTCCATATGAAATTATTCTTGGAAAATCCTATCATGTTTATAGAACATTTGACTTTGGAGATTTCGGAATATTTGTAAATATAATCGGAATTCTGATGTTGATTTATGTATGGCTCAAGGTTCAAAGGGAGATAAAATCTGTTGGGATATTAGCAGTTATAATCTCCGCCTTCATATTTCTGATATTTTCTTTGTTTATATTCATATTTGGATTTGATGATCTACTTACCTATACTCATGGGAACACATTCGTAAAACCAACATTTATGCAACAATATGCATGGATCATAGAGGTCATAATCTTTGGTTTCTTGGGCTGCACTCTAACATTTTTGGCTGAGAGATTTAGAATTAAAAGAGGATTCAAGACCTCAATTTACCCGATAGTTATGGTTCCAATTTCCTATGTCTTGATTCTTGTGGTTATTCTCGTCTATATATTCGGCTTACATAATATGTTGTACTCCACGGATTATACAAATTATAGAGCAAATCTCGCGTGGATTATAGAGAGTATCGTATTTGGATTTTCTGCATTTATTCTACTTATGCATGCCGACAAGATTAGGATCAAGAATGGGGAGAAATCGGCAATTCCTACAGCACTATTGCCAACCGAAATCGTGTTTTTTATCGCACTCTTAATAGTTTATGTCAGAGGTGTGAACGACACATTCTTTATTCTGGATGAGATTAACCTAAGGTGGCTCCTCGAATCCACACTTCTTGGAATTCCCACGGTATTGATGATGAGACGGCTCGATGATATTAGGGAGAACGAGGGTAAGACCCCAATAACACCACATCTACTACTCTCGGCATCGTTACTATTGACAGTTGCGGCAATATTCACCTATATTCTTGGCGTCCATATCTGGATATATAAATTAATGCCCAGATTTGGAATTTCTTGGCTCATGGGGGTGTTCCTCCTTTCTCTCCCCTCTGTAGTTCTCATGCTCGTTGCCAAGAAGAATTCGGAAATTATTGGAATGCCGAGAATTAGAAGAATTATCCTCAATTCCATGAAAATTCCAATATTGATTCTATCGATTCCATTGCTCTTGAGTTATATACTTGGTGCTCACTCTGTATTCTTTTATTCATATGGCACCGACCTCAGGTGGACCATGGAAACACTTATGTTTGGATTTCCAACATCGGCACTTATACTCTTAGACGCCAAGATCTCAGAGAAAAGGAGATTTGTAGGTTATTTGTTAATATTTATGGCATTCATTCTATTACTCGCTGGGGCTCTTATTTATATTATTGGAATTCACACGCTACTCTATGAGAATTGGAAAAGTGACCTTATGTGGACAGTTGAAATTGCAATGTTTCTGCTACCATCTATAGTTTTCCTTTACTACTGCAATAAAAATTTGGGTTTGGGGAGAATAATTCCATATATTCTAATTCCGCTCTACTCGATAATGGCAATTTCAACCATTCTTACCTATATTATCGGCTCCCATTACTCATTATTTTATCCAAGGGGTGATATTGATCTGAGATGGATGCCCGAAACGATCCTCTTTCTAATTCCAACTATCATATGCCTCATAATTGCCGAAAAAATGAGAATCTCCAAGGATAGATCCATACTGCCATTTGCACTTACCCCCATCGTCTACATCTTGTTATTTTCTGGTATATTTGTCTATATCCTTGGCATTCATAAGAGTCTCAAGATTAGTGAGATGAATCTGCTATGGATTATAGAGGTCCTCATATTCATAACCCCCGCAATTCTATTTGCATTAATTGTTGATAGGATAAGAATTAAGAGGCACAAGAAATCAATTTTGATCATTCCATTCTATGTTATTGGTTTTGTTTTCGTAATTGCAACGCTATTGAGATTTATATTTGGACTGAATGACTTTCTCTACGGAGATCTGAAGAATCTCAACTGGTTTATCGAGAGCGTCCTTTATCTAATTCCCGGGGTATTGCTTCTCTATGTTGCCGAATCGGACATCATTGATGTAAAGAAGCCAACAAAATGGTTATCAGATTTGAAAAAGATAGAAAATTTGCAATAGTCTTGTGTTTTATTATCATAATTATATCCGAATGCATTAATGAAGAAACAAAACTCTGTGAGTCAAATGTACTGAATGAGTGTGAAAATAAGACTGTCGAGGTTGTTGGAATTATAACAAATACATCTGGTTTGGGATTCTTAGAGAGTTATCAACTATGCTATATTGAAAATTTTACGGTATATCGGTATATCAATTACAAAACAAATTTAAGGGTTAGAGAGAACTGCATAAGCCTTGTTAATGTTCCCTTCTCCGGGTTAGAACTTAATGAAAATAGAGGGAAGATTGAAGCATTGATCAAGAATCCTCATGGCAAGAAGGTTAGAGTGGTTGGAAATGTTTCCATATTCCGAGTCGACCCCGAAAATTGTGAACTTACTATGCTTGGTTGTCAGAGCTGGGTATATCTGAGCATAGAGAGAATTGAAGAAATTTCTGTGAGGGATTGTCATGAAAAGGATCTGGAGAAATGTGTGGGAAAGTTGGTGAATATCACGGGCATTATGAGAAAAACAAAGGGATGTATGGGTTTGCTATATGCAGAAAATACAACACTCTTGCTTCCAGATTTTGAAAGTAGATTCAGGATGTGTGAGAAGATAGAAATTTATGATAATAGGAGTGTCGTAGTAAGAGGATATATCCAAAATGGATTTTGCAGTCCATTTACTGAGTGCTGGGATGGTCTCATAATATCACCGGTTTTATCTATTGATGTGTTATAAATCTTCATTTTTTATAATTTTTACTTTGTTTATTTTTTGTTATTTTTACCCCTCTATCCTAATTTCATAAGTATTGGAAGAATTGATAAAATGAGAGAGTGTCCCAGATGTAAAAGCAAGAAGATCGTAAGTGATTATGTGCACGGTGAAACATACTGTGGTAAATGTGGATTTGTGATAGAGGAGAATCTATTTGACTTTGGACCAGAGTGGAGGGCATTTGATAGGGAAGATTTAGACAAGAGGGCAAGGACTGGGGGTTTGTTAAGATACGCAAAATTAACTAAGGGCTTGACAACAGAGATTGACAAATATGATAGAGATATAAAGGGTAAGGCTGTTCCAGTAGAGAGTAAGGCAAAACTCTATAGACTGAGAAAATGGCAGAAACGCTCAAGGATGGCGACCTCACTTCAGAGAAATTTATCAATTGCACTTCCGGAGTTGGATAGAATGTGCTCTTATCTAAAGATTCCAAATGATATGAAGGAGGAATGCGCAAGGCTTTATAGAAAGGCTGCGTCAGATGGTTTGGTTAAAGGGAGGTCAATAGAGAGTATGGTTGCGGGGGTTATATACATAGTCACGAGACAGAACAAATCTCCGGTAACCCTAGAGGAACTTGAAGAGGTTTCTGGAAAGACAAAAAAGGATATTGGAAAAAGCTATAAGAAGATTGCTCACGCATATGACATAAAGATTCCAACTGCCACCCCAATGGATTTCGTGCCGAGAATTGCAAACAGATTGGGAGCATCTGGAAGCACCATAGCGAAGGCAAATGAGATACTCAAAAAAGCAATCGAGGTTGGAATTATGGCCGGAAAGGTGCCATTGAGTGTTGCTGCAGCTGCTGTCTATCTCGCGGCCGAACTCACTGGCGATAAGAATGTCCCAAGAAAGATAGATGACATTCCCGGGGCATCTAAGAATATAATTCAAGATAGATATAATGATTTAAAGAAAAGGGTATTGGGGAAGTTAAAATGATGGCTGTAAGTAGAATCATGTCTAGGGACTTGATAAAAATTGACAAAGATAGAAATCTGGAGGATGCGATCAATTTAATGGAAAAAAACAATATATCAAGGCTACTTGTTACCGAAGATGATAAGATTATTGGTATAATAACCGAAGAGGATATTGCAAATAGACTTGCAACTGGAAGAGAGAGAAAATTAAAGACTGGGCATATACATGTTTCATCCGCAATGACCAGGGAACTGATGGTTGTTGAAAGGAATGAAGACATCAGAGTTGCTGCTCGGATCATGCTCGAGAATGGTTTCTCTTCATTACCCGTGACTGGGGATAATGAGATAATTGGCTTGGTAACAAAGACAGATTTGATAAAAATTCTAAGGAATTCCGATGCCGAGGTCTTGAGATTCTACACAAGAAATCCCATCATTGTTAATCCAAATGACTCCTTGGTCTTTGCAAGAAAACTTATGTTAGAGAATAATATCCACAGATTGCTTGTGACTAACGAGGGTTTGCTCGTTGGTATACTAACGGAAAGGGATATCGCATCTGGTCTTCGGATATTCAGAAGGGCACTGGATAAGTATGAGCATCCGGATATTCATAAACTTAAAGTGCATAATGTTATGACCCCAGAACCAATAACAACAACACCAAGAAAACCTATCAGTGAAGTTGTGAATTTGATGCTGAACGAGGGAGTCTCAGGTATCCCAGTGATAGCAAGGGACTCTGGCATTATAACAAAGACCGACCTGATTAGAGGAATTGCCAATGGAGAATTGCCTTAGATCATCTCGGCAACCTCTCGTTCCAATAGAATCCTTGCGGTTTCCTCAGGTAATTCAACAACATCGTCCTCAGAAAATGGGCCATAGTGTTTCATATCCGAGCCTATTATTGCGGGCATCGATTTGAGAATTCTGAGTTTTATTTTCTTCTCTTTTTTACCATCAATCTCCCCATCAACTTTGCTCTCTTGATTCGTGGTGTCAATTCTCTTCTTCGCCAATTCATCAATTTTAATGAAATTCTCCCTGAATTCGAAAACAATTCTCCTTATCTCCTCATAAATCTTCATCTCTTCTTTCGTCAGATTTATGGGCATAGAGCTATCCCCAGGTCTGGCAGCAAGCCTAAGAATCTTTGCAATTCTAAGCGTTAGAATCTCATCACAGACCTTTCTTAAATTTTCTCTATACTCATCATCTATCTCGGACATGAGCCTTGATAATTCTGAATGGAAACCCTCGGGAATCTTCTGAAGAGTCGGGAACCTCTTTTCGGCGCGATATATATTCTGAATATCTCGATATGTCAGCATTTTATCAATTTTATAAATTAAATAGAGGTAATCTAAAATTATAACTGATGAAATTTCTAAAAGATAAAAAGCTGATATTTGGCGAATATGTCGTAGAGCCAGACATAAGGATGCTGAATGATATGAAGGATGTAATCTACGATAAGGAATGGCTTAAAAAATCTAGGAATATGGAATTATACTACATGTACAGAGATTTGGCATTAAGTGATGAGGACAGGGAGATAATGAGGAGGGAAAAACTGAGATATGATATAACATTAATTCCGTCAATGAATCTCGGAATGGAATTTATTAAGACATATGGTCATTATCATCCAGAGATAGATGGGCTCGGAATTTCATACGCCGAGGTGTATGAAGTAATCGAGGGAGAGGCACATTACCTGCTGCAAAAATTAGAGAACGGAAGAATCGTAGATGTTGTTCTTATAAAGGCAAAGAAGTTGGATAAGGTAATAATACCACCAAACTATGGGCACATAACGATAAATCCTGGAAAAAATACACTAATAATGGCAAATTTTGTGAGTAGTGAATTCTCATCGATCTACGAGCCAATTAAAGAGAAGGGTGGTGGAGCCTATTTTGAACTAACTGATGGTAGATTGATCAGGAATGAGAATTATGGAAGAATTCCAGATATTAGAATAATGGATGCCCATGAAATATCAAACCTTAATATCTTGGAGGAAATTGCAAACAATAATCTTTATGATGCGATAAATAGTCCAGATATACTTAGATTCCTAAATATGCCATTTCGCTATAGAGATAGACTCGAGATTTAGGATGTAGCCCCGATAGTAGACAGGTTCTCATGAATCAAACCTGGCATGGCTACGGGGCATAAATATTTATGTGATTTGAAATTTTTATTATTAAAAATGGTCAAGGAAAACATAGTAAGAATTGGTGTGTCTTTACCAGAAAAACTCCTTGTTAGATTTGACAATATGATTTCAGAAATGGGTTATGCGAACAGGTCCGAGGCAATAAGGGACTCCATGAGGGAGTATATTATGAAAAATGAGATGAAAGAGGGTAAAGGAGAGAGAATTGGAGTAATATCGATAATCTATGACCATGATGTGCGTGGTGTGAACGACATGCTTATTGACTTGCAACACAATTACCATCGAGTAATAAGGTCATCGATTCACACCCATTTGGACAAACACAATTGCATGGAGGTAGTCATTGTCAGGGGAGATGTGAAAAAGATAAGGGAAATTAAGAATAGACTAACATCCGTTATTGGAGTAAAATACAGCGATATGCTCTTAGCAATCCCAACCGAGTATTAATTAAATTATTGTGATTGCTCATGATGAGCCTTATGACATCGCGAGAATTCTCTAAGATAATAACCTTTAAATACAAAATCAAAGATAAATTATAGGAATTCCCCAATGCAGAGATTGACGAGCTAGAGAGTTGGAGTTTCCGGCGAGAAGTATGCCATCCTCAAAACTGCAAGAGCAGTTTTGGGACATCAAATCACAAAGTGATCTGCCGTCTTCGATGACACATAAATTAAAGCGTCAGTGTCACTAACCAAATGAACTTCCAAGTGCCATTAGTCCTCCTAAAGGACGCCAACGATAACTAACAAAGATAAGTTCCCAACGCCATTGCCTTAGAACCATTAAGAAAGGTTGATCAAAGGTGCGATTTCGTTGAAATCGCACATAAGAGCGTCGGTGACACTAACCAAATGAACCTCTCAGTGCCATTAGTCCTCCTAAGGGACGCCAACGAGAACTAACAAAGATAAGTTCCCAACGCCATTGCCTTAGATGTCATCGCCTTCAACCTTTAAGAAAGGTTGACCAAAGGTGCGATTTCGTTGAAATCGCACATAAGAGCGTCGGTGACACTAACCAAATGAACCTCTCAGTGCCATTAGTCCTCCTAAGGGACGCCAACAAGAACTAACAAAGATAAGTTCCAAACGCCATTGCCTTAGATGTCATCGCCTTAGATGCCGAGGTGGCGGAGCCTGGACTAACGCGCGGGACTTGAGATCCCGTGTCCCTCTGGGACGCTTGGGTTCAAATCCCAACCTCGGCGTAATTCAACAATTAAGTGTGGCTAAGCGGAGCGCATGCCACACCACATGATGCAAACTGTGTTAACAGTTTGCTTCAACTCCCAACCTCGGCGTAATTCAACAATTAAGTGTCATCGAGCGGAGCGAAGATGACACACAGATGTCAACTGGCTGTGGCAGTTGCTTCAACTCCCAACCTCGGCG
>Ga0190363_1000259_pt1 | contig 30571 bp, 30 predicted proteins | sample 48721867_MG_FD_161272 | JGI IMG/M metagenome (GOLD analysis project Ga0190363, IMG submission 161272) | Hydrothermal vent microbial mat bacterial communities from Southern Trench, Guaymas Basin, Mexico - 4872-18-6-7_MG | ecosystem: Environmental > Aquatic > Marine > Hydrothermal vents >... | reverse complement strand
TACAGCTATTTGGAGGAAAGATTTATGTATATCTATTCCACATATATTCATGTTTATTACCTTATGCCTGGAGGGGCTTGGGCTTAAGGCAAATTCCTATTCGTGCTCTAGGCACATGCTCCTGGAATCGCCCTAAGCCCAAGCCTACTACAATTTATTTGCCGGCTTCTAAGCCAAATTAAAGTCGTATTTGCCTCCAGGCACAATCTATATTGCTCCTAACTGAAATATGAGTTTAATCCACGCATAAATCTAATATAGGGCTTGGATGCGAATAAATATAGGAATTTATATAATTTGGATTTCCTGCCAGATAATATCTTACCGCTAGAATGGCAGATGAATTTGGAAAGATAAAGGAGAAATATTGAAGCAATTGAGGTAGTACTTCGATGGGAAAATAAATACCAGCTACCAAAGCCGATAATAGGGATATACTTCTTGCAAATGGATTTCCAGTATATACCAACCTTGGATACTTTAAGATTGGAATTTGTATTATTGTAGAGAAACACATGTTGACTAAAAAGGCCAGTAACAGTATGACTATACCTATGGGAAGTCTACTATAATCTATAGCTGGATGAAATACTAGGAATATGATTAAGGCCTGAGTACCTGCTCTATATAGAGTCATAAGAAAATTTCTCATGAATACTCTACTTACTATTAAGAACAATATAGGATTGGTTTTACTCATAATTAATCGTTTAAACTCAGAGCTATAAACGAATCCGAAGAGCGCGCCGACAAAGCCGAAAAAAGTGCCACCAGTAACTATTTCATTAAATAATATACCTAAAAGGATATAGGAGAGGAAATCAGTTCTATATTTGTCTAACATTTGCATGGTAACGACTCCGCTTAAGAAGAACCAGCTTAACAAACCTAGAAAATTTTCAAATGCTAATAACAGTATTCCTTCAAGTCCTATAATTCTCAATGAAAGTAGACTGCTCTGTAACTTCCATGCCTTCTTAAATTCCCATATAATTCTACTTACTCTAATCTCTATCACCTCTTAGTTAATTCCGTTAAGACTTCATCTAAACCTGGTTCCTCAACCTTAAGATATTGGATTCTAGCACCACTTTTTATAAGGAAATCGATTACATTAGGTAGAGTAATCCTACTATCCTTTGATATAATGATAATTCTTTTAGTCCTATTTTTAACTCCTATTCGAATCGACATTGGAATCTGTATTGGAATTTGTTTAGGTAGAGCCGGAATACTATCTTCTTTATGAACCACCAATATTTCATAGCTTCCCTTTATCCTATCTATATTTATTGGCTCCTTTGAAATATATTCTACTATAATTTTCTCTTTACCGATAATCTTTTTCTTTAAATTAGCTATAGTATCAACTGTAAGTATACGACCTTTATCTATAATGGCCACTCTATCGCAAAGTGCCTCCAAATCCTTTGTTTGATGTGAAGCCAATACTAATGTAAAGTCTTTTGAAGAATATTTTCTTAAAATATCTTTAATTTTAGATAATGTAATCACATCCAATCCAACAAAGGGTTCATCACATAGCATTAATGCTCTATCATATTTTGAAAGAACAATAAAGGAGGGAATTAATGCAACTTTAATTATCATACCGCTACTAAATCTCTCTAATCTATCGTCAAGTCTATCATATATCTCAAATTCTTTAGAAAAAATCTCTATTTCCCTTTTAACACTACTAGGATCTATGTCATGAAACATTAGCTCTAGTTCGATATTTTGGCTGGCTGTTAAGTTACTCCTAACACCCCTCATCCAACCAAATAATGGAATTATAATCTTTCTTAACTCATTCATTTCTTTATAGTAATCCATATCATAAACATTAATTTCACCCTCATCGGGGAAAATAACTGTACCGAGAATAAGTAGTAAAGTAGTTTTTCCAGATCCATTTTTGCCTAAAATTCCAAATATCTCTCCCCGCCATATATTTAAAGTTACTTTATCAAGTGCCTTAATAACTGTAACACTCCTTCTCTCCGAAAAGGTTGAGCCCAAGAATATAAATTTCAGTTTATCAATAAACGATCGATCCCCCTAACCCTTCTTCCAGTCATAATAACCTTATAATACTTTGATACATTTCTAAACTTTACAGCTTCCTTCATATCTGGTCCCTATATTATATTTATTTCACCTAATTATATTATTGATTTTTAAAGATTAAGTAATAATGGAAAAAATTTACTATGTTAAAGATTAATGATAATTAAGTCTAAGTAGGATTAGTACTTATAGGATAAAAATAATGGTATCCTAATTATACTCCTCCTCTAATACCACTTTTCTTTTCAATGCCGCTAAATATTATTTTAAAATTAGACTCTATTATTCTTTTATTAAAAAATAAGCATTATTTTATTGTTCTGATTTATATAGATATATAACTAATAGAGAATAAATATCATTTAGAGATAGAATGTAATTTGGGAAGCATATGTCTAATTTTAATGTCTATAGGGATTTAATGGATGTTAACTGTGCTTCAAGAAAAATTAGATCTACTAGAAAGATACTTTTATATGGTAAGTGTGTTAGAGATGAGTATCCAGAAATATTTAATAGTTTTTCTAGTAATAGAACTGTATTGGCAGTGTGTCCCGAAAAGACTCATTTTAACATGATTTGCCTAAAATTGGCGTCGATTCTTGCAAGAATTAGATTAGAAGAGCTGATTGTATTGACTGTAGACGGTTCTCCCCACTGTATACAGCTGCATCATATTGTTGAAGAAGCTAGAAAGATTACTGGAGTAAAAGATATAATATTTAGACATTATGTTATAGAGAATGGTAAGGCTATAGAGATTAATGATAAGGAGGTAAAGATTGCACGTTATCTATCTAAGATTAAAAAACTTTTAGAGGATAATAAATGATATTTGATTTAAAATACGATCCAGATATTTATTCGGTAAATATTGATGAAGACATTATAGTTGTTTCAGACATACATTTGGGTTCAAATGGAAGTTTAGGTTTAAATCCTATACTAAAATATGGATTTGAGAGAAATATTAAATATGTTGTTATTGCTGGAGACTTATTTGAAGACAGACATTTTAAATATAGCTATAATGATTTGAGAAAGCTTTATAGAAATATTTTATATAGATGGAAACTAAATATTTTTGAGAAAATATTTATAATACTAAGTAGATATTCACATGACCCTATAATTAATACTAATAGAATCTATTTTAGAATAGATGATACAGATATTTTACTTAAATATGGATTGCTGAAACTAGTTTTAAATGATGTAAATATTTATATTACACATGGAGATATTATTTGTCCAAACGGCTTTACAGCAAGTCTAATTAATAGGTTATATGAAATTTTTTTAAAGAAGAAATTTTTTCTAGAGAGAATATTAAAGGAGAGAATTGGAGTAGATGATTGGCTTATAATGGGTCATACACATATTGCTGGCATAGATTATGATTTAAAGATCGCCAATACTGGTTCATGGAAAAACTATTTGAATAGATCTGCAAGTAAATCACTAATACATATATCTTCAAATGAAATAAAACTATGTTATCTAAAAAATGGGTGGAAATATGTATAGGATCTTTCTTTCAGATAAGCTTAGAAGGAAGAGTATACGGGGACTGTTTAAAGTTATAGATCTCTTTCAATCCTATGATGTTGATTGGCAAACATATTTTATCGATATTAATGCAGAAGTTAGTAGTGCAGAAAGACTAACATCTATTCCTACAAGCTCTGGTGCTCTGATTTTCAGAGAATTTTATTTCTCCGAAGAAAAACTCATAGAAATTTTAGGGAAAAGATTTGATAAAAAATATGTTGAAAGATTTGTTAAAGGTAAATTAAGGTTGGATAGACTTTTAGGAGAAAGGAGAATAGAAAAAATTTTATACAATTATCCAGAAATAATTGATTCAACCAGCATTGAAATATATTTCCCATTAACTGATAAAATTGACTTAAGAATCTTGAATAAAAATATAGGAGAATCTAAGTTTATTGTCGAGCTTATTGAAACATCTTATAGCTATATTGATCCAAAAATTATAGAGAAGATTTTAGAAGAATCATATTTTTTAGAAGAATATTTGGCGATGCTTTGGGAAAAATATATGGATAAAAGTATTATGGTTAAAAAAGGCTATATATTGCTTGCTAAGGGAGTTATAGATGCACATGTTAGTTTAACTCAGCTTGAAACATATATAGATAGATTTATAAAAAATGTTAATCACAGAAATATATCAATGATGTTTAATAGAATATTTTAGAATATAATTGATTTTAGACTGTTAAGATCGATTACAATTTTATATTCATCTATTTTTACTGGAGTTTTTTCTTCAAAATTTTTGCATATTAAAAAATAATAGTTTTGAGTCGAAGTTAATCCAGTTTTAACTGATTTCTTCTCAAGATTCATTAGAATTCCTTCAGCCTCATTAAAAGAAATATTTCTCCATTTAACTTCTATGAAACCCGTCATTTTTCCAGGCTTTCTAATTATACAGTCTATTTCTATATCTTTATGCCACCATCTTCCTATTTCAACTGGTTTTACTGGAATTAGTTTAGCTTTAAACATTAATGGAATTATTTCTATAACTAGTTTCTCAAAAATTTTTGATAAATATATATTAAATGTATCAACTATTTCTTCAATAGTCTCGTCAATTAATCCTGATTCCAGCATAGACCTATATTTATAAATATAGCTAAACCAGAACCTAAAATAATTATCTTTAAAATCTAAAAACACAGGTCTTCTACAACCTAGAGGTCTAATTCTTTCAACAATATCTAATTCTTCAAGTAAAGCAATATATTTCACTATACTTCTAGCATCTATGAATGATTCTCTAGCAATAGCGCTCAGCCCCCTTACCCCCTCAGCTATAGATAAAAGTATATTAAAATATGTTTTTGGCTCCCTTACCTCTTGTCTAAGAAAGTTTATCGCCTCATCATATAGATATTCATTGGGTACAATAATTCTATATAAATTTTCTTCGATATTTTTCTGAGGATCAAGTTTTAGTAAATAGGCTGGAGTACCCCCAACAATACCATAAACTTTCACTAAATCCTCTATACTATATTCTGGGAAAAAACTATGTATATCTCTAAATTTTAGAGGACTGAGTTTTATAGAAACAGCTCTTCGGCCGAAGATTGGACTCCTGTATCCTAAAAGTTTTTTCTGAAAAAATGAGACAGATGATCCACATAGAACTAGTAGAAGATTTCTGTTTATTAAAACATTATCTATACTTCTCTGAAGTCTGGATAAGAAGCTTGGATCCGCTTCAGCTAGATACTGGAATTCATCAATAATTATTAAAAGCTTTTCATCACTAGCTTCGCTAATCCACTCTATAACTTCGATAACATCCCCTGAAACAGGCATATTTAGAGTTTTTTTAATAATTTTTGAAAATTCTTCACACATCCTTTCATAAGATCCTTCAATAGCTGTATAGTATATACATTTCTTATTAGAAGAAAACTCCATTAAAAGTCTAGTTTTACCAACCCTTCTACGTCCATACATTAACACTAAAGCAAAACCCTTCTCATTCCATATTTTGTTTAATAGAGTTAACTCATATACTCTGTTTGCAAAGATTTTTCGTCTCAAAAGACGACACCATTAAATACTCATATTTATATACGACATATATAAATATAAACTTTTAGGATAGAACTCAATTTTAATAATTCAATAATTAAAACATTTTGGATAGTCTCTCGAAAATGGATTTCATCTCTAGATATAATGCATATATGCTTATTTTAGGATATAAGATAGATCTATATATTAGTTTTTTCTGTTCATCTATGTCTCCATATTTTGTAATTAGCTCTTCGCCCTCACTTTCCTTCAATTTCAAAAAAAGTTTATCAATTGACTTATCACTTAAACGATAAATAAGTTTTCTAAGTAGCTTCATCATTATAAAATTTTTACCATATCTTTTCCGCCACCTATATTCGAATTCTCTAAACATTTTCTCTGAAAAATTATTTTCTTTAACTCCCTTTAAAACCACTTCTCCTGCAATCTCAGATATTTTTCCTCCGATTACCACTCCACCGCCAGTCGTAGGCTTAGTAAATCCCCCAGCATCCCCTATTAATAGAAAATGATTACCATATGTTTTTTTAAGAGGTCCGTTTACAACCACTATTCCTCCAAGTATTTTATCTATCTTTGCATTTGAAAGTTTTTTTGATGCTATAGGATGGTGCTTAACCATTTTCTCTAAAAATTTTCTCGGTGAAAAATTTCTATAGACTGCTAATCCAACTCTAGCCTTATTTTCATCTTTAGGAGCAATCCATCCAAAAAAGCCGGGAGCCCATTTCTCTCCAAAAAATATTTCCACAAAATCTTCATCAATATCTCTTACATTACTCATCTCAAATTGAATCGCTGGAAGAATATTTCTATATCCGGGTGGTTTTAATCCAAGCTTCCTAACAATATTATATCTAGCTCCCTCATCATCAACCAATATCTTCGAATAATATATATCTCTATTAGTTTTAATTTTCCATAAACCTTTTTCTCTAAATATTTCTATAACGCTCTCCTTAAATCTAATATTAACCTCATCAGCAATATTTTGATAAATTATTTTATCGAATGTTGGTCTATTAATTAAATATGCTTGCCACTCCTTTCTCCATACATATAGCTTTGTCTCACAATTTGGAGGATATATTATTGCACCCCTAAACCGGTTCTCAATAGATTTATCCAAACCATCTATTCTGAGAGAATTTATACCTCTAATACTTACAATACCCGTACAATGATTCGGTACTCCTATCTCACTGTGCTCTTCAAACATAATTATATTTAATCCATTGCCTAAAAGTTTTTTTACAAATATTAATCCAGAAGGCCCTGCACCCACTACAGCTATATCGAATATCATTCTAATCAAGCATTTCTAAACTATTTTCAATATTATTAATAATATCATTTACCTTTACACCGATTGATTGTAAACTCCATATTGCTGCTCCAATAGATGGAGGAAAAAGTGGTTCTATAAGCTTAAACTTTAGCTCATATCTATTTAAAACTTTTCTAAGACTTCCTATAACTACCTCTCCAGCCCTAAAAACTCCTCCGATCATCGCTACAGATATATCTTCATCAAGCATGTCCAATCTTTTAGCAACAGTATAGATTAACTCTCCAACCTTCTCCATTTCTTCATAGATTATATTAATTGCAATACTATCGCCCTCTTTTGCAGCATCGGTTACACAGGGTGCAAGTGATGCAACCTTCTCCACAATCCTCTCAGCACCATATATCTTTATAATAATATCCTCATAGTCATCTATACCGAGTTTATCAAATATCCTCCTAGTAATTTTAGTAGAAGCCCCTCTACCATCGTATTCCCTCAAAACTGCCATTAATCCTCTTCTACCTAATGTAAATGCGCTTCCCTCATCTCCCAAGAGATACCCCCATCCACCAACTCTAACATATTTTTTATCTCTATTTATTCCCGCGGCTACCGATCCAGTTCCGGCAATTACAATTATACCTGGTTTCCCGGCATGAGCGCCTATTAAAGCTATAATAGAATCATGTTTAAAATCAAGTCTATTTGCTAAATCAAAGTTTTGGAAAGATCTTTCAATATATTTAAAATCTCTTTTTGTATCGAGCCCAGCTAACCCTATAGTTAAATAATCTATCTTCCTCTCTCCAATATTTTTAAGTGATTCGATGATACTCTTTCTAATTGCTTTGATAGTATTATTTATACCTACAACATGATAATTTGATGGGCCGGCTAAACCTCTACCTAATATATTTCCTTGAATATCCATTAGAACGCATTCGGTTTTTGTTGCTCCTCCATCAATTCCTCCAACTATTTTCATTCAATCTCCCATAGAAACTTATTTAATCTATCTTTAATAGATATTTATTGATAAATATTAATTGTGGTGTAATTATTGGAGAATATTAGAGAGGCATATAGGAAACAGAGATATCATTTTGTAGGTAAATTTGCTGTTGTAAAGCCATGTATATGGGTTAAAAAGGCATTAAATAGTAATGGTAGAATATATTGCTATAAGGAAAAATTCTATGGTATTCCTACACATAGATGTTTACAAATGTCTCCGACAATATTTTGTAATGAAGAATGTATTTTCTGTTGGAGAGCACATTTAAGGGAACTTGGATCAAAGATCGAGATTACGGGGAAATTTGAAAGTGATAATCCAGAACTAATAGTTGAAAATTCATTGAGGGAATGGAGAGCAATACTATCCGGCTATAAAACCAATCCCAACGTCTCTAAAGAAATTTTAGAGGAAGCTATGAGACCCATACATGCAGCCATCAGTTTAGTTGGTGAGCCAACCTTATATCCATATCTTGGAGAATTAATAGAATCGTTCTATAAACACGGCTTTAAAACAGTTTTTGTTGTTACAAATGGTACTAGACCGGATATATTAGAAAAACTTGACCCTCTTCCATCCCAATTATATGTATCTGTAGTAGGCCCCAATAAAAATATATTTAATAGAACAGCCATGCCGTTAATTTTGGATGCTTGGGACAGATTAATGAAAACATTAAGTCTTTTAAATACACTTAGTATTCCAACAGTTATGAGAATTACATTGGTAAAGGGTTTGAATATGACAGATATAGATGGATATGCAAAGCTTATAAAAATGGCTCAACCAACATATGTTGAACCTAAAGCTGCCATGGATATAGGATGGTTTAGAAAACGTTTACCTAGAAGTGCCATGCCTAGCTCTGAAGATATTAGAAAATTTGCTAAAAAGCTTGCAGAAAAAACTGGATATAAAATTATCGACGAATCCTATCCATCAAGAATAGTATTATTATCGAAACTCGATAAGCCTATAAAACTTATAAAATGGTCTGAAGCAAGTAAAGTTGCGCCCCCGCCTACATAAAGTCATATATTAGAATAATGTCTATATTGGATAGAATTATAGTTGGTTAATCTATATATAGACAAAGGATTAAAGGAGAACTAGCTTAAAGGAAAACGTCTCTCTCCAGCTATTTTTTCCAGAAAATTTTGATTAATATTGGCAATATATTTGTTAACATCTATTACAATTACATCAACCATATCAACATAAACTATATATACATAATTTATTTTCGCATTCAAAATTCTATCAATCTCTATCGACGGTTTCCTATAATATTTGTCTAACACCTCCTTCAATTTTAATGCTTCATCAATACTTCTCATATTTCTGGGTCTTATAAATATGTTTGGAATGTAAAGTATATGGTATGGAGGTGTAGCTAAAGCAAACTCGTCACAATATTGACTGTACCTAACAATTTTACTAATTTCTCTAGAATATCTATACATTACTGGGTCTACAGCGTTTGTGGGGGGTACAAATCCAGTCTCGACTTCAACTATTAAACTTCTATTATCCTTGACAGCATATATATCACATATGAGAGAATCTTCCAAAAAATATTCTACCTCAACCCAATATCCATTTTTAAGTAAGAAATATGAAATAACAAACTCCATTACTGAATGATTACTTTTAATCAGTCCCCTCTCCCACATTTTTATAAGTCTATCCTTAATCCTATATAGTTCTTCCATTATATTAATAGATAAATTGTCTTTGTTTATCTTGGATAAAATTGTATCTATGTCCTTTGAAAATGGGTTCATGCTATATCTTATATATAATCAAATTTATTTATTGAACCTTAATACTTCGAAGATATTATTAAGGAATATTTTAAGATGATTCCCAAAACATATTTAAAAACTTATATTATTCCTTAATAATATCTGGTAGAATGAATTATTTAAATTGGCTCGATAAAATATTAGTGAAAAATACTAAATAATATCAATCAGGTTAACAAGGATGAGATATGACGTTAGAAGATAAATACTGGTTTAATAAGGTGAAATATAGAGTTCTTGAGGGTAAGGATGGTATAAGATACGCCTACAATTGTATGGCAGACCTATATGATTCATCAAAATATTTATATTGGACTAGAAAAATCGAGACTGGAGAGGAGAAAATTATAGATAAATGGATTAAGAAAATAGATGGAATATGCTTAGATATTGGTTGTGGAACTGGAAGATATGCATTGAAAATAGCTGAGAAGAATATTGAAGTCGTAGCTTTAGATATTAGTAAAAATATGTTAAAAAAGATGCTAGAAAAGGCTGAAGAGAGAAATATCGGTAACAAAATTTATTCAATTATAGCTGACGGAGAAATGCTTCCCCTTAGAGATAAGTCTTTTAGATCAATTATCTGTACATTAACCTTTAATCATTTTATGAACCCAGATAATACTGCCAAAGAATTCTCTAGGGTATTAAAGAAAAACTCTATATGCATCATAAGTTCCCTTAACAGTTATACTCTTAAATATTTTCAGAATAAATATGGATTTGGAGATAGAGTTCCTTTCAGAACAGAGAAGATGTTTCCAGTATTAATATATGAAAAAGGATACTCTGTAGACGAATTTAAAAAGATCTTTTTAAAATATGGTTTTAAAGTAAAAGATCTTAAAGGGACATGTTACTGGCATTTACTTCCAGCCGGATTATTTATATATTATCCACAGATTCTAGAATTATTCTTCAATCTATTTAAAAATCTACTTAGATATGCTGAAGCACATGTAATGTTATTATATTATTAAATTTATATTATTTATTATAAATGGACATTATTAAAATATTTAGATGGTGGTTTTTTGATCGAAGATCTTTTGAGGAAAATATTAGATCATTCGATTGAAAAATATTTGAAACCATTTATAGGTAGGGAATTAAGAGAAAATGAAATTACTGTACATGAGTTTATAGGATGTAAGAGGAAAATGCTATTGCTTAGAAACTTACCTGAGCTAGAATACTCTATATCTATAAATCCACGAATAGTCTTAGGTGAGCTAATACATCTAGGTATTTTAAAGATACTGGGTAAAAGGGATGAGAAAATAGTTTATAAGGATATTATTCTCAATAATAAAAGATATCGGTTTATCGGAATGATAGATGCAATTATTAATAATAGTATTATAGACTTTAAGTTTACACTTCTTCCATCAGAAAACCTTCCATCAGAAAAACATATTCTACAAGTAAAGATGTATATGTGGCTTACAGGATTAGAAGAAGGATATCTATTATATTTTACTCCAAATGAAATATTAGAATACAAAATTGATGAAAAGTTAAGCGATGAAGACATTAAAAGACTTTATGAACACTGGGATTCTCCTAGGTATAGCTGGGAATGTGATTATTGTTCAGTTAAAAGATATTGTGAATTAAAATATTTAAGAAAGGGGGAAGAAGTTAGTGAAGAAACTTCTCAAGAGTCTTCCACGACTTCCTAACAATAGGTGGAAAGTCTTCATGATCTTTGAGCCAATTCTTTATAAAATTTATTGTTCTATTATCCGAGGGGTATCCTGAGCCTATTTCACCATATTTTTTCTTATACTCATCTATAATATCGTCTCTAATAACTTTGGCTATTATCGATGCAGCTGAAACTATTCTATATTTTTTGTCTGCATTAATCTCACAGATAATTTTAACATCCCTATCTCCAATATATTTTCTAATTCTCCTCTTAAATTTCATGGAATCTTTATCTGGTGAATCAATATATATTTCTCTAACGCTTTCCGGTAATTTTAGAATTATTTCTGAAACCTTCTTAGCCTCCAATTCATTTAACCCATCTATATTTATCCTATTTACAGCTAAATCGATTTCCCTAACACCTATTTTTACAATATAGATACTAGTAGCAAGTCTCGTAACTATATTAAATAACCTTTTCCTCCTATTTTTACTCAAAATTTTAGAATCTCTAACACCTACTTTATCTAAATATTTAATTAATTCGTTATCCATTACAATACACGCTAAAACCATAGGCCCAATTAAAGGCCCTCGTCCAGCCTCATCGATACCAGCAATTATCATAACCTTCAACAAGCCTAATACATATATTATTCACTAATATATCTTTTCCCTATACCTCACAGCCAGTATTCCAAAAGACTTATAAGAATATTATTATAAATAATATGAGGAAAAAGATAATCAGCTTAATCGCCTTTTCTTTATAAATATTTTTGATAGTTTTCTAGCTCTGTTTTACCTGGGATGAGTAATAATCTCTAATCTCTCTATAATTCATCAAATATCACAAATACTTTATTCATAACCTCTTAAATCTATCCGATATTCTTTATGAAAGATTTGGAAACAATTCCAATTAATTACTGGAAACATCCATATCTCCAGCTATTTAGCCAATAATTAATAAAATTTCTCCATTTAAGGGCGAATCGCTTAAAATATAAAGTTATTAAATTAGACTATAGTTCTATTATACTATTTTACTATACACCTAATTACTTAGCTAATTCAGATATTTTGAGAAATCTTCCACCTATTATACCGATACCCGCATCATAGTATACTGTAAAAATTATCTCATTTCTAATTAAAATTGCTTCGGGATAGCTGGCGTCGCCTCCGCTACCAGTATATATGATTTTAGGAATCGCATTTCTAAAATCTCTATTTGGATCTCCTATCATGGCTTCCACATATCTAGTTACATATCCACCTGTATAATCACAGTTGCCATATACTAATAGAGTTTTTTCGCTATCTAATACCAACATGTGGGGTGCATGAGCATTTACAGGAAGCGTTTTCGGTTTCTCAAAACTTTCTCCGCCATCATATGAATGAGCTATACATGCATTTTCCCATGGAGCATCCGTCCTCATAACAGCAACAATATGTTCTTTTCCGAGATACGCTAAGGCCGTCTCATTAAATCCTATAGCTCTTCCCTCCTTTTCTTCTCCTATAATACATTTTTCCTTCCAAGTTTTACCTCCATCATCGCTCATCAATAATAATGAAATATAAGGATTTTCTAGCCTAAAGATATCGTCAGGGCTTCTTTTCTCTAAACCCTCCTCTACTTTGGCCAGATATCGCATATATTCCCATTTATCAATACCTTTATGTCTCCGATTTAAATAGCGTGGCCGATAGACAGGTAGGAGAAGTCTTCCATCCGGAAGTTCTAAGACATTTTCTGACGTAACATAAGGGTTATCGGAAACTTTGAAAGGTTTAGTCCATGTATATCCATTATCATAGCTCATAGAAATATATATGTGAGCACCTACAGGTTCTATCACATCGAATGTAAGTATAAGAGTTCCATCTGAAAGCTGTGTAACATGCGGATCTCTATCATCATATAATGTATCAATAATTACTTCAGGAGAAGACCACGAGTTTCCATAATCATTACTCCTAACACACATTATTTTACCAGGTGTATGAGAACCATGTGTAAGGGCAGCTCTATAAACTACTAAAATTTCACCATTATGAAGCCTAACAATAGAAGGAAAGAAAACATTTTCATTATAAGTACGGCCAGCAACAATAACATCACTATGAACCTCATGTTCAGCCAATTCTGAAATCGAATCAGAACTTCTACCCTTAATAACGGGTCTTTCAAGTTGACTCTTCTTCCAGCGCCAAACATTAACCTTTTTCATAAAATAACATAGAAAGCAATAGATTAATAAATTTATAGTACTCCAACTATTTTAATTGAGGTTCGCCTTCTCCTAAAATTTAGCGGTATAAATTAATATAAGCGAACCCTTCCTAAAACATTTTGGACGGTCTCCATTTACTGGAAAAAGTTTTAAGGCATTTATTATAGAAAACTATTAGTGTTAAAGTGTACTTATGGTGTGTCTATGAAAGAGTTAAAAGTTGGAGTTATAGGTGCTGGAGGAAGATTTATTCATTCACATCTTCCAGCCTATGTTAAGATTCCGGAAGCTAGATTAGTAGCGATAGCTGATCCTTCAGATATAGCTTTAAAGAGAGTTATGAGGGAAATTAAAAATGTTTTTCCAAGAGAAATTGAAAAATTGAGGAGTAATGGTTTTGATAATATGGCTGAAAGATTAAGGAATATAATAACGTCTATTAAGATTTATAAAGATTATCGTGAAATGTTGGAGAAAGAAGATTTAGATTTAGTAGATATCTGTACACCTCATAAATTTCATAAGCCTATAGCTATTAATTCACTTAAGTCTGGAGCCAATGTTATGGTTGAGAAACCTATGAGTAGAACTTATATAGAAGCTTTAGAGATAGTTGAAACCGTTAAGGAAACTGGAAAAATGTTCCAGGTTAATGAAGATTATGTTTTTGCTGGAGGATTTTATCAGTTTCATAAACTGGTTGAAGCAAATATAATAGGGGAGCCTGGATATCTAATAGTTCCTTGCTCTCATAGTGGACCGGAGGAAAAGGAATGGTTCTGGTCTCCTGAGATTGGTGGCGGAGGATCATTATTAGATCTAGGTTCACATGCAATAAATGTTGCATGGTTTCTAATAGGTTTTGATAAAAAACCAGTTCTTGTAAAGGCTGAGAAATTTACAGGTATTACTATAAAAAGTAGATTTCGATATATTGCAGGAACGTTTAGGAAAATAAATGTTGAGGATGATGCCCATGTTTTAATAAAATTTGAGAATGAAAGAAATGGTTCATGGACGACTGCATTAATTGAGGCTTCCTGGAGTGGTTGTGAATATGAGTGTACAATGATGTTTGGCTCGAAGGGTATTTTAAAGGTAAAAGGTGCTGGAGAAAAAGCTATAATTGATCACATAGATTATCTTGGTTCTAGGAAAACTATAGAGGTTTCACAGAAACTAATTTTTGAAAATACAGCTATATGTGAAATTTCAAATATGTGCAAGTGTATAATTAATGGAAGAAAATCATTTCTAAATGAAGAAATTGGGGCTGAAGTTATGGCTATCATAGATTCTGCATATTACTCTGAAATAAATGGTAGAAAGGCGGTCACCCTAGATGAATTTAAACAATTTGCAAAGAAATTAATCGAAAAATATGGAGAAAAAGCTTCAGATGAATTTATAAAAATGAAAGTAAATCATTTTGCATCTTCTAAATAATCTTATTCTTTACTGATCGATTTCAACAGTTAGAAAGATATTCATTTAGCAGGGAATGTAATACTGATATCTATTGAAAAGAAAATAAATCTTAATTATTTTTCAATTATATCATATAGTATGGGACCTTCAGCATCCTTTGGTATAGGAATATTAGATAGATAGCATAATGTTGGAGCAACACTTGAAAGTGATATCGATATAGGTCTTTTATATCCCTTCTTAATTTTCGGCCCCTTTACTATAAAGACTGTTTCAATTGTACCGATTCTAGTTCTTACCGATGGTAGAAATGCGCCATGTGTACCAGTTACTAACCCCCATATTGGATGTCTCGATATAGTGGCTTTATTAATTTTAGAATACATTGGTACATTATAGCAAAATATTATGTCTGGATCTCTATCACCCCCCATTCCCAAAATCTTAGCATCCTCCTTTCTACAAACTAATGAGAATACTGGTTCTCCCGTTATTGGATTTTTTAGATTTAGTAGTATATTTATAATCTTATCTCTCGTTTTTTCATATTCCTCACCAGGTTTAACTATACCGTTAGGATCTCTCCCTCTCAAATTTATCCATACGCCTTCCGCTACAAATATTGCTTTAGTTTTAGACCAATTTATAGATCCGTCTGGATTTCTATATAAATATCCTTCCTTCTCTAATATCTCATTACCTACATGATATACTATGTTAGCTACATGTCCATGATCTCCTACAACGGAGATTATTGTATTTCCATCATCGACAGTCTCCAGAATTTCTGCTATCATTCTATCACATATCCCATAGAATCTAGCATATAACCTCCATCCTTCATCTTTCCTATTCGAATCAAATAAAGGATGAGTGGGATCTATTAAATGAAGTGTAAAGTGTTCGAAGAAGTCGGGGCCATGCCATTTCATTATAAAAAGTCTCCAATCATATTTCTTAAGGAGATATTTAGCAACCCTAGTATACCAGTTAGCTTGATATTCTTGCTCCTTAATAAACGTCTCAGTGTCAGATGCTCCGCTTACAACTATTGCTTGTTCTGTCGGTCTATGAAGATAAGGGCCAAATATATCAATTAATTCTCTAGCTAACTCGGAGGGATAAGCCCAACCTTCCTCAGGGTAAATTTCTGAAAAATATATATGTATCTTCCTTCCATCAGGAGATAATTCTATCACCTTATATCTAAAATGAGCATATGTTTTCTTACCATGAAGTTTAAAACAATATTTTATCCAATTACTCCATTCACCTCTCTTTGCCTCACCGAGTTTCTTCATATAATTTTTTTCAGAAAAAAGAAGAACTTTACTATATTTCCCATCTTCTTTTTCAATTAATCCATAAAAAATCATAGTTTCCTCCCTTGTCTTAAGCGGTATTTCTATTTCTAATAAATCTCTTCTTTCTGGTAAATTTCTCCAGTTAATAGCATTCCTAATTTCAATTATCGTTAAATATTTCTTCAAATATTCCGGAAGTTCTTCGACTTTCTTTACATTTGTATAGGCATGAGCATTTGCTATGCAAAAACGACTATTAGGACCCGGATATCCATCTTCCCCGATATGAATTACATTCTTAATATTTATCGGATAGGATTGAGGATAATCAATAATAATACTCAGTTTTCCGAGTTTATCAACTACCTGCCATATTTGCTCAGCTCTACAATACTCTGATGAAAAACCAAATACAGTTTTATCAAGTGAAGTTCCAGGAATATGTATCACATATTTACATCCATGTTTTGACGGGGGTGCACCAGTCGCTATTGTTGCCCAATTACAACCTGTCTCAGTCGGCCAGTAAGGCAATGCTCTTGAATATGATCCTTCCTCCATCAATTTCTTAAATGTTGGTAATCTATTCATCTCAACAAGTTTTTCAATAATAGTTGGTATTAAAGAATCTATACCTATTATAACTAATTTTCTTTCCATGCCTACCACATTATTTTAAATAATGTTAAATAAGATATATAGCAATTATTATTGTTTAAAATAAGTTTAATAATTTTAGATGATGAGGGGCAATCTATCCTAAAACTATAACGATTAGTATGAGAAATGAATTTATATATTTAGCCATTCTATATTAAAATTATGATTTATAAGGATAGATTAGGAAAAGTCATGCTTAAACGTTTGAAAAAACCTATACTTTTACCAAATAAGAAAAATTGGTGGGAGAGTAAAGCTGTCTTCAATCCAGGAGCAGTCTATGAAGATGGAACATTTTATCTTCTTTATCGAGCGGTTGGAGAATATGAGAACTATATTTCTAGATTTGGTCTTGCAGTAAGCGAAGATGGATTTAACTTTACTAGAGTTAGTGATGAACCAGTATTTGTGGGAAAGGAATGGTATGATAGAGGTGGATGTGAAGATGCTAGAATAGTTAAGATCGGAGAAAAATTCTATATAACTTATGCTTCATTACCTAGATCCCCTGCTGAAGTGGGCCCCATAAAAGAAATACTCCAAAAATTAAAGAATGATATATATTATCCTAGGCTACACGTTCCCTCTTATACTGCCTTGCTAACTTCATATGATCTTAGAAAATTTGATAGACATGGAGTTGTAACTCCTACAGATATAGATGATAGAGATGGTATATTGTTTCCAGAAAAAATAGATGACGAATATATCCTACTGCATAGACCTACTGAATGGGTGGGAGAGAAATATGATACAGATAAGCCTAGCATCTGGATCAGATTTTCGAAGGACTTAAAGATATGGTATAATGATAGAGTATTGCTTAAACCTAAGTTTAAATGGGAAATAAGGAAGATAGGAGGAGGACCTCCACCCTTAAAAATAGATGAAGGATGGCTGATGTTTTATCATGGAGTTGATGAAAAGTTTGTGTATAGAACTGGTGTAGCTATGCTAGACATGCAGGATCCAACAAAAGTGATTGCGAGGCTTCCTTATCCCATTTTAGAACCAGAAATGGATTATGAAAGATATGGCGACATACCTAATGTAGTCTTTCCAACGGGAAATATAATTATCGACAATACAATTTATATTTACTATGGCGCTGCTGATAAAGTATGCTGTGTCGCAACAATAGATTTAGATGAAATAGTAGGCGAACTTCAAAAACATAGTACTTTATAGATCTTAAAATGAAGAAACATTTCTTTATTCTAACTTTTTTCGCCAAATATGTAAAAATTCTACATCTTTCACCCTTATTTTTATGGCCACTTATGGTGAAATTATGAGAAAAGTTTATGGAAAAGTTGTTGATAATAAACTTGTAATAGGTAATGAAAAGCTGGAAATAGGATTTGATAAAAGCGGTAGATTAATAAGAATTTTAAATAAACAGAGTAAAAAGGAGTATATTAGTGATAGATATGTTAAATTGGTTGGTGGCGGTCCAATATTTTGTTTAACCTTCTTAGACGACTTGACTCCCAAAACAGTATATCCTACCAAGTTAGAAAGCTATACGTTTAAAAATTATCAATCCCAAGCAGAATTAATTCTCAGATATAATATCAATAAAGTAAATATTGAATGCAGTATTCTCATTAAAAATGAAAGTGAATTAACATTATGGAATATAAATGTTGAAAACAATTCGAAGAAGAGAATAGTTGAAATAACCTATCCACTTCTTTTAGGTATACGTATAGGTGAAAAATATAGTGATGATATACTAGTCAGACCGAATCGATATGGAGAAAAAATATGTAATCCATTTGAAAAAACGTTTGATCCAATCATTAGATATCTAGGTTCTGCGTCGATGATGTGGATGGATCTATATGATCCATCAGGCGGATTATATTTAGCAAGCTACGATAAAACATTGATTATGACAGATCTAGAGGTAAAGAAGATTTATCATGGAATAAATGCACTAATATTCTCGCTTAAAAAATATATTTATATTTCAGTTGGTGAAAAATGGGAATCAGAACCATATGCAGTCGGAATTCATTTAGGTGATTGGCATTGGGCGGCTGATAGATATAGAAATTGGGCTAAAACATGGATGAAAAAACCTAGACCCCCAAAATGGTTAGTGGAGTGTAATGGATTTCTTGAAATTGTTAAAAAGAGGTTCGGAGAAATGCCTAACCTATATAGATTGGCTAGACAATTAGGAATTAACTATCTATCTATTGCTGGATAAATGATCGGTGAAGGATGCTGTAATCGATTCTACTATCCAGATCCTATGCTTGGTTCAATTAATGAATTAAAGAAATCTATTAATAAGATTCATAAAGAAGGAGGACATTTAACCTTCTATATTAATGGTCAAGCACTTAATCCAAGATATCCGAGCCTTCCTAAAAAGTATAGAAGAAAAATTCCTAAAAATATACTAATTCCGAACTGGGAGACAGAATATAAAGACTATGCTATAATTAGATATGATGGCTCTTATGTGGGGCAGTATCCCATAGACCAGTTTCCATTCATCAATGGCAGTGAGAAACAATTTGATTATCCATATGCATATTATATTATGTGTCCTGCCTCCAAGGGATGGCAGAACTATCTTAAATATTGGGCTTTAAAATATGTTAAGGAATATGGAGCAGATGGAATAATGATAGATCAAATTGGTGCTGATGAGCCTAAATATTGCTTCAACTTTAAACATAACCATAAACATCACGGTATATGGGTTCAAGGATACTGTCAACTATTGAAAGAGATTTTAGAAGAGGGAAGAAAGATAAATAAAGATTTCTGTCTAGGTTGGATCGAGGGATGTGGAGATGCTTATGGACAATATGTTGCGTCTCATCTAACTCACGGTGAAAGTCATGTAGTTCTATTTGAAAAATGGGGTTCAAATGCTTCAGGTCTCTGGGCTAAATACCCTTATCCAGAAGTATTTAGATATACTTTTCCAGAATACATAGTTTTTGGTGGAGGTTCAATAAAAGGTCTAGAGAATCGCAAACGGGTACTTAATAGAATTTTCTTAATGGGTGAGAAAATCAATGTTTATTATGAAGAAATAATAGAATCTCCAGTATATAGTGAATATACGAGAGATGTGATAAATTTAATGAATAAAATCAAATCTTGGCTTCATTTCTCTATATTTAAAGATACTATTGGACTTAGAAAAATTCCAAGTAACGTGGAAGCTAAGATCTTTGAAAGAATAGATAATAGAGGTATATTAGTAACTCTACTTGATGACCGTCCTGAAAAAACTCCTTTCAACTTAAAAATAGATTTGAAAAACTATAATTATAAAGATATAGATGTAATACTATATACATTAAAAGATAGAATAAAAAGATTGAAATATAGGATCGTTAAAAATAACATTTTATCCGTTAAAGTAGAATATCCTCAAGACCTTCAAGATTCCTCCATAATATCAGCTATAACTATCTCATTCTAGAAATATAATGCTTTATTTCTCCTATCAAGATAATGGAGACGTCCCATTTACAATCCACATATAAGATAAACCTATATTCACAAGATTTTAAATACTATAAGTAGATGGTGGAATGGGAGATAGATATTCTATATCTAATGTTAAGACATATATAGATCTTATCTTTCATCTTAAATATGAAAATTCCTAGATATAGAGTATTTTATGTTATTATAGATCAACTAGCGGGACATTGGGAAGATAGCGTAAGGATAGAAGGAACAGACCTTCCACCAGTAAATGTTAAAGGTTATCATGAAAAGGGCTTGATACCGAACATCTCTTATCTTATAAATAATGGTTTATGGGTTAAGAGAACATGGAATAGAGGTATATGTGACACGGCTCATGGAATGAAATATCTCTCTACAGGAGCCTATGATATGAATGCTAATATAGGGTTATTTGAATATCTATATAGTTTAAAAATTAAGACATCTGTATTCACTACTCAACCATGGGGTAGTAAAGGATATTTTTATATTCCTGGTAATTTAATCAGTCTTCCAGGATACTATAGACCCTATATGGATGATTATCTAATATGGAAGTTATTTGTAGAACCATATTTAGATTCGCAGAAGGATTGGGGTGCAGTACATTTCTATCTACCAATAAACGATTTAATTTCCTTTTGTCCATCTTATCAAAAGTTTAATCCTCATCCAAGATCCTCTAAACATGCCTATATGCTATACTTAGATAAATTGATTGGAGAAATTATAGAATTTCTGAAAGTTAAGGGATACTGGAATGATACAATAATTGTGGTAGCATCCGACCACGGATATCATTTAGGTTGTTCGGTTGCTAGGGAAAGAGGAGCTAAATCAGTTAATTGGTGTGCTGATCACCCAGAACCTTACGACTGTTATATATGGGATTTCGATAATGATAGAAATACGGAAAAATACTCGGGAGGTCCTAGAAGGACAACATTTATAGTTTCAGGTGGCGCATTAGATGACGAGTATAAAGGTAAAGTAATAGAAGAAGCCGAGATAATAGATGTAGTACCTACAATAGCCAAACTTTTAGGGATAGATTATTGTAATATCTATAAGTGTGAAGGAAAAAGTATATTATAATCGTGGCTTACATTTACCTATCAAATATTCAATAGTCTCGATAGGTCGATATAATGATTAAGATAGAGACCATTTTAGTATGTTATATTAAAAAGCATTCTAATCACAGACATTTATGACATTTTATTCTGCAAAATATTCTCATCGATTCCATATATTTAGTAATTTTTTATCATCTAACACCTTAATTGGTAGTCCTCCATAGTCTGAAAAACATACTATATTTAAACCTTTTATCACATCCATTTACCAGACTCCCTACCATCTCTCATAGTATTCCGCAAAACATTTATTTTCTTAAATTTATATACAAGTCTAATACCTTCTACCGATTTAAAACTTGAGATCATCATAGTATTTCTATTAATTGTCTTAAATTTTCTAGGTGAATTACGTCTTTAAATCTATATTTACTATTTATTAATATTGTTGTTATATGTAGCATTCTTGCTGGTATGTAATCATACACACTATCTCCTACCACTATCACATTTTGCGGTTTCACATTTAAAACTTCTATTACCTTTTTTAGATGATCTGGATGTGGCTTCGGGTTAAATACATCGTTTCTTGCTACAATTGCATCGAAAAAGTTTTGTACTCTTATCTTTTGTAAAGTTCGTTTAGTTAGCTCAATACTACTAAATGTAAATAAACCCATTTTAAACTTATTTTTCAGATATGTTAATACCTCTATTAGATGTTGCTTAGGACGACTATTTTTTAGAATTAAATATCCATATTTATCTATATATTCGTCTACTATATTTATGTAGAATTCTGCTTTATCTGGATGTTTTTTCTCAGCCCATTTTTTAACCTTGCTTCTAATAACGTAGAACATATCTATTTTACTGAAAAGATTTTCTGGAACATCCAGCTGAAAAAGTTTTTCAAGCAACTGATTTTTTACTTGAACATAATATTTCTTAGGCCAGATTACTTCGGTTAATGTTCCATCTAAGTCAAATATAATTGCCTCATACATTTACATCAATTTTTTAGGCAATTTTATCAATGGATGTACTTTTTCAATATAATTACTTAAAACCTTCTCCCAGACATTTCCGATAGCTATCATCGTAAATACTCCCTGTAGCTTCGCATTAGCTTTATCAATAATTTTTATTAAAGCCTTAACAGTCCTACCTGTACGAATCAGATCATCTACAATTAAAACTTTATCTCTCTTCTTTAACATTTTTTTAGGGACATATATAGATGTAATCTTAGGTGGACTAAGCATGAAGTATGTTTCCTCATAATATTTCTCTACACCAATGTCTCGATGAGGCTTAGCTATGACAAGCTTCGATTTAAGAATATCCGCAATATATGTTGCTAACGGAATACCATCAACAGAGACGGTTAAAACATCATCTATATCACTATTATTATATAATTTATATGCCTCCATAGCCGCCATTCTTAATAAATTTACATCATATACTATGTCAAGTAAACCTACATACTCTCTATCAACAAATTTAATCCTCTTCCTAATCAAGTTCTCTAAAATATTTAATTTACTAATCTTATCAATTATTTCTTTAGCCCTATCAGCGCCTGGGACAACATCCCCTTTAACATATCTACAAATCAATGCAGAAGGTATATTAAACATCTTTTCTAATTCTCTGTACTTGTAAAAGTTCTTTATGATTCTAAGTTGAGTTAAGGCAACATACCTTATGTCTATACCTCCTTTCATACAATCTACCTAATTCTAATATATTTTGCTAAAAATAATATAAAAATCTATCTATTATATAAAATATCTTAGATATAAATTACAGAAATGTATAAACATTGGTATATAACGTTAATATTGATAGAAACATTTTAATTAAACATATACATTAATTTAATTAGATGATGTTAAGGCATTTATCTGAGTAATGATGAATCAGAGTTAAACTGACTATATAGATAATCAGTTTCTCTGATTAATTGATCATTAAAATAATAAATATTTTCTAAACTTAACTTATGAAGATTGGTATCCCTTTAATATTGCATAACATTATTGATAAATATGGTTCTATTATTATTAGTAGAATTAGTCTTATAGTATCTGATATCATTCCTACTTTAAACATAGACCATGTTTTGATATACCTAGATCCATATACTATTGCCATCGGCGGCGTTGTTGATGGAAGCGCACTTGAAATGGAACAGGCTAACGCTGCAGAGATAACTGCCGGTAACGGATTTATTCCAGAACTTATTGCTAGGCTTGTAGCTATAGGTACAGATATCATTGACGAAGCCGTATTTGATGCTGGATATGTTATTAGAAATCCAAGTAACGCGCTGATTGCAGTGACACTCCAAATATCCAGTCTTATATTTAACCCCTTTGTGATTAATATTACAAGCCATTCTGCAAATCCGCTATTGCTTAACCCATATCCTAATATTATTCCCCCGCCAAATAAGAAAACTACGTTCCAGTTAATACTTTGAAGTAGTTCATTCCACTCTATAATCTTTTTATTATTTATAGATAAAATAGTGCTTAATAACATCAGTATTATTACTGGTGCAGCTTCAGGTAAAATATTTTTTATTACCCGATATAGCCAATCTAGATTTGGATGAGTATTTGAGATTAATAGCATTATTCCCGGAAGCATCCATAAAGCTAATGTTTGTATAAATAGAATTAACACTACTTTTTCTTGAATTGTTAGGGGACCCATTTCTAAAATTTTTCTCTTAATCTTTTCTCTATCAATTTTCAGCTCTTTTATCTCTGGTCTAATTATTTTGAAGACAATTATCCATGAAATTATTAATCCAAGTATTGCTTGAGGTGTACCTACAATAAACCAGTCCATAAATGTTAATGATATTGATACATTGTTTTCAAGATAATATTTTGCAAACAAATTTGGTGGTGTACTTATCAGAAGAAACATTGCTCCAGCAGTTGCTGCTTGGCCTAATGCAAGCATAGTTGCCTCACCATATCTACTACCCCTCCTAAATCCAAGAGACCTTATATATGCTAATACTAGTGGATATACTATTGATGTGGATGCAGTTATAGATCCAGTCGTTGTTAAAATGAATGCTGGCAAGCATGATACGAAGAAAGACGCTATCATCGGATTATTCCCCTTATATATTATCTCCATTCTATATGCTATCCTCTTATCTAAACCCCACTTATTAAACATTTTTGCCAGTATAAATCCACCCATAAATATCCATATAATTGGATGCATAAATGCTTGTAAAGAAGATTTCCATTCAACTATGCCTATCGGAGACAAAAATAATGGTGCAAGCAATCCTGTTGCTCCTAGGGGCACGCATTCAGTAACCCACCATATAGCTATCCATAGGAGTAGCCCTAAAGTATATTGTGGAGCTAGATCAAATACTTTGGCTTTTTCCGCCGCTATTGACATATATGGTAACCTTGGTAGAAATATCGTTATTAGAAATGCTATTGGTCCAAGTATTAGTCCTATTCTTCTTCTATTCATAGATTATCCCGAAACTCTTCAATATTTTACAATCCATATATAGTTTAAACTATATATGGATTGCTTAGTGTGATTTACACTCGATTATCCCATAACTCTTATATAAAATATTTTAGATATAAAAAGTGTTTCAATGTAGTGAATTGTAGGAGATGTTAAAATGCCTAAGGTGATTATAAAGCCATATAATAGGATTATTAAGTGTAAGACTGGAGACCTACTGTCTCATGTAATTAAGAAGGCTATTCCAAACTTTCCTACACCATGTGGTAATAGAGGTTTCTGTGGAAAATGTTTGGTAAGAGTTTTGGAGGGAAAATTAAGTGAAGTTACTGGAAATGAGAGATTACATAATCTTAAAACGGGAGAAAGACTTTCATGTCAAGCAAAAGTTTTATCAGATCTTGTTATAGAAATACCCATATTCGAACAATATAAAGCATTAATATCTGGATATGAACCTAAAGTAGATGTAATTACCCCAATTTTAGAGAAAAAATTTGTTGAGGTAAAATATTCTACATATCATAAGCCTATACCGGTTGACAAGATTTTATTAAAGAGTATTGATGCAGAAAGCCTTACGGGAAAATGTATAGGAAACCTGATTTATGCAAAAAATTTTTCTAGAATTACTATATGTAAGAGAGGGAAAAATGTTACTCATATATTGAATGGATATAAGAAGATATATGGATTTGCGGTAGATATAGGGACCTCTAAAATAGCTACTTATCTAGTTGACCTAGATAGCGGTGAAACTATTTCTGAAACATATATACCTAATCCCCAGACAAAATATGGAGACGATGTTATTTCCAGAATTACTGCAGTGATAAATGATGTAAATACATTATATGAGATGCGTAGAATGACATTATCTTCTATCGAGAAAATGATTAAAGAAATGGCTAAGAAAAACGGTATAGAAATCAAAAATATTTTGGCTGGAGTAATCGTAGGAAATACTGTTATGATAAGCATATTCTTAGGCTTAAATCCAGAACCTATAGGCAGATCTCCATACATCCCATATCTCTCTACGAAAATAGAAGATTATGGAGATAGATTCGGCTTCAACTTATTAAGAGATGCATGGATATACATTCCTCCAGCCATAACAGGATTCATAGGAGCTGATGCAATAGCAGATATCGTTACAACCTTAATGATAGAAGATATTAATAAAAATATTCTTATAATCGATATAGGTACAAACAGTGAAGTAGCATTAATAAGGAACAGAGAGATATTTGTTGCATCCGCCCCTGCGGGTCCAGCTATAGAAGGAGAACAAATATCCTGTGGAGTAAAATCTTTTAATGGTGCAATATATAAGGTTAGGATTGAGAAAGATGGAGTGAATTTTTTACTCTACGGCAAAACCCCATTAGGACTATGTGGTTCAGGTATAATAAGTCTGGTCTCGGAAATGCTTAGAAAAAATATTGTATCCAAAAATGGTAGATTCCATGGTGATAAAAGTTTCTTTGAAATAGTTTCTAAAAATAAAAGCAGTACAGGTAGACCAATAACTGTTACCCAGAGAGATTTGAGAGAAATCCAGAAAGCTAAGGCAGCTATATCGAGTACATGGAGTTTACTATTAATGAAAAATAATTTGAGTATTAATGATATAGATAGATGTTATATTTGTGGATCCTTTGGCTCAAGCCTAGATTTAGATGATGCTATAAATATAGGATTAATACCTAAAATATCCTTAGAAAAGATATTTGTATTGGGAAATGCTGCTGGAATTGGTGCAAAATTAATGTTAATATCTGAAAAAGCTAGAAAGATAAGCGAAGAAATTGTAAGCAAAGCCAAGTTTATAGAACTTGCTTCAGATAAGAATTTCATGAATACATGGATTAGGAATCTAAACTTTCCTTAACATATTTTTCAAGCATTCTTCTTAACCCATCCTCTATACTTGTCTTTGGAAACCATCCTAAAATTTTTTTAGCTTTATCTATATCTGCATAACTATGTCTTATATCTCCCTTCCTAGGCTTACTATGTATTATTTTCAGCTCCCTATCCAATATTTTTGAAAAAAATTTTGCTAAACTATTTATCGATAAGCTTTTTCCACTACCTATATTAAATATATTAAAATCTATGTCCATCTTCATAGATTTAACAATCGCATCGATCACATCCTCTACATAGATAAAATCTCTTGTCTGAAAACCATCTCCAAATATTTCTAATGGCCTATTTTTTAAAGCATTCTCCATAAATATTTTAATTACACCCGCATATTTACTTGATTGCCCATATCCATATACATTGAATAATCTAAATATTACTGCATCTATATTGTATGAGTAATGGTACGCAGATATATATAACTCAGATGCAGCTTTAGATGCACCATATGGACTTAGAGGATTTAATGGATGTTTCTCGTCTATTGGAAGATACATTGGATTACCATATACCGCGGCTGATGACGTAAATATAATTTTACTGACATAATTTTTAATACAGGAATCAAGTATATTTAATGTTCCATTAACATTTATATCATGATATAGATTGGGGTTTAAAACACTTTCTCTAACATCTATTAAAGCGGCAAGATGTATAACGATATCAATATTATGCATAATATAAGCAATATTTTTATCCCTAATATCCATACGGATAAAATCTACATTTTCATATTCACAATCTTTTATATCCAATACAACTATTCTAGAAATATTCTTCAAATCGATCAATCTTCTAACTAGATAACTTCCTATGAATCCACATCCACCAGTAATAAGAATATTCATAAATATATTTTATATACTAAAATTTAATAAGATTTATTAATAAATTCTAGGACTGCTAATATTTCATCTAGTAGAGATTGAGAATTCGCGGCAACAATATTATATCTCTTTTCTCCTAGAAAGACTTCATTAAATATGCTCCTATTATAAATACGTCCTTTAGATTCATTTAAAATGAGTATACTGGCTGCGATATCGCTTATTCTAAGCATATTTCTAATATCTATATAAGCATCTATACTTCCATCGGCGACCATGCAGATTTCAAGCGAAGATGAACCTATAACCCTAATCTTCCAACCTTTATCTAAAGATCTTCGGATAAATTTATTCATCTTCGGATAAATATTCTGTGAAAGCGCTATACTTACAACCGGTCTAAAACCTTTAGTATTTCTCTCTATCAGAATATTGTTTAGATATGCACCTTTATCCTTATATCCAGTATAAATGTCTCCGGTAGCGATATTACATACTGCCCCGAAAACTATATCATTAATGGTGTATCCATATGCCACCGCAATCGATATGGAGAAAAGGGGTATTCCTCTGGATGCATTAAAGCTTCCATCAATCGGATCCATGATAATCAAGGGATAATTTGCCCCATATTTTCTAAACCCTGCTTCCTCACTTAATATTGAAAAGGATTTGAGACTTTTCTTTAAGAAATCTATTATAGATTTCTCTGAGACCATGTCAATATATCTAGTAATATCTCCACTAACATTTCTCCCCAAAGACCTTGATGCAATATCTTTACGAAATATTCTCATTACCCTCTTTCTAGCAAAGTATATTGAATCAACTATTATATCAAAAATATTTTTATCCAATTTAATCTACCTATTAAACCTATACAATATTATGCTACAGCCAATTATAACCATTATCCCAAAAAACATATCCGCAAGTGAAATCCTCTCTCCAAGAAATATATATGAAAATATTCCCGTGAAAAATGGCGTTAATAGTTGTATAACGGATGCTATTGATACCCCTAATCCCTCTATAGATATATAGTTTAAGGCATTTCCAAGTCCAACCGATAAAACCCCAGATAAGATTAATACTAAAAATATCTCAAAGCCAATATCTTGGAGGAAATATTCTTCAAAAAAGACTAATGGAATAAACATTGGAGACGAGAAGATAAATATTATTGCTGTTAAAAACAGTTTATCTACATTAGCAACAATTTTTTTCATAATAATTGTATATAGTGACCAGAAAAATGCTCCAAGTATTATCAATATATATCCAATAAAGTCTTGATTTGAAAATGATAAATTTCCAATATTAAATCCATCTGTAGCTATACCCATTGTACCAAAAAATGCTAAAAATAATCCGATTAAAAATCTTTTAGATAAAATTAATTCCCTCTCATCACTATATACGATGTATGCCATTATACTTGTAAAAAATACGTTTAGCTTCATCAATATAGTTGCAATTGTAGTTGAAATTAAATATACACCGTTAATCGAAATTGTTTGATATAAAAATACAGTAGATGCTGCTAGAAAAATATATCTAAAATTTCTCTTAATAAAATTTATATTAAATTTACCTAAAAGTAAAGATATTATTAATAAGAAAAGCGCTGCAGATAGATATCTTAGAAAATTTTGCATCGAGACTGTAAAATATTTTGAGAGATATTTTATAAATATTATTCCCATCGACCATAGTATTACGGCACCCAATGAACTTATCAAATATTTCCTCAAATCAATCCTCCAGAAAACTAGTCAATTCAATTAAATTTCTAATAGAACTAATATTTTTATCATATATTTTATTAGTTCTATTTAATAGTATTGAATTTAAGCCAGCCTTTATAGCTGGAATATAGTCATTTTTAAGATTATCACCTACATGCAGTATCTCTCTGCCAGAGACATTAAAAAATCTAATAATCTTTCTGTAGAATTGTGGATAAAATTTTAGGAAACCAATTTTATCTGGAGTAAAGATATGTTTAAATATATTTATTATAGACATTTTTTTAAGAACTTTATATACATCGTCACTTAGATTGTTACTTGAAACAACTATAATATAATTATTTTTATCTAAAAATTTCAGGAAAGGTATTACATCACTATAAAGTTTAGACCATTTAAACCATTTATCATATACTTCTCTCGCAATCTCGTAGTCTTTTACACCTATTCTACATAACATTCTGTAGTTTAAATCGATATAATATTGAAGTAAAGCTTTTCTAGATATAGGTATTGGAAGACTTTTAAGCTCTAACTCAATTCTATTAGAAATAGAATTCCAGGAACTCGATATCGTTTCAAAATTTATGTGAATGTTGTTTTCTAAGAGAATTTTATAAAAAATTTCCGGGACAGACAGGTTTTTTATTAAAGTATTATCTAAATCCAGTGAAACTATCTTTATTTTCATCTATTATTCTGCACCGACTAATTGTTTACATATTTTTACTGCCTCTACAGCATCCTTTCCATAAGCATCTGCACCAATCTTTTTTGCATACTCCTCCGTGACTGGAGCACCTCCAACTATTATTTTAACCTTATCTCTTAAGCCCGCCTTTTTAAACTCATCTATCACGTTCTTCATCTCGATCATAGTTGTTGTAAGTAATGCTGATAATGCGACGATATCTGCATCT
>Ga0190363_1000258_pt1 | contig 30588 bp, 47 predicted proteins | sample 48721867_MG_FD_161272 | JGI IMG/M metagenome (GOLD analysis project Ga0190363, IMG submission 161272) | Hydrothermal vent microbial mat bacterial communities from Southern Trench, Guaymas Basin, Mexico - 4872-18-6-7_MG | ecosystem: Environmental > Aquatic > Marine > Hydrothermal vents >... | reverse complement strand
TTAAAATTAAATTTATCCCTTCCTTAAATTGTAACCACTTATTTTGCCATGGCAAATTAATACGTCACATTTTATAAAGCGAAAAACTAAAAGCGAAAAGCGAAAAACTAATTAAAACTAAAAACTAAAAACTAAAAACGAAAAACTAATCAAAGCGAAAAACTAAAAGCGAAAAACGAAAAACTAATTTTTAATTTTACGCTTTTCACTTTAATTTTAATTTGACAATTTCTCAAATATTGATTTTTTTAATGAGTTTGATATAATTTATCAAGGAAATCGGGGAGTAGCTCAGCCTGGCTAGAGCGCGGCGTTTGGGACGCTGAGGTCGCAGGTTCGAATCCTGTCTCCCCGATTCAAGGACCCGTGGTGTAGCGGACTAACACGTCGCCCTGTCACGGCGAAGATCGCCGGTTCGAATCCGGTCGGGTCCGTTATTTGCGGGATTAGTTGAGTGGTTCAACACCACCCTTCCAAGGTGGAGACACGGGTTCGATTCCCGTATCCCGCTTGGGCCCCTGTAGCTCAACTGGATAGAGCAACTCCCTTCTAAGGAGGAGGTTGCGTGTTCGAATCACGCCAGGGGCGCGTGGTGGCCATAGCTTAGTGGTAAAGCACCGGGTTGTGGCCCCGGCGACAAGGGTTCGATTCCCTTTGGCCACCCTGTCCCCGTGGTGAAATGGATATCATACGTGGCTTCGGACCACGCGTTGGGGGTTCGAATCCCTCCGGGGACGGAGAAAACTGGGCCATTAGCTCAGTTGGTAGAGCACCTGCCTCTTAAGCAGGGTGTCCTGGGTTCGAGTCCCAGATGGCCCTTTTATGAGAAAATTATGGATTTTATTTAGTTTGATTTTAATAGGAATTTCTTCCTTCTTGCTTTTTCGTGCTTTTTCTTTCACTTTCAGCTCCCCAAAAGAAGGTGGAATTAGAAAAATAATTGTATTTCGATCAGGGACCCCAAAAGAACTTTCTCAGAAAATTTTAAAGCAAGCTAGAACAGAGATTTTAAAAGATCTTTCTTTAATAAATGGTTTTGCTGTAAAACTTCCTTCTGAAAAATCTATTGAAGTTATCTCTAGATATTCAGAGATTCTGAGAGTAGATGATGATATACCTGTTGAAACTTTAATTCTTCCAACTTCTCAATCTTCGATTCCTTCTGTTTCTTGGGGAGTAGATAGAATTGATGCCGATCTTGCTTGGCAAGTTAATAAAGGAAAAGGAATTAGAGTTGCAGTTTTGGATACAGGAATAGATTTAGATCATCCGGAAATTAAAGACAATATTAAAGGAGGTTTTTCATCAAATGGGGTTAGTTTTGAAGATGATATTGGGCATGGAACTTTTATTGCAGGGATAATTAAAGAAATCGCCCCAGAAGTAGAACTTTATTCGGTGAAAGTTTTAGATAAAGGAAAAGGTTATCTATCAGATGTGATTTTGGGTCTTGAATGGTGCATTCAAAATAAAATTCAAGTGATTAATATTGGTTTTGGTTCAGAAATAGATAATCAATCTTTCAGAGAGGCTATTTTAAAAACCTATGCTCAAGGAATTGTAATTGTAGCTCCAGCAGGAAATAAAGGAAAAAATGAAGTTGATTTTCCTGCCCGCTATCCAGAAGTTTTTGCTATTACTGCCACTGATAAAAATGATCAACTTGCTCTTTTTTCCAATTTTGGACCCGAGATAGATTTCGCTGCCCCAGGTGTTGATATTTCTTCTACATTTTTAGGAGGGGGACATCGAAATTTCTCTGGCAGTTCACTTGCAAGTGCTCATGTTACTGGAACGGTTGCGCTTTTATTATATTTAAGATCCCATGCTAATCCAGATCAGATAAAAGAAATTCTTTCCTCCACAGCAGAAAATATTGGTCTTGAAAGGGAAAAAGAAGGAGCAGGGTTAGTGGATGCGGCAAGAGCAATAGATGGTGTTCCTCCTGAAGTGACAGATTTCTTTCCAACTCCCGAAGAACTAATTGCTGAACCTATGCCAACTATTTCTGCCAAATTTAAAGATAAATCCTATGCTTCTCATAAAGAAACTATTTCTTCAGTAGATCCTGATTTGGTTCAGATATTTTTAGATGGAGAAGAAGTGACAGAGAAAGCGGAGATTACTGAAGATGGATTTACTTTTACCCCGCTTAATTCCTTACCAGATGGAGAGCACGAGATCGAAGTAAAAGGTTATGACAGAGCAGGGAACAAATTTTTCAAGAGTTGGAAATTTTCTTTAGATTCAGTAGCACCTAAGATTATTCAGGCAATTGCTTCAAATGGAGGGCTCTACGCTGGAATTAAAGAGGAAGGAGATAAAGTGGTTTTTGTATTTTCTGAACCAATGGATCAAATAAATATTGATTCTTCAAATATAAATTCCATTTTTGCCTTAACATCGGCTCATTCCTGGCTTAATGAAAAAGGAGAAATAAAGGAGATTGTTTGGCTTGACAGAAAAACTCTTTTACTTACCCTTGCTGATGAGAGCGCCTCAGTTGAGATTGGGGATGTGATTACTCCTACCACTTTAAAAGATTTGGCAGGAAACACAATTTCTGGGTCTGTAGTTCTTATTGGCGGATGGTAAATTTTATGATAAAATATTTTAAAAGGCCCCCATCGTCTAGTGGACTAGGACACCAGGTTTTCAGTCTGGTAACGTGGGTTCGAATCCCGCTGGGGGCGATTTTTAATTTAGAAAAATGAAAAAAAAGGTTTTATGGATTTTTTTAATAATGATTGCACTTGCTTTGAGTTTTTTATTAGATCTTTCGGTGAAGCAATTTTATCAAACTACAGTAGAAATCAAAGAATATGAAAAGAGGTTCGAATTTCCAATAGATTTTAGAAAAAAAATAGAAGGACTACTGCCTAAAAAAGGTGTTTGGGGAATTTTTATAAAAGATTTAAATACTGGTTCTGTTTTTTCTATAAATGAAAATTTATCCTTTCCTGCTGCCAGTCTTTATAAGGTTATAGTCGTTCTAGCTCTTTATCAGAAAGCAGAGGAAAAAGAGGTAGATCTTAAACAAATAGTTGAGCTTAAATCTCAAGAGGTTGTTGATGAAAATTCTATTAAGCCAGGATTTTACACTCTTGAAAAACTTGCTGAACTTTCTTTAAAACATAGTGATAATAATGCACCAAATGCTTTAATTCGATTTTTAGGATTTAAGGAGGTTGAAAAATTTAAAAACGAATTAGGACTTATTCATACTGATCTTAGGAAAAATTTTACCACCCCATTTGATATGGGAATTTTATTTTCTAAAATTAGAGACTATCCTCAATTGATTGATTTTCTTACCAAAACTGCTTTTGAAGATAGAATACCTTTTTATTTGCCAGAAGAAATAAAAGTTGCTCATAAGATAGGAACTCTTAACGGAGTCTATCACGATGCTGGTATCATTTTTGGAAAGACACCTTTTATTTTGATAATCCTTTCCAAAGGAAGCGAAAAAGAAAAAGCAATAGAATCAATAAGAAATATTTCTAAATATGTATTTGAATACCTAAATGAAGAATCTAAAACAAATTAAATTATCTTTTATTATTCCTGCTTTCAATGAAGAGAAACAAATTAGCAAAGTTCTTCAAGTTTTGATTTCTATTCCTTTTGAAAAAGAAATAATAGTAGTAGATGATGGATCTAAAGATAGAACATCTTCTATAGTTAAAGACTTTCAGAAAAAATATAACTTTTTTAAATTGATTAGATTTCCAGAAAATAGAGGAAAAGGAGCAGCTTTGATGGAAGGTATAAAAGTTGCAAAAGGGGAGATCTTTGTTTTTTTGGATGCTGATTTAGTAGGATTAACTCCTGAGCATATCAAGCTTTTAATTAAACCAATTTTAGAAAAGAAAGCAAAGTCTAGTTTAGGAGTGTTTGAGAAAGATTGGTCAAAGATTAAAAAGGAGTTGGATTTTAAAAATTTATTCGATCCTACTCTTTGGGCTTCTAAAATAGGAAAGAGTCTTTCAGGGATTCGAGCGATTGATGGGAAATTAGCAAAGGATTTTCCTCAAAGTTTTTCTAAAACCAAGTTCGGAATTGAAGTAGCTATGAATCAATTTTTGAAAGAAAGAAGGATCAGGATTTTACCAGTTAAATTAATTTCTCTTACTCATTTAACAAAAGAACAAAAAAGAGGTTTTTTTAAAGGTTTTCTTTCAAGAGTTTTAATGTATTTCCAGATTATAAAAACCTTAATCGAACTATGGAATTTCCCAAAGAGATAAAACTTTTAATTAAAAAAACCGGATTTAAACCGCAGAAAAGATTGGGCCAAAATTTTTTGATTGATAAAAAAATTTTAAAAACCATAATTGACTCAGCCGAGCTTTCTATAGATGATACAGTAGTTGAAATTGGTCCAGGTTTAGGTGTTTTAACCAAAGAATTAGTCAAGAAAGTAAATAAAGTAATAGCTATAGAAAAAGATCCAAAATTAGCGGAACTTCTCAAAGATTATTTTAAAAAGATTAAAAATTTAAAAATAATAAATGAAGATGCTTTAAAATATCTTGAGCTTTCATTACCAAAACAATTCAAAATCGTTGCCAACTTACCATTTTATTTAGCAACCAATTTAATCAAAAAATTTCTTCAAGATAAAAGAATTTCTCTTATAATTTTGACTGTTCAAAAAGAGGTAGGGGAGCGTATTTGTGGAATTGGAAAAAGTCGCGGATTTTTTTCTATTTTTGTTGAATTTTATGGGGAACCCGAATTAATTAAAATTTTTTCCAAAAAAAGTTTTTGGCCAATGCCAAAAGTTGATGCAGCTATTGTTAAGATAAAACCAAGATCTATTCTTCCCTTAAAAGACCCCGAGCCTTTTTTTAAATTCGTTAAAGCAGGTTTTTCTTCAAGAAGAAAGACTCTTTTAAATAATCTCTCCGAAAATTTAATGATAGAGAAAGATAATTTAAAAAAAATTTTTGATAAGCTAGATATAGATTTTAAAACTAGAGCTCAAGAGATGACATTTAAAAATTGGCTAGGACTTTTTAATTATTTGAGAAAATATAAATTCTTGACTTAAAGTTCTTTTTATACTAAAATAAAATCACTTTCCTCAAAATGAGGAGTTTTTTAACGCTAAGAAAAAGGAGTTTTAAAAGATGGCAAGAAATTATTCTTTAGAAAAAATCAGGAATATAGGAATTATTGCCCATATCGATGCCGGAAAGACTACGGTTACTGAAAGAATTCTTTATTACACTGGTAAAACTTATAAGATAGGAGAGGTTCATGAAGGAGAGGCAGTGATGGATTGGATGGAACAAGAAAAAGAAAGAGGAATTACTATTACTTCTGCAGCAACAACTTGTTTTTGGCCTGAGGAGAAAGAAAAGCAATGTATGATAAATATTATTGATACCCCGGGCCACGTTGATTTTACAGTAGAAGTAGAAAGATCCTTAAGAGTACTTGATGGGGGTGTGGTTGTTTTTGATGGTGTTGCGGGAGTTGAGCCTCAATCAGAGACTGTTTGGCGTCAGGCAGATAAATATAAAGTTCCAAGAATTTGTTTTGTAAATAAAATGGATCGAATGGGCGCTGATTTCGAATTTTGTTTTAATTCTATAAAACAAAGATTAGGAGCTAATCCCGTTCCAATTGCAATTCCTATTGGGAAAGAAGATAGATTTTCAGGAACAATAGATTTGATTAAAGAAAGAGCTTTAAAATATGAGGGAAAATATGGAGAGAAGGTAATTCAGGAAGATATTCCTCAAGAGCTTTTAGAAGAGGCAAAAAAATGGAGAGAACTTCTTTTAGAAAAAATTGCCGAAACCGATGATGTTTTGCTTGAAAAATATCTAAAAGGCGAAGAAATACAAGAGGAAGAATTAAAAAAGGCGATAAGAAAAGGAACTTGTGAAAATAAAATTACACCGGTTTTATGCGGATCAGCTTTGAAAAATAAAGGTATTCAACCTTTACTTGACGCAATTGTTGAATATCTTCCTTCTCCTTTAGATCTTCCTCCTGTAAAGGGGCTGGATCCAAAAACTAAAGAGGAGATAGTGAGAAAGGTGAGTGATGAAGAACCATTTTCTGCTTTGATTTTTAAAATAGCTGCTGATCCTTTTTCAGGAAAGTTAGCATTTTTCCGAGTTTATTCAGGCTCTTTGAAAGCAGGATCTTACATTTATAATTCCACCAAAAAAGAGAAGGAAAGGATAGGGAGGATAGTTCGGCTTCATGCCAATCACCGAGAGGAAGTTTCAGAGGTTTTAACAGGTGATATCGCAGCTGCAGTAGGACTTAAGACCACTACCACGGGAGATACTTTATGTGATGAGACAAATCCTATCATTTTAGAATCAATCAGTTTCCCTGAACCTGTGATGTCTTTGGCTATTTCTCCAAAGACAAAAGCGGATCAAGAGAAAATGGGAATAGCACTTTCTAGATTAGCAGAAGAGGATCCAACTTTCCAAGTTAAGACAAACGAAGAGACAGGGGAAACAATTATTTCTGGTATGGGAGAGCTTCATTTAGAAATAATTGTAGATAGAATGAAAAGAGAATTTAATGTAGAATCCCAAGTTGGGAAACCTCAGGTTGCTTATAAAGAAACTATAACCAAGAAGGTCACTTCTGAAGGAAAATATATTAGACAATCAGGAGGTCGAGGTCAATATGGACATGTATTTTTAGAAGTAGAACCTTTAGAAAGGGGAAAGGGATTTGAATTTGTTAATAAAATTGTAGGAGGAGTTATTCCTAAAGAATTTATTCCAGCTGTGGAAAAAGGTGTAAGAGAAGCTTGCGAGAAGGGTGTGATTGCAGGATATCCTGTTGTAGATATAAAGGTCACTTTATATGATGGTTCTTATCATGAGGTTGATTCTTCAGAACTTGCTTTTAAAATAGCTGCCTCCGCAGCTTTGCAAGATGCAGTCAAGAAAGCAAATGCTATTCTTTTGGAACCAATAATGAGGCTAGAAGTAGTCACTCCTGAAGAATTTTTAGGAGATATAGTTGGAGATTTAAATTCAAAAAGAGGAGAAATTCATGGAATAGAAGAAAGAGCAGGAGTAAAAGTGGTGAAAGCAATGGTTCCTTTAGCAGAGATGTTTGGCTATGCAACAACTTTAAGATCTATAAGTTCTGGAAGAGCTTCTTTTACCATGGAATTCGATCATTATTCACCGGTACCAGCCAATATTGCTGAACAAATAATCGGAAAAAAAGAGTAAAAAACACTTGCATAAATTTTAAAATTAGTTTAAAATATGATTTGTGACTAAAATAAAAGTAATTAATTAAAGGGGAGGAATTATGGGAGAGAAATTTGAAAGAACAAAACCTCACCTTAATGTAGGAACCATCGGTCATGTTGACCATGGTAAAACAATGCTTACAGCTGCTTTAACCAAATGTCTTCATGCAGCAGGTGAAAATGTTGAAGTAAGAGATTATGAGAGTATTGATAATGCTCCAGAAGAGAAAGCTAGAGGAATAACAATTGCTACCGCTCATATTGAATACGAGACAAAAAATCGTCACTATGCTCATATTGATTGTCCGGGGCATGCTGACTATGTAAAAAATATGATCACTGGTGCTGCTCAGATGGATGGCGCTATTTTAGTTGTATCTGCTCCTGATGGTCCTATGCCTCAGACTAGAGAGCATATTCTTTTAGCACGACAAGTTGGTGTTCCTTATATCGTTGTATTTTTAAATAAAATAGATCTAGTAGATGATCCCGAATTAATCAATTTAGTAGAAGAGGAAATTAGAGATTTGCTTTCTAAATATGATTTTCCTGGAAAAGATACTCCTATTGTTAAAGGCTCTGCTTTAAAAGCTTGGGAGTGTGGTTGCGGAAAACCTGATTGCCCTAATTGCGGACCTATTCTTGAATTAGCAAATGTTCTCGATACTTATATTCCAGAGCCTAAAAGAGATGTAGATAAACCATTTTTAATGCCAATTGAAGACGTTTTCTCTATCAAGGGGAGAGGAACTGTAGTTACGGGTAGAGTAGAACGAGGTGTTGTTAGATTAAATGACGAGGTTGAAATTGTAGGATTGAAACCAACAAAAAAGACAGTAGTTACTGGAATTGAAATGTTTAGAAAAATGCTTGATGAAGGTAGAGCTGGAGATAATATAGGTGTTCTTTTAAGAGGAATTGAAAGAGAAGAGGTGGAAAGAGGACAAGTTTTAGCAAAACCAGGAACAATTACCCCTCATACAGAATTCGAGGCTCAGGTTTATGTACTAACAAAAGAAGAGGGAGGAAGACATACACCATTTTTTAAAGGGTATAAACCTCAATTTTATATCAGAACAACAGATGTTACCGGTGAAGTAACAGAACTTCCTTCAGGAGTGGAAATGGTGATGCCAGGAGATACAGTTAATTTAAAAATTAAACTTATTGCTCCTGTAGCTCTTGAAGAAGAAATGAGATTTGCTATAAGAGAAGGAGGAAAGACTGTTGGAGCAGGGGTTGTTACTAAGATAATTAAATAAAATTTTGTTTTTATAAAGATGCCTGAGAAGAAAAAAGAAGAAAAAAAAGAAGAGGAAGAGGAACCTAAACAAAGAATAAGAGTAAAATTAAGAGCTCATGATCATAAAGTTTTAGACGAATCTTGTAGGGATATTCTTGAGACTGTCAAAAGAACAGGGGCAAAGACTATAGGCCCTATTCCTTTGCCTACAGAAAGGTCTCTTTATTCTGTGATTAGATCTCCTTTTGTTCATAAAAGATCTCAAGAGCAATTTGAGATGAGAGTTCATAAAAGAATTATTGATATTATAGAACCGACTTCTAAAACAATCGATGCTCTTTCTAATTTGAGTTTACCTGCGGGTGTAGATATAGAAATTAAAATGTGAATTTTGGAATGAATTTTAATAAATAAAATTATGAGAATTGACCTTAACCATTAAAATATAGAATTTAAAAGGACCAAAATAGCCGGGACATTTTGGTCCCGGATTGTTTTATAAAGATGATTAAATTTCTATTAGGAAAAAAAATCAAAATGACTCAATTATTTGATGAGGAAGGGAGAGCAATTCCTGTTACTTTAATCCAAGCAGGACCTTGTATGATTACCCAAATAAAGACCAAAGAAAAAGATGGTTACCAAGCGGTTCAATTAGGATTTGATCAAGCAAAAAAGTTGAAAAAACCCCAAGAAGGTCATTTAAAGAAATGTCAGGCTTCGAAAAAGGAATTTAAAAAATTAAAATATTTAAGAGAGTTTAGAATAGAAGATCCACAAGTTTTAAAATCTTTGAAATTAGGGGAAGAGATAAAAGTAGATGTTTTCGAAAAAGATGATTTAGTTGATATCTCAGGTATTTCAAAAGCAAAAGGATTTGCAGGAGTGGTAAAGCGTTATGGATTTGCTACCCATCCAGGATCTCATGGACATCCTCATCAAAGAAGACCCGGTTCGATAGGATCGATGTATCCTCAAAGAGTGTTTAAAGGAAAAAAAATGCCAGGAAGAATGGGAGGGGAGCGAGTGACTTTAAAAAATCTTCAAATAATAAAAGTAGATCCTGAGAATAATCTTTTATGGGTCAAAGGAGGAGTTCCTGGAATAAAAGGAGGCTTACTTGAAATAAAATGGACAGGAAAGAAAGCTAAGAAGAGATTAGTAGAGGAAAAACCATTAGAGAAAGAAGAAAAGAAGGAGAAGAAAGAAGAAAAAGAAGCAAAAGAGTCTCAAAAAGAAGAAAAGCAACCAAAGGAAGAAGATAAAGTAAATAAAAATACTCAAAAATGAAAGTAGATTCTTACAATATGAAAGGAGAAAAAAAAGAAAAGGTTGAACTTAAAGAAGAAGTCTTTGGGATCCAACCCAATCTTCCTTTAGTCCATCAAGCATATTTAACTCAACTTGCAAATATGAGAGTAGTTTTGGCTCATACTAAAACTCGATCAGAAGTAAGAGGAGGTGGAAGAAAACCTTGGCGTCAGAAAGGAACAGGGAGAGCAAGAGCAGGATCGATTAGGTCTCCTATTTTTAAAGGTGGGGGGGTAGTTTTTGGTCCAAGAAAGGAGAGGAATTTTCAAAAAAAATTACCAAAAAAAGCTTTAAGGCTAGCAATTAAATCGGTTCTTTCGGATAAATTAAAAGAAGATAAGATAAAGATTTTATCGGAGTTTGATTTTAAAGAATTTAAAACAAAAAAAATGCTCGAGCTTCTTAATAATTTAGGTATCAAAGATTCTGTACTTTTTGTTTTACCAGAAAGGAATTTATTTGTAGAAAAATCAATTGATAATATTCCCTGGGCTAAATTTTCTTTAGCTTCTCAACTTAACGTTTTCGATTTATTAAAATATGATTTCCTTCTAACTACCAAAGAAGGTATTAAAAAAATAGAAGAAATTTATGGGAAATAATCATGGAACCAGAACAAATTATTATCCAACCTATTTTAACCGAAAAATCGACCTTGCTAGCTGAGCAAGGAAAATATGTGTTTAAAGTTGCTAAAAAGGCTACTAAAAATGAGATCAAAAAAGCTGTGGGAAAAATTTTTAAAGTAAAAGTAAAAGATGTAAATATTATCAACATCTCTTCTAAAACTCGCCGAAGAGGAAGACAGGTAGGAAAAAAATCAGGCTTTAAAAAGGCAATTGTTACTTTATATGAAGGAGAAAAAATAGAAGAATTACTCAAAGGTTAAAATGAGTAAAATAAAACCAGAGAAAAAATTAGTTAAAGGGAAAAAGAGAATTTCGGGGAGGAACGTAAGAGGAGTAATTACTGTTAGACATAGAGGAGGGGGAGCTAAAAGACTTTATCGGATAGTGGATTTCAAACAAGATAAGATGGATATTCCTGGAAAGGTTCAAACAATAGAATATGATCCTTCAAGATCAGCGTTTATTTGTCTTGTAGCTTACAAAGACGGAGAGAAAAGATATATTTTGGCTCCAGAAGGAATCAAGGTCGGGGACGAAGTAATTACTTCTTTAAAAGCTCCGATAAAAGTAGGATCAAGATTACCTCTTTCTGCTATCCCTTTAGGAACAGAAGTTCATAATATAGAGCTTCAGCCAGGAAAAGGAGGACAAATTGTAAGAGCTGCTGGAACAAAAGCAGTTATTCTGGCCAAAGATGAGAAATATGCAACCTTAAAACTTCCTTCAGGAGAAGTGCGATTGGTTCCAAAAGAATGTATGGCTTCTATTGGAACTGTTTCTAATAAAGAACATAATTTAGAAAAAATAGGGAAGGCTGGAAGAAGTAGATGGTTGGGAAGAAGGCCAACAGTTCGAGGATCGGCAATGAACCCAGTGGATCATCCTCATGGAGGAGGAGAAGGAAAAGCTCCTATTGGACTTCCTTACCCAAAAACTCCCTGGGGAAAACCTGCTAGAGGAGTGAAAACCAGAAAAAAGAAAAAATATTCAGATAAATATATTCTAAAAAGAAGAAAGTAAGGGGAGATTATTATGGGCAGATCACTAAAAAAAGGTCCTTATGTAGATCCAAAACTTTTAAAAAAAATCAAAAAATTAAAACCAGGAGATAAAACGGTAATAAAAACTTGGTCAAGAGATAGTGTAATTACTCCAGAAATGGTAGGATTTACCATAGCTTGTTATAATGGAAAGGAGCATGTTCCAATTTATATAGTCGAAAATATGGTAGGTCATAAATTAGGGGAATTTGCTCCCACTAGAAAATTTAGAGGTCATGGTGGCAAATTAGCGAGAGAACTTAAGAAAAAAGGATTACTTCGTCAGACTGAAGAATAATCTTTTCTAAAATGGAATTTAAAGGCAAAGCAAAATATTTAAGAATTTCTCCTTTAAAATTAAGAGCAGTGGTTAATCTAATTAGAGGAAAGACGGCTGCCGAAGCTATTGGAATACTTTCTTTAGTTTCTAGAAAAGGGGCGAAATTAACTCTTAAAGCATTAAATTCTATTTTAGCTGCAGCAAAAGAAAAAAATAAAAAACCAGAAGAATTAATAATTTCAAATATTCAAGTACAGCAAGGGCCTGTTTTTAAAAGATTTATTCCTGCTGCTCGAGGAATAGCAAAACCAATTAGAAAAAGAACAGCCCATTTGTTTATAGAATTAAAAAGCGAAGAGAAAGAAGAAGTAGAAAAGACTGAAAAGAAAGGGTCGACAGAGGAAAATAAGCAAGTCGACGTAAAAATAAAGGAGGTTGAAAATGGGGAGAAAAGTTAATCCAATTGGATTTAGATTAGGAGTGATTCTTCCATGGAAGTCTAAATGGTTTTTCAAAAAAAATTCTTCTGAAAGACTTTTAGAGGATATTAAGATAAGGCGATATATTGAAAAAAATTTTAAAAACGCTGGAATTGCTGATGTTACTTTCGAACGTTCAGCAAATCAACTTACTGTAAATATTGCAACCTCAAGACCAGGAATATTGATCGGAAGAAAAGGTTTAGGAATAGAAGAACTTAAAAAACAACTTCAGAAATTTACTAACTCAGAAGTTTCTATTAATATCGAAGAAGTAAAAGATCCCTATCTTTCTGCTCCATTGATCGCTGCTCAAATAGCAGAACAAATTGAAAAAAGAGTAGCGTTTCGAAGAGCTGTAAAAAAAGCATTAGATCAGGTGATGAAAGCAGGAGCGATAGGGGTAAAAATTAGAGTTTCTGGAAGACTTAATGGAGTAGAAATTGCAAGATCTGAGATGTTTATAAAAGGAAAGGTTCCAACTCAAACAATTAGAGCAAATGTAGATTATGGGTTTGCTGAGGCTTTTACTACTTACGGAGTAATCGGAATAAAAGTTTGGATCTATAAAGGAGATTTTCCTTTAGAAAAGAAAGGAGAGAAAAATGTTAATGCCAAGAAAACTTAAACACCGAAAACATCAAAGAGGAAGAATTCGAGATATTGCAACCAGAGGGTATTTTTTGGCTTTTGGAAAATATGGTTTAAAAGCATTAGAAAAGGCCTGGATTACTTCAAGACAAATTGAAGCTGCTCGAAGAGCTATTACACGTTATCTTAAGAAAAAAGGTCAAATCTGGATAAGAATTTTTCCTGATAAACCAATGACCAAAACATCTCCTGAGACCCCTATGGGAAAAGGAAAAGGATCTTTAGATCATTTTGTTGCTGTGGTAGAGCCAGGAAGAATATTGTATGAAATAGATGGTGTTCCTAAAGAAACAGCAAAGGAAGCTTTAAGATTAGCCTCCCATAAGTTACCTATAAAAACAAAATTCATTTATAAAGAGGAATAAAAATGGCAAATAAATATGCTGAAGAATTAAGAAAAAAAAGTTTAGCCGAGCTTCAAAAAGAGCTAAAAGCTCAACTTGAAGCTTTAAGGAAATATCGTTTCGCTGCAATAAGAAAGGAACTTAAAGATGTGAAATTAATCCAAAAAACAAGGAAACAAATAGCAAGAATAAAAACAATTTTGAAAGAAAAATTAGAAGAAAAGGAGGAGAAAAATGCCTAAAAAAATATTAGAAGGAAAAGTAGTTTCCGCGAAACCAAAAAAAACTGTAATTGTAGAAGTGATAAGATATAAGACTCATCCACTTTATAAAAAGAAATATCGAGTTACAAAAAAATATGCAGCACATGATGAGAAAGAAGTTTTTAAAGAAGGAGATTTGGTGAGAATAATCGAATCTCGTCCTTTTTCTAAAACAAAAAGATGGAGGGTAATCTATGATTCAACACATGTCAAAGATAAAAGTAGCTGATAACACGGGAGCAAAAATAGTTCAATGTATAAAAGTTTTAGGTGGATCTAAAAGAAGATATGCAAGAGTGGGAGATGTATTTACAGCTTCTGTAAAAGAAGCACGTCCAGGAGGGGTTGTTTCTAAAAAGGAGATTGTTAGAGCTGTTTTAGTTAGACAAAAAAAAGAAATTAAAAGACCTGATGGAACTACATTAAAATTTGATGAAAATGCTTGTGTTATAATTAACAAAGATGGATCACCAAAAGGGACTAGAATTTTTGGTCCTGTTGCTAGAGAATTAAGACAAAAAGGTTTTACAAAAATAATATCTTTAGCCCCAGAGGTGGTATAGGAGGAAACCATGAAAATAAAAAAAGGAGATACAGTTTTAGTGATAACAGGGAAAGATAAAGGAAAAACAGGAAAGGTTGAAAAAGCTCTTCCTAAAGAGAATAAAATTATAGTAACGGGTATTAATATCAGAAAAAAACATGTAAGACCATCAAGAAAATACCCTCAAGGAGGAATTATAGAATTTCCTGCACCCTTGGATGTTTCAAATGTGATGCTTTTATGTCCTCGATGCTCAAAACCAACAAGAGTTAAATATAGAGGAGAAAAAAAAGAGAAAGAAAGAATTTGTGCTAAGTGTGGGCAAGCAATAGGGTAATTTTTAAATAAGAGATGGTAAGACTTAAAGAAAAATATAAAAACGAAGTTATTCCCAAAATGAAAGAAATTTTTGGATACAAGAATGATTTAGCTGTTCCTAAAATAGAAAAGGTAGTTTTAAATGTAGGAGCAGGGAAAGGTGTTAGTAATCCGAGCTTTTTTGAAGAAGCAGCTGCTAATTTAGCTAAAATAACGGGTCAACAACCTGTAAAAACTTTTGCAAAAAAGTCTATAGCAGGATTTAAAATTAGAAAGGGGATGCCTGTAGGATTGAAGGTTACTTTAAGGGGAGATAGAATGTATGAATTTTTAGATAAATTAATTAATGTTACTCTAGCTCGAATTAGAGATTTTAGAGGATTGGATCCAAAAGGATTTGATGGAAAAGGGAATTATTCAATAGGAATAGCAGAGCATATTGCTTTTCCTGAAATTCAATTTGAAAGCGCAGAAAAAATTCATGGACTTCAAGTAAATATAACTACTACTGCTAAAGACGATAAAGAGGGTTATATGCTTTTAAAACTTTTAGGGTTCCCTTTTAAGGAGGAAAAAAATGCCTAGAAAAGCTTTAATTGTTAAAGCAGAAAAATTACAAAAAGCGAAGGAGCAAGGCAAACTTAAATATAAAACTCGTGTTTATTCACGTTGTAGGCTCTGTGGTAGATCGAAAAGTTATTTAAGAAAGTTTGGTCTTTGTCGAATTTGCTTTAGAGAGCTTGCTGGAAAAGGCGAAATTCCTGGAATTAGAAAAGCAAGTTGGTAGGAGGAATAAATGGATCCTATTGCTGATATGTTAACTTGTATTAGAAATGCTCAGATGGTTGGGCACAAAACTGTAATAGTTCCTTTTTCTAAAGTAAAAAGGGAAATGCTTTCTATTTTTAAAAAAGAAGGTTTTATTAAAGATTTTAGAGAAATTAAACAAAAGGATCTTCCTTTTTTGAAAATTTATCTTAAATATAAAGATAAAAAACCAGTTATTCATGGATTGAAAAGAATATCAAAACCTGGTCGAAGGGTCTATGTATCTGCTTCAAAAATTCCTGTTGTTTTAGGTGGATTAGGTGTTGCAATTATTTCTACCTCATCAGGAATAATGACAGATAAAGAAGCAAGGAAAAAGAAAATTGGTGGGGAAATCCTTTGTGAAATTTGGTAGGAGGTAAATATGTCTAGAATAGGAAAAAAACCTATTGAGATCCCAGAGGGGGTTAATGTAAAAATAGAAGGAAATAAGGTTTTAATCTCAGGACCTTTGGGTCAGTTGGAGCAAGAAATTTTAGAAGGAATTAAAGTAAAAAAAGAGGATAATCTTATTAAAGTCGAAAGAACTTCGGATCATAAAAAAATAAAAGCTTTTCATGGCCTTGTAAGACAATTGATAGCCTGGAAAATGGAAGGAGTTACCAAAGGGTTTAAAAAATCTTTAGAATTAGTAGGAGTAGGATTTAGGGCAGAGAAAAAAGATAGAGAGCTTTGGCTTTGGGTTGGATTTTCTCATCCAGTAAAATTAAAAATAATGGAAGGGATAGAGGTTAATATTGAGAAAAATATTATTACCGTCTCAGGAATAGACAAGCAAAAAGTAGGAGAAATGGCAGCAAGAATTAGAAGAGTGAAACCACCTGAACCTTATAAAGGAAAAGGAATTAAATATACTGATGAGATTATAAGAAGAAAACCAGGAAAGGCAGCTAAAGCGGTCGTAGGGAGTTAGAAGGAAAGATGAAAACTAAAATCAGAAAAAGAACAGCTGAAAAATATAAAAAAAGATTTGCTCGAAGAAGAAGAATAAGAGCAAAAATTTTTGGAACTGCTTCCAGACCTCGTCTTTCAGTATTCCGATCAACAAAACATATTTATCTTCAATTAATTGATGATGAAAAGGGTCATACTTTAGCAGCTGCATCCGATCTAGAATTAAAGAAAAAAAAGATTAAAGAAACTGATAAAGAAAAGGAGATGACAAACAAGGTTAAAATAGCTTTTAGGGTTGGGAAACTATTAGCAGAAAAGGCTAAAGAAAAAGGAATAGAAAAAGTAGTTTTTGATCGAGGTGGCTATAAATATCATGGTCGAGTAAAAGCAGCTGCTGAAGGAGCGCGTGAAGGAGGTCTTATTTTCTAAGGAGGAAAAATGGAGAATGAAGAATTTGAAGAAAGGGTAGTTGCAGTAGATCGAGTTACAAGGGTTCAAAGAGGAGGAAAAAGGCTTAGTTTTAGAGCTTTGGTTGTGGTTGGGAACAAAGCTGGGAAAGTCGGAATTGGACAAGGAAAAGCTTCTGAAGTAACCGAAGCTGTTCTTAAAGCTGTTAGTGCTGCTAAAAAGAATTTAAGCAAAATTTCTTTAACGGAAAGCACTATTCCTCATGAAGTTAAATATAGTTTTAAAGGTGCTGCAATTTTGCTTAAACCTGCGAAACCAGGAACAGGGATTATTGCAGGAGGATTAGTAAGACCTGTGGTAGAACTTGCGGGAATAAAAGATATTGTAGCAAAAATTCAAGGAAAAACAAAAAATAAAATTAATATTACTAAGGCGACCTTTTTTGCATTAAAATCTTTGAGATCTAAAAAAGAAGTAGAAGAGGAAAGAAAATGAAAATTCAAGAATTAAAACCAAAAGAAGGTTCTAAAAAGAAGAAAAAACGAGTAGGTAGAGGAATTGCTGCGGGCGGAGGAAAAACAGCTGGAAGAGGCACTAAAGGCCAAAAATCGAGGTCAGGTTTTAAGTTAAGGCCTGGTTTCGAAGGAGGTCAGACTCCTTTAATAATGAGATTACCTAAAAAAAGAGGATTTAAGTCAAGAAAAAAGATCGAATATAAAATAATAAATCTTAAAGACTTAAATATATTTAAAGAAGGAGAAAAAGTTGATAAGAAAAAATTAAAAGAAGCAGGGCTGATTAAAAAAACTTCTTTGCCAGTGAAATTATTGGGGGAGGGAGAAGTGGAAAAAAAGATTGAAATAGAGGTAGAAGCTGCGTCGAAATCTGCGATTAAAAAATTAGAAAAAATTGGAGGAAAAGTAACTATATTAAAAAATGTTTCAAAAAATATTTAAAGTTTTTAAATTAAAAGATCTTCGAGGAAAAATCCTTTTTACTTTCTTGTTGTTGGTAATTTGTCGGTTACTTGCTCATATTCCCATTCCTGGAGTAGATGCAGATGTTTTGGCTGAATTTTTCAATAGGAATAGAATTTTTGGCATTCTGAACATGCTTTCTGGTGGAACTATGAGTTCTTTTTCTATCGTAATGATGGGGGTTGCTCCTTATATTTCTGCTTCAATTATAATTCAACTTCTAACGACCATTGTTCCTTCCTTGGAAGCTTTAGCAAAGGAAGGAGAAATTGGACGACAAAAATTAAATCAATATACTCGTTGGTTAACTCTTCCTTTAGCAATGATCCAAGCTTATGGAATGGTAACTGTCGTTGGAGGAAGACAAAAAATTTTGCCAGAAATAACAAATTTTGAACTTTTTACAATTATAATATCTGTTTCTGCTGGAACCATATTTTTAATGTGGCTTGGAGAATTAATTACAGAAAAGGGTGTAGGTAATGGGATTTCTTTAATAATTACTTTAGGAATTATTTCCCGAATTCCGGTATCTGTAAGAAATACCGTTTCTGTTTTAGATCCATCAAAATATCTTATTTTTGTTTTACTTCTTTTACTTGCTGCTTTTGTTATCTTTTTTATAATTGTAATCCAACAAGGAGAAAGAAGGATACCGATTTGCTATGCTAGAAGGATAAGAGGAATGAGAATTTATGGTGGAGGAGAGACCTACCTTCCTATTCGGGTTAATACAGCAGGTGTTATTCCTATTATTTTCGCTCTTTCGATTATGATTTTCCCAGCAGTAATAGCACGGTTTTTCACCAGCGCTAGAACTCCTTTTATTGCTTCTTTAGCAAGTTATGGAGAATCTTTATTCCAACCGAATACAATTTTTTATATTATTATCTATTTTCTTCTTGTATTTGCTTTTACCTTCTTTTATACTGCTGTGGTCTTTAATCCTTCAAATATTTCTGAAACTATTCAGAAACAAGGAGGATTTATTCCTGGTATAAGGCCAGGTAAGCAGACTGCTGATTATCTTTCAAAAGTTATTACAAGAATAACTTTATTTGGGGGGATATTTTTAGGAATAATTGCAATTTTACCATTACTTGTCCAGAGATCTTATCCTTATTTTAATATCATAATAGGTGGAACCGGCCTTTTGATCGTTGTTTCAGTAATTTTAGAGACAGCTAGACAGATTGAGGCCCATTTGGCAATGAGAACTTATGAGCAATATTAAGCCAAAATTTTTTATAATTTATGGACCTCCTGGTTCCGGAAAGACAACTCAGGCAAGAATTTTAGTGAAAAAATTGAATTTTAAACTTTTAGTAATAGGGGATCTTTTAAGAAAATTTTCTCGAAAAAGAACTGATTTAGGTAGGAAAATCAAAGCAATTTTAGAAAAAGGGGAGCTTGTTGGTGATAGAATAGTCTTTCTAATTTTAAAAACAGAATTAATAAATCTTTTAAAGAAAAATCCAAAGGGTATAATTTTAGATGGATTTCCAAGAACATTAGGTCAAGCAAGGAAATTGAACAGTTTTATAAAAGCAAACGATTTTCCTTTACCCTATGTTATCCATTTAAAAGTTCCAAAAAGAGAAATTAAAAAAAGATTAAATAAAAGAAGAGTTTGCGAGAAATGTGGAAAGATTTATACAATTCCTTGCCCAAAAAATTGTAGTTGTGGAGGAAGGTTAATCAGAAGATCAGATGAGACACCTCAGGCTATTGAAAAAAGATATGAAATCTATCAACTTCAACAAAAATTATTATCTCAGTTTTATAAAGGAAGAATTATCCCAATAAGAAGTGTTGGGGAGATAGATGAAATTTCTAAAAAAATAATAGAAAGAATAAGAGAAATAAATGATTAGATTAAAAACAGAAGAAGAAATAAAGTCGATGAAAGAAGGAGGAAAGATTTTAATTTCCATTTTAGCTGAACTTAAAAAAAGAACCAAGCCAGGAATTTCTTCTTTAGAACTTAATAAGTTTGCTGAGGAATTAATTGCTAAATATCAAGCAAAACCTTCTTTTAAAGGATATACAACTTCTGAGAATAAATTTCCTTTTCCAACAGCTTTATGTGTCTCTTTGAATGAGGAAATAGTTCATGGTATTCCTTCAGAGAATAAAATAATTAAAGAAAACGATCTAGTGAGTTTAGATTTAGGGATTCAATTTAAAGGTCTTTTTACAGATGCCGCTGTTAGCTTTTTTGTTGGAAATCCTCCTTTAAAGATAAAAAAATTAATCGATGTTACTAAAAAAGCCTTAGATATAGGAATTAAAAAAGCATTTCCAGGAAATAAGATTGGTGATATCTCATGGGCTGTTCAAAAATTTATAGAAGGATCGGGTTTTTCGGTGATTAAAAATTTATGCGGCCATGGAGTTGGATTTCAAGTTCATGAGGAACCTTTGGTTTGTAACATCGGTAGCCCAAATACCGGAGAAGAGATTAAAGTGGGAATGACTTTTACTATAGAACCAATGGTTAGTCTTGGTTCAGGAGAAATAAAAATTTTAGAAAATGGTTGGACGGCAATTACCAAAGATAGGAGTTTATCATGTCATTTTGAAAAAACAATAGCAATTACCTCCAGAGGTCCTCTTATCTTGACTTAATAAATTTATCTTGATAAACTAATAAATATGGCAGAGAAAGAGGTGATAAAATTAAAAGGAGAAGTGATCGAAAGTCTACCAAATGCTATGTTTCGAGTAAAGGTAGAAACAGGTCAGGTAGTTCTCTGTCATCTTTCAGGAAAAATGAGAATTCATTTTATTAAAATTCTTCCAGGTGATAAAGTATTGATAGAATTAACACCTTATGATTTAACCAAGGGAAGAATAGTTTATAGATTTAAAAAAGGAGAAGAAAATGAAAGTCAGGCCCTCAGTTAAAAAAATTTGTAAAAAGTGTAAAATTATAAGAAGAAAAGGGGTAGTTAGAGTAATATGTGAAAATCCCAAACATAAACAAAGACAGGGATAAGGAGGAAAAATGAGATTGGTAGGAGTTGAAATACCGGATAATAAACAAATATTTATTGCTCTCACCTATATTTATGGTATAGGTAAGACTTCCAGTTTTAAAATTTTAAGTAAAGCAAATGTTGATCCTTTTAAAAAAGCCTCTGAGCTTACCGAAGAAGAAAAAGAAGAGATTAAAAAAATTATTGAAAAGGAGTATAAAATTGAGGGAGATTTGAAAAGAGAAATAGCAGCAGATATAAAGAGATTAAAGGAGATAAGCTGTTATAGAGGTCAAAGACATAAAGCTAATTTACCAGTTCGAGGTCAAAGAACTCGGACTAATGCAAGAACAAAAAGAGGAAAGAGAGTAACTGTAGGAAGCGGAAAGAAAAAACCACCAGCTCCAAAGTAAACTATTAAAAAATGGCTAAAATTACCAAAAAAACAAAGAAGAAGAAGGTCAAAAAACAAGTTACTAAAGGAAGAGTTTATATTTCCGCTAGTTTTAATAATACCAAAATTACCTTTACTAATCCCAATGGAGATGTTCTTTGCTGGACTACTGCTGGAAGTGCAGGATTTAAAGGTTCTAAAAAGGGCACTCCTTATGCTGCAGGAGAAGCTACAAAGGCTGCTTGTGAGAAAGCAAAAAGTTTTGGAATGGAAGAGGTAGATGTTTTTGTAAAAGGTGTTGGAGCCGGGAGAGAGTTAGCTATAAGGACCTTGGCTTCCTCGGGTCTTAAAATTAATTCTATAAGAGACATTACTCCTATTCCTCATAATGGATGTAGACCTAAAAAGGTAAGGAGAGTTTAGATGATAAAAAAAGCTGTTTGTAAAAGATGCCGTAGGGCAGGAGAAAAATTAATGCTTAAAGGAGAAAGATGTCTTACTCCTAAATGTTCTTTTGTTAGAAGAAGTTATCCACCAGGAGAACATGGACTACTTAGAAAGAGATTAACAGAATTTGGAAGGCAACTTCGTGAAAAAAACAAAGTGAGAGAAATTTATGGTTTAACTGATAGACAACTTAAAAATTATTTTAAGGAAGCAAAGAAGAAAGGTATTTCCTTGCTTCAGATTTTAGAAACAAGACTTTCTAATGTAGTTTATAGATTAGGATTAGCTTCTTCGAGAAGGAAGGCAAGACAACTTATAAATCACGGGCATATTAAAGTAAATGGAAAGAAAGTAAATATTCCTTCTTATCGAGTAAAAGAGGGTGACGTGATTGAGGTTAAAGATCCAAAATCACCTCTTTTTTCTGATGTAAGTGATATTTTGAAAAAAAGAGAAACTCCTCCTTGGTTGAAGTTTGATTTAAAATCCATGCGAGGAGAAGTATTAGCTTTTCCTAAACCTGAGGAGATAGGCGAAAACATAGAGGAAAGATTAATAATTGAGTATTATTCTAAATAAAGGAGGAGAATATGCTTGAAGAAATTATTCTGCCTCAAATTAAAAAAGAAAAAGAAACTGATTTTCAGGGAAAATTTGTAATCGAACCCCTTTATCCTGGATATGGAACTACTTTAGGGAATAGTTTAAGAAGAGTTCTTTTATCTTCTTTACCAGGTGCTGCTATAGTGAGTGTAAAGATAGAAGGAGTTCAACATGAATTTTCCACTATTCCTGGAGTTAAGGAAGATGTGGTTGAGATTATTTTGAATTTAAAACAGTTAAGACTTAAATTATTTAAAGATGAACCAGTCAAATTGACATTAGAAGCAAAGGGAAAAGGGGTGGTTAAAGCAAAGGATATAAAAGAGCATCCAGATGTTGAGATTGTGACACCAGAATTAGTAATTGCTACTTTAGAAAGTCCTAATGCTAAATTATCTATGGAATTAAAAGCTGAAAAAGGAAGAGGGTATGTTCCTGTGGAGCAAATAGAGAAAGGAAGACCGGAAATAAATGAAATATTTCTTGATGCAATTTATTCACCAATTAAAAAGGTTGCTTATTTTGTCGAGAATACTCGTGTAGGGAAAATGACAAATTTTGATAAATTAACTATTGAGCTAGAAACTGATGGAACTATTAAACCTTCAGAAGCTCTCGTAGAGGCTTCAAAAATATTAGTGGATCATTTTATGCTAATTTCTGGAGAAAAGAAGGTAGAAATTCAGGAGCCAAAGGAAAAAGAGAAAGAAGTAAAAGAAGAATTACTTGAAGCTCCTATCGAGGAATTAGATTTTTCAACTAGAACCTTAAATGCCTTATTAAAAAATGGGATAAAAGTTACAAAACAACTTCTCGAGCTTACTGAAGAAGATTTCAAAAAATTAAAAGGTTTTGGAGCAAAAGCAAAGGAAGAAGTGTTAGAGAAACTTAAAGAATTGGGTTTAAAGGAAGAGAAATGAGACATTTAAAAAAGGGAAGAAAACTTTCAAGAAAAATAGGTCCCCGGAAAGCCTTGATAAAAGGTTTAGGTAAGGCTTTGATTTTGAATGAAAAAATTACTACAACCGAGGCAAAGGCAAAAGAGTTAAGATCTTTTGTTGAGAGGTTAATAACTATAGGAAAAAAACAAAATCTTCATGCCAGAAGATTAATTATCCAAAGAACTGGAGATGAGCGAGTAGCTGCGAAAATTCTCGAAGTTTTAGCACCGAAATATAAAGATCGACCAGGAGGATATACCAGAATAATTAAATTAGGTCCCCGAAAAGGAGATGGGGCTCGTTTAGTTCAAATGGAGTTGGTATAATGAAATTTAAAACCTACACGCCAAAAGAAAAAGAGATCAAACCAGAATGGTATCTGATTGATGCTAAAGATAAAATCTTAGGAAGAGTTGCTACTCAGATAGCTTTGATTTTACGTGGCAAAGATGAAGCTGGATTTGCTCCTCATTTAAATCCCAAACATTTTGTTGTAGTGATTAATGCTTCAAAGGTTAAATTTACAGGAAAAAAATTTGAGAATAAGAAATATTTCCATCACAGTGGATATCCCGGGGGATTAAAAGAGAAAACTTTGGAAGAACTTTTTAAAAAAAATCCTTCCGAGGTATTAAGAAAAGCAGTGAAAGGAATGTTGCCAAAAAATAGACTTTCAAAAGTTTTACTTTCTAATTTAAAGGTATTTCCAGATGAATCTCATCCTTTTTCAAATATTAAATTTAAGAAAGTAGAGATATAATTATGGAAAAAGAAGAGAAAAGAAAATACTTCTATGGTGTAGGCAGAAGAAAAACTTCTTCAGCTCAAGTTAGATTATATCCTAATGGTAAAGGAAACTTTCTGATCAATAATAAAGATGCCAATAAGTATTTTGGAGGGCTTGCTTCTGTCTTAATTCAAAATGCAATTGCCCCTTTAGTTTTGATAAGAAAAGAAAATAAATTTGATATAGAAGCAAAAGTTAAAGGGGGAGGAATTTCCTCTCAAGCTGATGCAATAAGATTAGGAATAGCTAGAGCTCTTTTAGTATCCGATCAAACTTTAAAACCAACTTTAAAAAAAGCAGGTTTTTTGACCCGAGATCCTCGAGTAAAAGAGAGAAAGAAACCAGGTCTTAAGAGAGCGAGGAAAGCTCCTCAATATGCAAAAAGATAAAAATGGAAAGATTACCAAAGATTAATAGTCTTATAAAACAAGAAATTTCAAAAATTATTGAGCGTTATTTCAAGATAAAAGATACATTTCTAACAATAACCAATGTAGAGACATCTCCAGATCTTCGAAATGCAAAGATATGGATTAGTGTTTTTCCTCCAGCAAAAGAAGAGGAAGCGCTTATGCATCTTTCTGAGAATGCTTCTCAGATTCAAAAAATGTTGAATAAAAAATTGGTTATGAAATACGTGCCAAAAATTTCTTTTAAAATAGATAAAACTGCACAAAAAGCATCTCGGGTTGAAAATCTTTTAAAAGAAATAAATAACCCTGAATAAGGGTTATTTTAAATTTTGATATAATTAAGTTAAGATGATATCTAAAAGGGAATCAAACAAAGTTCCTTTGACAGAAAAGATTAGGCCCAAGACTTTTAAAGAATTTATTGGGCAGGTTCATTTAATGGGGAAAGAAGGACCTATTAGAAAAATGATAGAAGTTGGTAAGATTTTTCCTATGATATTTTGGGGGCCTCCTGGTTCAGGAAAAACTACTTTAGCTGAATTAATTGCTAAAGAAGGTGGGTTTTATTTTATAAAATGTTCTGCTGTAGAAACTTCTTTATTAGAAATTAAAAATTATTTTAAAAAAGCAATTGAGATTTTTCAGTTATTTAAAAAGCAGACCATTATTTTTATAGACGAGTTTCATAGATTTAATAAGGCTCAACAAGATTTCTTTTTACCCTATCTTGAAAAGAGAGAACCTATTTTAATTGGTGCTACCACCTTAAATCCTTCTTTCGAATTTAGACCAGCTCTCCTTTCTAGAGTTAAGGTTTTCAAATTCCAACCTTTGCAACCTAAGGAAATTAAATTAATTATAAAAAGAGCTAGTGATTATTTAAATATAAGCTTAACAAAGGAAGCTTTGAAATTCCTTTTAAACTTTTCTGATGGAGATGCTAGGAAAGTAATTAATTTACTTGAACTAGCAAGCTGTTATGAGAAAAGAATTACTAAAGATTTGATTTTAAAGATATCTCAGGAGAAAGCAATTTTCTATGATAAAGATGGGGATTATCATTTTGATACTATTTCTGCCTTTATAAAATCTCTTAGAAATTCTAAATCAAAACAGGCTCTTTATTTTTTAGCAAGGATGATAAAAGCTGGAGAGGATCCAAAATTTATTGCTCGGCGATTGGTGATTTTTGCTTCAGAAGATATAGGGAATGCTGACCCAAATGCTTTAGTAATTGCCATAAGTGCTGCAAAAGCAGTGGAACTAGTGGGATTACCTGAGGCAGCAATTAATTTGGCGCAAGCAACTTTATATTTAGCAAAAGCTCCAAAAAGCAGAGCTATTTATAATACATTTTCCAAGGTTTCAAAATTAGTAGAAGAAAGATTTCTTAAGCCAATTCCTGAGTTTTTAAAGAATAGGTTAAATTTATGGAAGCAGAAAGAAAAATAACAAAGGGAAAATGCAGAGATTGTAAATATTTCAAACCCGACACAGAGAATCCAGATTTTGGAGAGTGTTTCTATTGGAAAAAATCAGTTTCTTCTGAAAATACTTGTGAAAAATTTAAGCCACTGAAGCCTGATGAAAGACCAATAATAGGAGAGGAAATCACAGAGTAATTAATATAGTTCTTCTTTATTTGAATTTTTGCTAAAAAGATTATTAAATTCTTTAATTCCTAGATAAGGAAGAATTAGAAGTCCATAAAATACTAAAAGAAGTGTTGCCGCTCTTCCTACCAGAACGAAAGCTACACCAACAGGGATTCCAAAATTCAAAAGGGAAAAAAGAATAGCTTGAGCTGATTCTGTTATTCCCAAGGCAGAAGGAATTGGGGTGAAAGTGGCCAAATTTTCTACTGTGAAAATTAGAAGTAAATCAATAAAAGAAGGTTGAAGACCAAAAGCAAGAAAGATTAATTTATATCTCCAGAAAATTGTAAAAATTATTAAAAAAGAGAAAAACAGGGAAAGAATAAGTATCGAAAATTTATTTTTTAAAAAATCACCAATTTTTTCTTCGATATATTTTAAATGTTCTAAATTATTTTTAATAAAACCAATTTGTTCTAATTTTAAATGTCCAAACCAAGTTTTTAAAATACTTTTTTTGAAAAAATATAAATAAAAGAAAGAAAGAAAACCTACAATTAGAAAGAAAATTATTATAAAAGAAATTAAAATTTGAGCCGGAAAAGAAAAACCTGTAGCTAGAATCAAAATACCTAATCCAATTAAAAAAGTAGTGATTGTTAATCTAAAGACAAACTCAATTAAAAAGGAAGAAAAAGTGATTTTATAGGGTATTTTATATTTCTTTTTAAATAAAAATGCTATAAAAGGCTCTCCTCCTATGGAAGCGAAAGGAGTTAAATAAGAGATTGCAAACATCGCTGCTCTTTGAGGAAATAAATCGAAGAGGGGAATATTATATCCAAATGAACAAAGGATAATTTTGATTAAAACCACAGAAAGAAAAAATTGTAAAAAGGTAAGAAATACTATAGTGAGAAAATCGATTAATCTGATTTTAAAAATTATTCTAAAAGTTTCTCCTAATCCTGCAATTTTAAGAACGATTAAAAGCAAAAAAATGCCCAAAATTCCTGATCCTATTAAAAGCAAAGTTTTTTTTGAAAGCTTCATGGTAATTAATATTATAACTTAAAGGAGGGAATTATGGAAGAATGCGTTTTTTGCAAAATTATTGCTGGAGAAATTCCTTCAAAAATTGTTTATCAAAATGAACGTATTCTCGCATTTGAAGACATCAATCCAAAGGCACCGATTCATATTTTGATCGTTCCTAAAAAACATTTGGAATTTAAAGATCTAGATATTTCAGAGGTTGAAACTTTAGGAAATCTAATTTTAGTTGCAAAGAATTTAGCAGAAGAATTTAAGATCCAAGATTCAGGCTACAGATTGATTTTGAATTGTGGAAAAGACGCAGGCCAAGAAATTGCTCATATTCATTTACATTTATTAGGAGGAAAAAATTTAGGTCCAATGATTAGCTAAGGTGGGGAAGAAATTTGTTAAAATTAAAAAACAAATTTTATCCTTATCTAATTTGGAAAAAATTTTATATCCGGGATTAAAAATTAGAAAAGTCCAGATTCTTGATTATTATCTTAAAGTTTCTTCTTTAATGATTCCTTTTTTAAAAAATTTTCCTTTGGTAAGAGTAAGATGCCCAAATGGAATTGAAAGGTGTTTCTGGGAGAAAGAAAAGCCAAAGGGGATTCCTGATTGGATAAAAACAAAAGATATTTTTTCTTCCCATCTTAAAAAATCTGTTAGTTATATAATTTGCAACAATTTAGAGACTTTAATATGGCTTGTTAATCTTGCAGTTATTGAATTTCATCCTTGGCTTGCTCCAATTGATAATTTAGATCAACCAAAATTTATTCTTTTTGATCTAGACCCTTTAGAAGCAGTTTCTTTTAAAGATATCTCTAAGGTAGCCCTTTTAATAAAAAAGATTTTAGACGAGCTTAATTATAAGTCTTTTGCGAAAACTACTGGACTTTCAGGAATTCATATTTATGCTTTAAATAAAAAGAGATATAATTTTGATCAATCAAGGGAATTTGTAAAGGATGTTGCAAAAATATTAGATAAATTTTATCCGGAATTAATAGCTTTAGATAAAAAGCAAAGAAAAGGAGTTTATATTGATTGGCAACAAAATTCAAAAGGAAAAACTGCTGTAGCTCCTTTTAGTTTAAGAGCAAATTCTTTTGCTACTATTGCTGTTCCTTTAAGATGGGAAAGGCTTAAAAGAGGAATAGATCCAAAAAATTATAATCTTTTAAATTATTCTAAGTGGCTTTTTAAAACCAATTATGATTTCTTACAAGATTTTGCATAAAAAAGCAGAAGAATATTTAAAAAGAAAATTAGATCATCAAATTAAATTGGAGTATAGAAAAGATCATAAAAAACCTGCAATTTTTGATGTTTATGATAAAAAGAAAGATGTTGCTTATGAGATTTTAACAGCAAAAATTATAAAATCCTCTCATGAACATGAAGAAGCAATTTTAAGTAAACTATTCAGATATTTAATTAAATGTCCTCGATTGAAATTTTATCTAGTTTCCTATGGAGAAGAGGAGATCGAACTGTTTCATAATTTAAATTTAGAGCATTGGCACCTTTTTTGTGACTGGGAAGGGAATATAGAAAAAGAAGTTTATCATAAAGGAAAGAGCGCTTTAGAGATTGCCAAGTTTATATATAAAATTTTGATTTCTTTAGCTCCTCTTTCTGAATGGATTAAAGAAGGGAGAAGAAAAAAACATTCTTCAAAAGAGGAATTTGAAAAACTTACTGAAAAATATAAGCTTCCAAAAAATTTCCTAATAGGTCTTTGGCGAGATTGGCATCTTGATTGGGTATGGAAGCTAGAAAAAGCTTTACCAAAATGGGAAAAATTATATATAAAAGATAGAAAAAATGGGCGTTAATTTAAAATCACTGGTTTTAAAAAAAGAGATAAAACTTTCTCAATTGAAAGGAAAAAAGATTGCAATTGATACCTATTTAGTTCTTTATCAATTTTTGAAAACCATGCCTATTTTTACCGATAGGAAAGGAAGGATTACCACTCATCTTCTAGGTTTATTTTTTAGAACAACTCATTTAATGGCTGAAGGATTAAAATTGTGTTTTATATTAGATGGCCCTTTAAGAGAGATTAAAAGATATCGAAAAATAATCTCTGGCCAGTTTTCTTTCCGGGAAACTACCACTTTGACTTCTGAAATTATTAAAGAATCTATCGAACTTCTTACTCTTTTAGGACTGCCTGTTATTCAGGCACCAGCTGAAGGAGAAGCTCAGGCTGCTTTTATGACAACAGAGAGATGTCCTTTAGCAAAGCGAGTTTGGGCTGTTGGGTCTCAAGATTATGATTGTTTAATTTTTGGGGCAAAAAGAATGGTTTTTAATTTAACTTTCTCAAGATATAGAAAGCTACCCTCAGATCATAAACCTATCAGACCATATCTAATAGAGTTAAAAGAAATTTTAAAGGAACATAAAATTTCTTTTAATCAGCTTATTCTTTTATCAATTTTAATAGGAACTGATTTTAATCCTGAAGGAGCTAAAGTAGATGGAGAAGGAATTGGTCCTAAACGGGCACTTGAATTAATTAAAAAATATCCTAAACTCTCTATTTTATTTTCTAAAAGGAGAAAAAAAGAGAAAATAGAGTGGGATTTTGAAGTGAGTCCAGATATATTATTTTCTTATATCAAAACAATGCCAGTAACTTTAGATTATAAACTAAAATGGGTTCCTCCTGATAAAAGGAAATTAATAAAATTTCTTTGTGAAGAGCGAGATTTTTCAAAAGAAAGAGTAAAAGCAGCTTTAAATAGGATAAAAGAATAAAAAAGAATAAAAATGAAATATTTTATTGGGACATCAGGATATAGTTATAATCATTGGAAAGGAGTTTTCTATCCAGAAGATCTTCCTTCTTATAAATGGTTGGAATTTTACAGCAAATACTTCAAAGTGGTAGAATTAAATGTGACCTTCTATAGGTTGCCGAAAGAAACTACTTTTAAAAACTGGTATAGAAGAACTCCAGAAGAATTTAAATTTGTTCTTAAGGGATCAAGAATTATTACTCATTTAAAGAAATTAAAAGAGATAGAGGAACCCTTAGAATTGTTTTTTGAAAGAGTCAAAGGTTTAAAAGAAAAGCTGAAAGTAGTTCTATGGCAATTTCCACCAGGATTTAAAGCAGATGTTAAAAAATTGGAAAAATTTTGCAAGTTATTAAAAAAGAAAGCAAACAATATTTTTCATGCATTTGAATTTCGGAATAAAACATGGTTCTCAGCTAATGTTTATAAACTATTGAAATCTTATAAAATGTCTCCTGTAATAGCAGATTGGCCTTTTGATCTTAAATTAAAAAAGAAATCTTCTAATGAAATTCAAGTTCCTCTAACTGCAGATTTTATCTATATTAGACGCCATGGTCCTGGGCAACTTTATAGCTCTTCTTATTCTGATAAAGAATTGGAAGAATTAGCTCAAGAAATAAAAGACTTGCCAAAGAGAATTAAAGAAGTTTATGTTTTTTTCAATAACGATGCTTTCGGATACGCAGTTAAAAACGCCCTAAAACTAAAAACCTTCTTAAAATAAAGACAGACCCATGCTAATTCCTAAAGATTTTTTAGAAGTAAGCCTTTGAGTTTCCTTAATAATTTCTCTTGGAATATATAAGAGGTGATAAATTAAAAAGAGGAATTTATGCCTGAAAAAGAAATTCCAGAAGAGGTTTTAAAAGAGTTAGAAGAAAAACTAGAAACAAAAATTGGAATAGAACTAATAGAAGGAGCAGAAATAGAAGTTGGAGAAGCAGTTTGTTCCATTTCTATCAGTTCAGATGGTAAATTTGTTATTATTGGTGGCGAGGATAGAAAAGCGAGATTAGTTAAAATTGAAAGAGACAAAGAAGGTAAAATTATTGGAATGATGGAAATAATTAAAATAGAAACTGACGGATGGGTTCTTTCCACCTCCATTAGTCCAGACG
>Ga0190363_1000257_pt1 | contig 30613 bp, 47 predicted proteins | sample 48721867_MG_FD_161272 | JGI IMG/M metagenome (GOLD analysis project Ga0190363, IMG submission 161272) | Hydrothermal vent microbial mat bacterial communities from Southern Trench, Guaymas Basin, Mexico - 4872-18-6-7_MG | ecosystem: Environmental > Aquatic > Marine > Hydrothermal vents >... | reverse complement strand
GAGAAGTTAACCGAAAAGAAGGATTAGGGCTTTAATGCCTAAAAACTTAGTTTGGATACGTAAAAGATTTATATTTAAAACGTGAAAAAGGGAGGAAAGAGGTAGATAAGATGCGAAGGTCAAAACTTGAAATGTACATTGACATACTTAGAGTCCTTGCCCAAAGGGGACCGTTAAAGCTAACGCATATTATGTATAAGGCTAATGTTAACTGTAGCGTTTTGAAGGAATATCTTGACTTCTTGATAAAACAGAATCTTGTTGAGGAAAGAACAGTCGGCAAGAAGAGAGTTGTCTATGCGATTACCCAGCGTGGAATAACAGTTCTAAAGTATTTCAGAGAACTAAAAACAATGCTTCCAGTCATAGAAGAGGAATCAAGAACACCTGTTCCCTATTAACCCTTAACTTTTATTGAGTAATTCCTTACTGGCGTCAATATTTTAGTAGGGACCTAGTTTTGAATAGAACTTGAATTGTATTTATAACTGGTGAACTTATATTGTAAGACTTGAGCCATCACATGCCGCCGAAAGATACTCTACGCTAAACATATATAAAATTTATGAAAAAGAGAAAGTGAAAGTATTCGGAGAGAAAAGTTAAAGTAAAAATGTTATGAAGCAACGTAGTAGTAATAGGTTGTTTCTGTGGCGTGGATCCACAAGATGTTGGCGTCTCTGCAAACCCAAACCGTTACAGACCCAAGGTTTTCCTTTATTGTTTGGATTTGTTGAAGAAAAATGTTCCAGTCTAATGTTTGTTCCCATGTTCCACCTTCTTGCTCTCTTTCTGTTTTGATTTCTTGCCATGACATTGAGCATTCTTGAACGTTATAGCCTAAAGATTCTAATTCGTCGATTTTTTGTTGTAGAGGGCTTGGCTTGTTTGGTGTTGCATATATGATGATGATTACAATTGCAATAATTATTATTGCGCCTATTATTCCGGTTTTTGTTCCAATTTTCATTTTTAATCAAGAAAAGAAGGGGAAAAACAAGATTTAAATTTTATCATTCTATTTTTCAGGTTCAGAGAAACTGTTTATATCAATATTCCACGAATGTAACTGTGAAATATTTAATTTTATTTTTGGGGTCGAACTCGTTAAGCGAGGCTTCAACAACATATACGCTTGCTTCAACGTTATAGTCTGTCTCTTCCACTTTAAGGGTTACAAGGCTGCCTGCCGCGGCTTTATCCTGTAAATATTTTAGAATGCTTTCCATCCATGAAACGTTCTGTTCTACAGCCGAGATTTCCCATTGTCTTTTTACGCCGTAAACCTTGACGTAACGTTTTAATTCAGCTTCTCTAATTTCCTCATAGCTTGTATGGATAACCTCAAAATTTTCCTTTAGACTTATAACGTTTAATTGTTTATTGTCAACTGTAATCGCCATTCTATTTTCACCTTACGTCAACCATTATGAAGCTTATTCCACGGCTTGGATGGTCAGTAACGTCTATATTTTGCCAATGAAGTCCGACATCGTTGGGGTTTATTTTTTCAAAAGTATATTCGAATTCGTAAATTCCGGTGGAACTTTCTCCCTTATAATACCAATCGTTGTTAGTGTAGAAAAATTTAAATTTGCCGATGTAAAATGCCACTGTGCTATCACATTTTATCGGTTCCGCTATAATATATATCGTGCAGCCTAAAGGAAGCCGGGATAAATCAAAGTTCGCTTCCGCTGCAGGTGTAGGCGGAATCCACCAGGGACACGCCATAAAAACCACGTTTGCTCTAACATCCATTAAATCCGCCTTGTTGTCTGCTACAATTTTAATATTAACCGTTTCTTGAGTTTCAGAAATATCGGCTGTGCCATAAATTAATCCGTAAACTCCTGCGCCGTAACTTAAATTGTCTCCGCTTCCATAATCTTCTCCAGCTTTCTCTACCCAGTTCACCTGCTCATCGTTTATGTAAACCTTATAGTTTATTCTGTCAGAACCCGAAGATTCACCTAAACCTACAAGTTTTTGCTTTCTTTGCTCCGCCCATACATAGATGAAACAAACGAAATGAGCCTTTTTCGTTTTTCCAATTATCGTTTTGCGGCTAAGCGGCAAATTGAAATTTTGATTATATATTTCGGTTTCATCGTTTGCGGGGCAACTTACAAGCGAACCCTGAACATTATCATAACTCATATCTGTAAAATCAAACTTTGTAATTGTGATATATGTTATTTTAATTAATCCATCCGTTGATTTCTTCCATAATGCAAGCTGAAAATAAAAATTATATGACCCCGCCGACAATTTCACCATTACTTCACATTTTTTCTGAGTATTACTGACTGGTAAAGCGCAGGCGATTGGTTTATCACCGACAAGTATTCTTAGGCCTCCCTCCGTATCTGCGTTGCTGCTGATAACATCCGCTCTTACATATACAATTGCTTCATAACTTAGACTAACGCTTTTAGTGGTAACTGAAGTCCAATCGCCAACTGTTCCCTTTGCATATTCATTATAATCATGCAATAAATGTTCTTCTTTATCCAAATTTCTAAATCTTTCAACCAGAAGCATATTTCACCACCTTCTTATACGTTTTGTCGGCGCGCCGCTGCTTGTATTTTCAATAACAACCCGTTTTAACTTGTCCAAAACAATTTTTGCGGCGTATTCAGCCGTCTTCTTATCGGCTGAACCTTCAATTACAACCAGAGGCGAAGAAACATTAAAAGTTACAGGCTGAGCGAAAAAGCCGAGCTTGTGCGGTGGAATAATAACTTCGCCTTGATGCACATAGGCCCATCCGGTTCGTGGCACAACGCCTCCTTCCTGGAATACGCCGGCGAAGTGTAGGGCAAGCGCCGCTACTCCGGCAGCCACAGCCGCAAGCATTACGGCGGCGCCTACACCCATAGTTGCAACCGTATTGGCGATGAAAGTGGCGATTGCACGGGCTTTTTCGGCTATTGCCAAGGCGATGCTTGCGCCTTTCCAGGCCCAAAGCTTGGCAATAAGTGCCGGAATCAAATTTCCAGCCGTCACGGCAATTATAGTCTGCAAACCTGAAGGCCCTATAATGTCAATTAATGCCCCAAGAGGCGGAATAGTTTCTCTAACAGCCATACCTAAATCAATTATGCTTTGCATCCAACTTCCAGTTGCCGCTTTATTGTTTTCCACGCTTGCACGATACTGTTCAAGTTTAAGCTGCTGTTCACTTATAGTGTCGCCTAACTCCTTAGCTTTTTCAGTTACCATCATCATTGCATATTTCTGCCATGCCAATTTCTTTTCATTCTCGGTTAATTCTGCTGACGTCTTACCGATTTGCTCGGCATACCATTCATAGGCATCAGAAGCTTGGAAGGTTATGCCCAAGTTGTCAAGGATAAGCTTAGATTGACGGCCTATACCAGTAGTGAGGCTTTCCACGGCCTTTGCAGTGTCAATTCCCATGGCATGACCAAGCTTCATGGCGGCCTCAAACAGTTCATTCAGCTCGTCGGCCGGTAAGCCAAGCATAAGCGCTTGATTGGCTGCCTGTAATAGCTCAACATCGCTAACCGTATTTTTCGTTGCTTTCCGTAGGCTTTCAAGACTAAGATTTGTTGCGCCGCTGGCCTCTACAAGCCTTTCAAAGCTCTGCCTTAAACTTTCAAGCTTACCGGAAAGCTCCACGCCGCTGGCCACGAAGTCCACAGCGCCCTTCACCGCGTCCCTCATCAACATGCCTGCAGCAACCTTCGCAGCGTCCTTCAGAAAATCAAAGCTTTTCGCTAAGCCTTTAACGTTTTGACCTATAGTTTGAAGTGTGCCACTTGCCTGGTCTACAGCGCGAACAAAAACGGTGATTCGGCTATCCATACTCAACGTTTAACCCTTTCCATAAACCATTCAAGCCAAGCCAATAAAAATCGGAATTGAAAGGGCGTAAACTCTCCGATTTGCCGCGGCGTGTAACCGTAGAAGTAGGCGATGCAGCCGTAGGCCTGCGCCGTCGGATTCGCTTTTATCCATGCTTTTATCTGTTCGGTTGTAGCGTTGACATGATGGTTAAAAAACGTGTTTTCTCATCTATCCGCTGCATTATCGCCGTTAAAACATCTCCACGCAATTTCTTGGCTTTATTATAGGGGATACCGAGCATTTTAGCGATAATCCGCTGTGTAACATCCATATTGTCTTTAGCCTTTGAAACAGCCTCAACCATTTCCTCAATGGTTAAAAGCCTAAACTTGACTATCCGATTGATTTCCGGAACAAAAACCTCTTGAAATTGCTTGGGGTCCACAAGAAACTCGTCGGGGTTAAACTCCTTCGCCTTTATGGCTTGCTGCCTTTCCCATTCTTCAAGCTTCCGTTTATACTCTTCAATTTTAGACATTGCTAATCGCCTTAGCTCTGTGTTCCAATAGTTATTCCTTTACCTTCACCTTCAATAGACTCCATGACAACGCCGTCCTGAGCAATACTCAATTCGAAACGGTTCAAGACAACATTGTTTAGGGTTATCTCTGTTTTTCCACTACCGGTTCCTTCTGGTCTAACCACAATGGATACTTTTGTGCCGTTTATGACTTTTTCCATGTAGGTTTTATCAATCCACATTTTTTCGATACGAACCGTGTAGGTGTAGTTACCGGGCTCCAGAACCGCTGGGTCCGAGTCGCCGATGACATAGTCTTTGATGATGCTGGATTCCGTGCCTAACCTGACGTTTTTGGCGTATCCGACATCTTGCGAATCTATCTGGATTACGGCGTCTTTCCCTAAAACTGGAGAACTCATTTTTCACGTTCACCTCGCTTGTTTACAAAACGACTGCGGGACCCGTGGGTTCAAATCCCACTTGGTCCTTCCGCGCCGAAAAATAGGTATATTTTGGGTTAAAGTGTCCATTTTTTCACGCTTATTTTTGGCTAAAACGCTTAATTTGGAAAGGAAAAATATATCGGACACAAGTCAAATTTATACCTATTTTATTTAGGGAGAATAGAAAAGTTTAGCCGTGAACCTGACTACTCCGCCATAATAAAGTTTATTTTTAAATCGGATTTCGCCCGGACTAAAAAATGTAGGCCTCACATCCTTCACTTTCCCACTCAAGGTTCTATCAGCCAGTATTACATCACATATTTTTCCAAGAGGCTCCACAAGCTCAGCAAACACGTCTTCAGGTTCCGTTTCGCGAATCACAACCACAACGTCAAAGGTTATCTCGTTTTCCAGTAAATCTCCAATTTCCGCCTGGCTAATCATGGTTTCTGTAGGGTTTATGATGGCAACCGGCAAATCTGTAAGTTTAAGGGTTTCACCCAGCACAACCTGTTTTAAATCCTCCATTTTTTCCAGAACAGATTTCACCTGGTCAAAAACAGCCTTATATATTTCATAAAAACCCAAATTTTACGCCTCCAACGGTTCACTCCATACTTCACGCCAGAAAACGGGAAGTCTCCGCCGGACCTCCTCGGCTGTTTCACGGATGAAGGGCCGAGGCTTAGTTCCAGGATGCCTCACCAACCGTGTAAAGACAATTTTTCCGGTTCGCGTTTCAAATCGTAAGGCCTGCGCTCTAACCGGCCGTATCAGATGCGGTCTGGTCCCATACTCGACATATATGGCGTAGGGAACCGTAGGAAAAACATAGGCCTCAAATCCTCGGCGCACTTTCCGAATGCTCTTTCTTAATTTTCCGGTGCGTTTCGGCGCTTTCTCCTTCATGGTTTTATAGGCGTAATCCGCCAATTTATCGCTTACAAGCCTACGCAATTTTCGGCGTAGCCCATCCGGCAAAGCCTCAATTTTAAGGCCTAAACGTTGAATTGTAACTTCAATCATGCAATTTGGCCTCGAATAATAATCTTTAATGGTTCCTGCTCCTTGCTTGGAAAAGTCTGCGTGGATCCATCATTCCAGACAACCTCGAACTCGCCGATATATGTGCCAGGCGTATCCGTGTCGCCGCTTTGCCAGTCCATCCTTACTTTTCCTTCGCTTGCATTTATGATGGTGCATGCTCTATTCTGAATCTTTATGGTTCCATCCGATTTTCGCATGTGAAACCGGACGGCTTGAGCATCCGACAAATCTACAACTGAACCATCATCATATTTTAAAGTGGCCTGAATGCTTGGTTTCAAGTCGCCCTGCACAAGATAGATTTCAGCCATAAATTGTCACTTCTCCCTTTTCACCTTCCAACTCAACCATTCCCTTTTCTCCTATAAGCGTGACTTCTCCCTTCTCGCCTTGAAGCGTTATGGACTTGATGATTATTATGGCTGCTCCTCCGCCGACAATAATTTCTAGGCCTACAGCCTTATCGGCCAAGCTGAATTGGCGGAGCAGCCGATTTACAAGGGCAGCTCCCTGCGCTGCATCCGTTAATATTATCAGTCTTGAAGGCCTCGAAACAGCTTCAAGGCCGACAGCCGAATCATAAACTTGAATCTGCTTTAAGGTCCGGATTATTTCGTTTCCAACGGCCGAGTCAAAAACTGTGATTAAAAGCTGCGTTATAACATTGACAAGGTCAATTCCGGAGCCGCTATCAATAATTAATATTTGCTTGTTTCGAATTAAAGCTTCAAGGCCCTCAGCCAAATCCATAACCGTCATGAACCGTGAAGGACGAGTTAAGGCTTCCTGGCCGACTGCAACGTCAGAAACAATTAAGCCTTTAAAGGGCCTTGAAACGGTTTCAGCCCCCAGGGCGGAATCCTGAATATAAATTAAAAGCGAACGAATAACCTGTTCTAATCCGGCTCCCGAATCAACAATTATGAAGCTTCGAGTTTTAAGGATGAATTCAAGACCACAAGCCAAATCTACAAGCGGAATCTGCCTTTCAGGCCGACTTAAAACTTCAACGCCAACAGCCACATCCGCCAAACTTAAACCTCTATAAGGCCTTGACAGAACCTCACCGCCTACTCCGCTATCGCCTACGCCGAAACTTCTATCCCTAATGAAAGATTCTATTCCGCTTGCCTGGTCGCTTACGCCGAAACTTCTATAGGGCCGATTAAGCGTTTCGGCGCCCACAGCAGAATCTAAAACCATGAAAAGGTAAATGTCAACTCTTTCACCTGGCTTAGAAATGTCCACCGTTGCGGTTCGCGTTGTCTCTAGGCTTGTAACTTCTATTTGGTCTCCGTTTGAATATCCACTTGGAAACTTGGTTGTATCCGCCAAGTCAACTGCATATTCGCCTTCGCTGTCCGTCTGAACCGTGCATTGCTCATTTGTTGAAACGTTTTTTATGGTCACGTCTATATTGGCTTGAATCTGTCCATCCTTTTTGACAACGCCATAGATGACATAGGGGTTCTGCGACATTTTTCAGCCTCACGGATAGTTATGATACCATTCGCCCGCCTCTTTACAGTAAATATAGAACGTGCAGCCCGACTCGACAACGGCGCTTTCCTGTCCAATATACTCGTTGGTGTCCTGCTCCCAGACCAGAACGGCTCTTGAACCATTCGAGTATTCAAGGCTTATAACCGTCCAGTTAATATTATCAATGTGAAGCGATGCATTGACTTCCGCCAGTGTGTGTCCGACATCAACGCTCCACGCAGTAAAATTGTTCCATCCAATGCTTAATTCTGTAGACTCGTAAACTACAGTATATAGGAATGGAATGTTATCTGGCAAGTTGGATAGGTAAGTGATGCTTAAAATGCTGTTCCAATCATTACTGAATTTTATTAGGTAAATCCCTTTTCCACTCTGGAAATTCAACTCTATTTTTGCGGTATTAAGTTTGATGTATAATTTGCCAGATTTTAAGACAGGTAATTTAAGTTGATGTCTAATTAAGTCCAATTGAAACAGTAAAGGATTATAGTATGTTAAATCGATGTTTGTGGATTCAACAAGGGGTAATGCAATTACCGTTGTGTTAGGCGTTATGCCAAGAGTTAACATTAGTGCCAATCCAGCGGCGGTAGCCGCGGAACTCGGAGATCCGTCACTACTCCACTTAAATTGGTCTAATAAATAATCGAATAGAGAAGTTTTTAAGTTCATAAGTAGTTTCCATGCAGGTTGAGGGACAGATGGAGGGCTTATCGCTGAACTTCCCTCAAGCATACATGTCATATTTTTCTGTGATGATGTATTAAATTTCAAGTATATCTGCTGGAGAGCTGCCCATAACCGCATGGTGCCATGCAAAAATCTTTGGTCGTTGTACATGTAACTATGAACTATAGCATAATAGGTTTCAGTTCGGTTATAACACCAAGTTTTAGACATCCATGCATCTATTAATGCTCTATGCTCAAAGTTAGGATACATGCGGTCAAATCTAATACTATCGTTATAATATTTTAGTTTGGCAATGCGGAGAAATACTCCTCCAGATTGCCATTCAACAGCATCCCAGCCCCAAGCATATTTATAGTAACCTTCTGCAATCCAATACGTGCTCCAAAAGTTGTCATAAGATTGTTCCCACATTCTGCTTGCCAATTGCAAGGCTTCAGTAAAATTGCCATATTCATAAAAGCTCAAATAACAGTTTATAGCACCACAAACTTCATCATAAAGTCTTGGACCATAACCTACTCCTAACTTAGTTGAGCCGTCTTCCAATATCCATAAGGGTGGATGGTCCGCAGTGACATTAGCACCTATAATATTCTTAAACCAATTATAAGCTTCTGTAATGTTCCATGCGGTTAAATTATGGTTAAATTTCTGTGCCCAATAATAACCGTCAAGCAGATACGCATTATTGATACTGAAGCGTTTTTTTCCAGTTTCTGAGTCCGTGCCGCTTGCTGGAAGTTCTCCCGCAAATGTTGTATGGTCTAACGCCCAAATTATCTTTGATTTTATTTTGGAAATTGTAATATTCATCCTTTCAAGAACACGTGCCCAACGCAAAATATCCTTATAATTTGTAAAACTATTGAATATGTCTAAAATTTCTTCTTCAGATGTAGAATTCAAAATCAAACCAAAATAAGCTGCCTTCATTGATTCTGAATAGTTTAGTCCAATCGAGTATTGATAGAGGTAGTCGATTAAATATTTAGGTTCGGGAAGTTCCTGAGTAACTGTTTGAAATGTTACAATGTCCGTCTGATACCAATAACCATCAGTGTCGTTTACATAGAATTTATACTGTATTGTTGCATTATGAAGAAGTCTTTTCGTTATATTGCTCCATGCAGTGGTGGGCGCTCCACTCCACGGTATCCATGAAGTATTTAGCCATTTACCGGTTCCGTTCCAGCTGAAAATCCATCCGCTCAGACCTACATTAGACGCTGTCATATTCCATCTGCAGTGAAACGTGCATCCTTCACCTACAACGTTATTTGTATGTCCAAGATTATCATATAAAACCCTTTCAACTTCAACCTTTAGACAAACGGATGTGCATCTTACCTCATACCAATCATAAGAAATGTTGGGGGGAAACCCAGACCTTAAATATCCGCTTTTTCCTTTAACCCCTATTTGTAATTGTTCTATTTCCGTCCAATTCCAGCTTTCTCCTGTGTAAGGATTCTTCTCATATTTAACGCTGAAAACCACATAGCTGGTTGAAGGATTGCCTGGAGTGCCCGCATATACTGTTCCATAAGTTTTTAGCAAAGGCGTAACATACCCTTTATAACTTGCACTCATACTTCTACCACATATCACAACCGTCACACTTTTTATAACCCAATCTTGATATTCTGCTGGAGGGTTCTCCACTTCAAACAAATCAGTTTGTTCGGGAGGCATAGTCGAAGCACCTGTTCTACTTTCCGTTTTGATATAACTTGAGTCTCCATCATTTGTTTTGCATGCTTGCCAATGCGTGGGCGCGCCATAAACTCCATACCATTCTGTCAGGTCGCCTTGACCATTTGGAAGAAGCGTTATGGTTTCAGTTGTTGCACCCGTCGGCGGAGTTTCAGGCTGCTCGATGACGGGCGGAAAAATCCATTCATGCCCGCCTATAAGCAATCCGCAGGCTAATAGGACTACGAACATGAATGCTTTAGCCCACAAGGGAAGCCTTCTCCAGAAAGATTTTATTTTTTCCGCCATTTTTCTATGTTCTCCTTTCTTGTATATGCATATTCACTATCCCAGCAATACCAAACCTCTTTAATGCGAAAACCGAACAGGTCGAGGCTTACCCATTCATGCCCGTTAAACCATTCAACCCAAACATGCGCGCCTGCATTCGTCATGCCCGCGCATAGACGGACACGCCAGCTTGGAATCCCGCTTGCAACAAGCAGGTTAGCCAACAGAATGGCTAAATCTTCGCAGTCGCCTTTCTTGTCGCGGAGAGTCTCAAAGGGAAACTTCCAAAACTCGCCTTTTTCAGGTTTAGCCCTAATATTGGCAAGAATCCAATCTCGAAGTTTGAAAACTCGCTTCCGTTCAGGCAAGGCTTTATATTGCGCCGCAACCTGCTGAAGCTCAAAAACATGAGGATTAACAAAAAAGTTTCGGATGTCTATCCGTTGTTTTCCACGTGCATCTTCTAAGATGACGGCTTTAGGCATTTGGTTTTGACAATACCATTTTTTATGGAAACATTTAGCTAAAAAAAGAAGAATTTTCCGAAGCATTTAAAATTCGCCTTTTAGCTTAGGCTAAGCTCAATTTGAATAGTCCATGTTTCACCGGACGGCTTTGTTCCCTTATTGACTACTTTGCGGTTAATATGCTTGGCTGAAGTGTTGCCGCCATTTGCCACCAGGAACTCTTGCCAGCCATGATTGGCTGTGTCTCCATCGGCTGTAGCCTTGAAAACGGCTTTCTGTCCGCTTCCATACTGTGGATAGCCGTCATCCATCGATAAATACGTATAATTCGAGCCTTGCGGACCCGTCTGTGAAGCATCTTCAGCTGTGGTTCCATCGCCTACACAGATATGCGCATTAGCATTGTTAAAGGCTGTTTCTGAACCGCCGCAAACCAATGTCCAAATCGCATCTATACCTTGATTCAAAAAGACGTCTTCAAGCTCGAACGGCAACGTTTCCTCGACAACCTCATAGGGCTTAAGACCTAACCGCTTCACGGCTTCCATGTTCGGCGCTTTATACTTCTCTATTACAATTCGACATTTCCCAACTGCCTTTTCATCCATTTTCCCTTTTCAACCTCCTTTCAAACTTTTAACCTACAGAAAAGGAACGGCAAATAAACGGCGCGAGAATACGCCGCATCTCATCCGTAAAAACGTCCGGAATAACAAATTTAACTGTGAACTCATCAATTCGAACAACAGGGCTGATTTTTCTTTGAAGAATAGCGTGAAGAATATTGCCTGCAAGCATTAAACAAACGTTTTTTATGGCTTGCGGCGTAGAAGAGTAGCCAGCCGTATAGGTTACCTTTACACTTTGCTTTGAAACTGGTGGCGCCGACAAATCGCTGCTGAAATGGATGATTCCATGCTTGCTCCAACGATAATATTTACTGTTCACGGTTTGCCAGTCCGCTTCTTCTCCATAATCGGCCATATTAAATTGAATTTGAGAAATTGTCAAAACTGGATAGTATCTGAGCATTAATGGGTTTCGGTAATCAAGGGTTTCTGTTATTTCTATTCCGCCGTCCTTGAAGAATTCGGATGGAACGTTGCAGTGGCTTTCAATTATGCCTTCTACTTGGCTGATTAAGCCGGATAGGAAGTTGTTAAATTCCGATTCTGTCTCGTAGCCTAAATCTTTATAGTCGATTTTCGCGTAGCCCTTTACTTCTTCAACCGTTATATAGGTCATCTTGAAGCCTCAAAACAATTTGATAAAGCCGAAAAAAGGGGAAATTATTAATTATTGATAAAAATTAGCTGGTTTAAGCGGTTGCTATTGTCTTTATTTCGCAGATTGCTTCCTTGTCGACTACTGCGATGCCGAAGGTGTAGCTGCCGGTAAGCTTTACTTTTCTGGCTTGCGTGTCTCTTTCAGTTTCGACTAGGAGTGTGCGTTTCGGCGCGAACACTATGGCGTTGCGGTGAATCAGATAGGCGCTTAAGTAATGGTTCGTATCGTCATGTTCGGGTAGATAGCTTGAAACTACGATTTTGACGCCCATGAACTCGGCGACAAGACCGTCGCGGACAACATCCGGCCTTGCATATACAAGCGCCTGCGAACTGGCAATGTCCTTGTAGAGGTCAACATACATTTGCGGCGAAATGACAAGGACGAAGTCTGAAGGTGAAAGGTCCTTTCCTTTCTCGGCTACTTTGCCGAGGGCCTCAGCAATCCAATCCGCGTCAAACTTTACGGTTTCACCGGACTTGTCAAGTTCTGGAATGTTTGTGTCGGCTATTAATGTGTCGAGAATATGCTTGTCTATGGCTCTTAAGGCAGCCTTGCTAAATCTTGCCTCAAGCTCGGCGAGTAGACGGTCGCTTAGCTTGTCAATGTCGGCGTATGGAATGCTGGTTGTTGCAGCCGCCTCCTTCAATGTGGTTTGAACAGTGCCGTAAAGCCCGGATTTTTCAGTTAGTGATGCGCCGACGCTTGCAAGGATATCCATGTCAAAATCTTTCACGTATGGAATGGTTACAGTGTCGCCCATTCTGCCTTCAATTTCATCGCTGCGCTGAATGAATGAAACTATGCCGGCTGTAGGCTTGGATGGAAGGGCGATTGGGGCTTCCCACTGCTCCTTTAGGCTTCCACTCTTCAAGGCTTCAAGAACTTTTCGGCGCCTCTCAACCTCTTCATCCATTTTGTTTTCGATGATAGCCTTTGGCTCCGGCTTCGCCTTCAACTCTTCAATTTCCTTCTTGATGTTTTCGACGGCTTCCATCACTGAGGAAAGGTCAACTTTTACTTCAACAGTTTGCTCTTCAGACTCTTTAGGCTCCTCAGCTTTCTGCTCTTCAGTTTTCTCTTCAACCTTTTCTTTCTCACTCATTTCGAGAATCACCATAAAATTTTATGGTTTTTGGGCGCTGGGCCCTCACGGGAGTTTTCCTTCTCCCGGACGGCTTCATCTAACCGTCATGTCAAAAAGGGAGAATGTCACCGTTACATGGTGACCTTGATAATGTCAATTAACTGACAAGATTGACGGTTAAGCTTGTAATGAAATTGACAAGTTTAGAGTTTTACGATTATACGGCCGATTCGCCGAGCCTTCCTTAACTTTTCTTCGACAACCTTTTTTTCTTCGAGAAGGTCTTTGATTTTTGTTTGAAGCTGCTCTATTTGCTGGTCCTTCATGCGGAGAAGCGTTTCAAGGCCCTCAACATAGCATTCTTCCGGTAGTTCCTTGTCGAATTGACGGTAATGCCTTGCTAAATGCCGATAAACCGCGTCATAATCGCTTCTTGGAATGTCTACTCCGCCACGGGCGCCTCTAAGCGCCGCCATGGCCGCGGCTACTCCACGCCAAACAACCACAAGTCTGCCGTTAATTACATCGTGATGCGGAAGCTTATAACTGCCAAAGTTTTCTGGATCCCCAGCATTATACCATACGAATGCTTGGCGATATTTTTTCCAATCTATCTTGTCTTTGTCTCCGCTTCCGTCGCTGCTTGCCCATTTACGGATTCGTTGAACGGCTGCGTCCGCATCCCATTCATAGTCTTCCGGAGCCTTGGGAGTTTGATGTGGTGGGATGGCGCCTTCAACTATTTGTTCATTATTCTCTGAACCTTTCATTTCTTGCTGAACTTTTATTTCCACGGTTTTATCATCTCCAACTTCATATTCCAGTTTTTCTTCGAAATGGAAAATGTCCATGGCTATATCCCAGAACTTTTTGAGACAGTTTGGATGCACTCTGTATCGGCCGAGATTCACATAGTCGCTTAACGGCCGACCGCAAAGATAGCATGTCTGCCTTGCTTGCTCTTTTCTTTCATTTTCCAAAACTTTCACCTCATAACTTTCAACTATTTTTTCAACCGGTTCTATACGTGTGAGGGGAACACTGGGCAAAACATTCTTGGTGAGAAGGGCTAAACCGGTAAAAACGAGGCCTTCACAGCCAAATCCTACTTCTCCATCCAAAACTTGAATTGGAGTTGTTCTGCATGAAGCTTCAATGCTTACATGAAGAATTTCGCCGTTTTCTATCATCCGCTGAATTTCTGGATTTTCCACGCGGAGAAGAACTTCAACGGCTCCATCCTCATATTCAGCGTCAAAAATTTCGACTCCTTCAAGCGGAGATTCATGATTCAAATTTACGGGTTTGCCTATTAGGGTTCTTGCGGCGCGAATCAACTCTTCCTCAGTATAGACGTTTCGGTTCATTGAAACAATTGGAAAGAGAGCTTCAACCTTGTAGTATTTCGCCTTTTCATCTTGTTTGATTAAATTGAAGATGGGTTTGGCCCATTGAAACTTTTCTTGCGGAATCCGATAGGGCTTAGTGTCATCTAAGCCAAGCTTGTTAAGCCAGGCATAATAGACTTGTTTTCCCTTTTCACATTCATTGTCTGGGCTTCCGCAGTAACGCTTCATGAAGGCCCTATATATCTTTTCAAAGTCGGGATGGCGAGGCATCAGCTTTCCTCCTCGGCTTCTTCAAGTGGAAAACCAAGCTTTTTAAGCCAGACCTGCGCTTGGCTCGAACTAATAACCATATTCTTAACCAAGTCACCAATGTCTTTAAGCGTTAAATCATCAAGTTTGGTGCGTGGCATTCCCCAATTCAGCCTTGGAACTTCACTTAAACCTTCAGCCTCTATTAACGGACGGAAAATTTCAGCCTCAACCTTCCGCTTAACATAGCGTTGGACGCCGGCGACATGCCTTTCTATCGCTTCCAACATCACCTTTGCCGAGGCTTCAGTAGCGTTTCGAAGCCAACTGAGCAATGGAGCCTTTAAACCCTCAAAAATCTGCCGGTCCAAATAGTCATAGAAAAACTCGAATCTTGCACGTGGGTCAATGGTTAAAACCTTCCATGCGATGCCTTCAGCCGGAATAATGGGGTCTTCATCCGGCTCCAAATTATCCAAAACTTCTTTAAGTCTCTCAGCGACATTTTCGTTTGAAACTGCCCAAATGATTTTCGGCGCAGCATAACGGTCCAAGATTTTGCCCATGTCGGTTATACAGCTTTTTTTCTGTTCAAGCATAGAAAGGCAAGGCTCAAGAAGGCTTACGCCATAGGCTTCTCCTGGGAGCCGGCAATAGCTTAAATGCGTAATTTCTTCCGCCGAAAACTTTACTTTCCGCCCGGAGACGGATTGAATATAGCCAGTGACTCTGCCATGTTCATCACGTTGAACCTTCATAGTTTTGCTCGGAATCAAAACCAAATTTTCAATTCTTTTTCCGTCAAACACTTTTTCGATGTAGGCGTCGCCGTAAATAAGCATGCTTCGAACCGCATTAATTAATATACCGTCCAAATTCACTTTTTCCGCGAATCCATCCACTATTTCCTTGGCCCTTTCATCGTCGCATGTAGTATAGTAGCCTACGCCAGCAATCATCTCCGTCAAGAAATCGACGGCGGCCCTGACAACCGGGTCTTCACGATAGAAAGCTTCAAATTTTGAAAGGTCCCTTTTATGAGGTTCTCCACTCAACCGGAAAAGACTGGCAGTAGCGCTTACAAGGGCCTTCTGTTCTTGACGGCCTAAAATTGCATTTTGAAACTTTTTAAGGTTTTCACGGAATTTTTTCCAGTAGCTCATGTTATGCGCCTACCTTTAATCACGAAAAAGCCGGGCTGCTTGACAGCCGCATAAACAGCCAAGCAAACGGCCCAAAACACATCGTCATGAGTTCCTTCCGGATGGCTAAATTTGACATGACCCGTCTTGCTTAACTCAAACCTTTCAATGTTCAATTCTGCTGTGATGTCGGCGTCGCGGGGGCCCTTCTTTGGAAAATAGGGGATTTTGAATTCTCCGCGCCGCATCTTCTCCTTCAGAATGGTTGCCATTTCCTCTTTGGTTGCTACAGTGAATGTTACGCCGGTTACGTTTGGGATCCCGCTTTTCTTCATGTCTTCAACGATATAGTCGCCGACTCCGGTCTGGTCCACATACACGGCGTGAATACTTTGCCATCGGTCGCATAGACTTTTCACGTAGCCTATAACGCTTGCATACTCAGTTTTCAATGGGAATCGGTAAACATGGACAAGTTTTAGGATTTGGCTTTGCTTTTCTACTATGGCTACAACTGAATAGTCCTGGTGTTTTCCGAGGTCGACGCCGACATAGAAGCTTCCTTTCGGCGAGTCATCAAAACTGTAGGGCTCCAAGAGGCTGTCGATTGATTGTGCAATTAGGCTTTGCGGAAGCCAGGCGTCCACGTCCTCAACGAATTGCGCCTCAAATTCCCTTAAGAACTGTTCATGTGGAATGGACTCGCGCATTTCTTCTATGAAGCTTTCCTTAGCCAAGCCCGCCTTAACCACTTCACGCCAAGTAATGAAATGCTTGCTGAAGTTCTCATCATTGCACATTCGATAAAATACTGAATCTTTGTTCCATGGCGTCGAGCTTACAATTAGGATTCCATCCGTGGTTTGAAGCATTGGGTAAAGCACGTTATAAAAGACAAGTTCATCATCTTTGAAGAATGCGGCTTCGTCAGCTATTACTTGATGCGCCGTATAGCCGCGCAGTAACTGTGGACTGTTAGGCAAGGCTACGATGCGGGAGCCGTTACGGAAGCGGACAACCGTCCTTTGAAGCTTCTCCACAAAAAGACTGCGCCACTTCTTTGGAAGACTCATCAGAAAGTCTTGGATGCGGTCACTCATAATCATAGATTGGCGAAGTGACGGCGCAACAATAAGCGTCAAGGTTTTCGGATGTGTAATCGCATACCAGATAGCCCTCAAAGCGATAGTTGTAGTTTTTCCGGCTTGCCGCGACCATTTGACTACGATGCGTTTGCTGGGATCCCGCAACAATTTAGCTTGATATTCAGTAGGATAGAAGCCAAAGAAGACTTGAACAAACTTGACGGGATCCCGAATGATTTCTTCAAGTTTTTTCATTTTGCTCCAATAAGCCTTTTCAACTGTTCCGTAATCTTGTCATCTTCCTTCAAGTCTTCAGCTATTTTCTTCCGCATTTTCGGCGTAATTTCAAGCTCTTCTAATGCTTTAGAAAGCATAGCATCAATCTTATAAAAGGCATCTGTAAGCTTGCTTATCTGATCATCAGGCCCCAAACTCAACTTTTCCTCAATCAACAGCCAGAGAGCCCAAATCCTGGCAAGCCGATCAATAAGTTTGACGTCAACTCTCCTGGCGAAGTCGGGCCTATGCCTTAAATGCCAATAGACGGCGCGCCGAAACTCCTCATATTCCCTTCGTTTTGAGGGTGGAATCAATACTTTTAGGTATTGTTTTAACATAAGTCTATGTTTAAATGCGGACCGGGGGGCCTTAATCTTAAATGTATCCCATATTTCCTGCTGCTTCTGTTTTTCCGCTTCATAATCTACGCCGAAAACCTTCCATATTGCCTTTTGCTTGCGAAGCTCGCTGAAATTTCCTTCATAAAAGACTTTTCCGAAAAGGTTAATGGTGAAACTGTATTCTTCACTGTTTTCCAAGAATCATCCCCTCATACAACGCCACTTTCTCCTTGTCCTCTTTCCATTCCGACTCGTTAAACCAAGCGAAGGGATCATAGGTGATGGGTAAGCGTCCATTGTAGATTTGGCTGGTTTTGATTAGCTCGGGCGGATGCGGATGCACAGTCGTCTCAATCACAACTCGAGTGCCATTTTCCATTTTGGCTTCGGTCCAAGCATGCAAGCCCAAAAACCTTTTCGATTTGGTTCTAAGAACCGCGCCTAAAACTGTCCATGCTGGAATCCGCTTTATGCGGAGAAGCGTAGTGCAGAGACAAGCCGAATCAAAACAGATGCCTTTCCGGATGGTTGCGGTCTGATTTGGAAACAGCCAGCCGTATCGGCGCAATTCATCCGGCGTCTCAGCCAAATATACGCCGTCAAACCATTTAAATTTCTTCGCGTATTGCGCAGCGTTGGGTCTTCCACGATAGTCGAGGGGATACTCAATGTTTTCGGCTACCCACTCGACAATCTTCAATATTACTTCATCGCGGTTTTTAGCCTTGATTTTCTTTGCGATCCGGCGCAGTTGAGGATTAGAAACTTGAATGTAGTCTGTGATTAGCCATTCTTCGCCGAAAAGGCTGAAGTTGACGGTGGGAACCTTCAAGAAGCATGCACCCTAACGTTTCTGTGCATCAAGAAAGGCCATCAAGGCCGTAACCCAAGCCAGAACAAGCTCCGGCGTATTAACCTCGTAATGCTCCAGAACCTCATTTATTTTCCGGCTTAAGTCCTTGCTAAGCTCGATTACCGCTTTTTCTCTGACTTCTATCTTGCTCATTTTTAAGCAGTTCTCCGCAGAAATGAATGACAGCCGAAAGAATGGCCGTTGTAACTGTTATAGCCGTTATAAGCTGGGCGGACTGCAAACCGGACAGTAAAGCGCTGCAAAACGCAATAATAGCCGATAATAACGCTTTTTTGGTGGATTTGGACAGGTAAACCTTAAAATAGGGTTTGTGGCGGAAATAGAAAATTTGTAAGCGTTTAAACAGTGATTTCATAAGCTTGAAATTCCTTCCATAAAATAAGTAAGATAAAAAGGGCACCAGAAAAAACAAGTAAAAGAAACGCTACCAAGAAAACAGCAAAAAAGCTTATAATTCCGCCTATAGTTAAAATTGAAATATTCCATAAAACCTTAACCATAAACTCTACATAAATGCACCATAGAAAAACTGAAAATAAGAAAAAAACCAGAATCAATAGTCTTGTTTTATCCATTCTTTATCTCCTCTCATCTGGAGCACCCATCACTATTTGGTAGGGAAGGGGCCCACAGAACATGTTGAATCTACATGCGGACCCAAAGCATCACACGCCAACAAGAAGCCGATACCCTCGGCGAGGGTTGATGCTGGGCCACGCGCCACGCAGAGACGTGGACCCCTCCTCATATATAATCAGAAATTCGGTAACACGGCCTCCTTAATGTTAGCTAACGGTTTAACTATAAAACCGCGAAGCCATCTTCTTTGCCGGACTTCATAAGTGTATTGTTCTCCACATTTCAAACAGTGAGCATATAACCGTCCGTCTTTAGCTATTCCAAATTTAAAGTTTCTGGACCCGCAGATACATTTTGGTAATGGAGCGTGAAAATTTAGGATTTTAGCTGCATATTTGAGTTCTTCATTGGTGAACATTCGCCTATTCTTTCTTTTCGCCATTTTCCTTCCTCATATAATCGATATAGCACTCTTTTGCAAGGTCTACATAATTGCTTAAATCAAGAAAGCTGTCAATCAACGATTCGTTTTCCGGTTTTACGCCCTTATTCCATAAATTCGTGATTCTCGCAATTTTATGCAGAACAAAGAACATGGCGACTCCATGCGGTTTGGTCATGTCAAGATTTAACGTTTTAATTAGGCTGGCCATCAATTTGAAGTTTGAAAGAACATCATAGTCCGTAGCGTAATCATGAGCTTTTTTCTGTCTTAATTGCATTCTTTTTTCGAAGTCTCGCCTTTCCAATTCTAAAGCTTCATTTATTTGCATCTGGAACCTCCTCTAAACTGTAAAAAATCTTTAACCCTAATTTTCTGGCAAGTTCAAGCTCCATGTCCGCCCCTTTACTTGGGCCAATATAGAATAGGGCGTTTGCCCAATACTTCAAAAACGTGAAATCTTGTTCATACCACCATTCACCGTAATCTCGCTTACAACTACGATGAATGTGAATGTAATAGCTTAAATGAGGAACAAAGACGTAATGGCCCTTTTCTATGAGGGCGTTTGCAATTTCTATTGCCTTATCAACGTTGCGTTGTGCGATTCGTGGAGCATCATGTAAACTGCAGTTTCGCGGAGTTAAGGGTCCAGCAATATAAATCCTTAACCTCAAATTTCAATCACCTTTTTCAAAATGAAAAAATAGGCATGAATTAATGTGCTAATATTGTTACGTTTAATAAAATAAACTGGAGGGAAGAGACTTCCTTTAGGTCTAACATAAATGATTACATCTAAAATTTTGAAAAGGTCAGTCATTCGTTTAAAAACTTCTGGCTGCCACCAAATATTTCTGGTGCGATGGTCGGCCAACTTCATAATCAGTATTCCTTGAGGTCTGAGCACTCTCCAAAACTCAGCCTTAACCTCATCTAATTGATTAGGAGTAAAGCATTCACAACCTTCACTTAAGGAATAGGGATTTTCAAGATAAAGTCTCCCCGGACGCTTAACCTTTTCAAGATTAAATCTCCATCTATCTTGATAGGGTGGATCGAAAACAACACAGTCAAAACATTCATCTTTAAATGGAAGATTGAAAAAGTCAGCTTGGACATGCCCTAACTTCCTAACATCACTAAAAACAACTTCATATTTACCGTCAAGTTTATTGTTTTGCCAGTTACGCCAAAAAAATTTAGGTCCACATGTGCAATCAAGGATTTTTGCTGGGGCCTTCACGAAAAAAGTTAATATCCTTTGGAATACTTTATGTATGTAACCTTGTAATAGACTTGGGATGTTACCATATTTGTTAGGCTTATAACTGCAAGTTATGAGGCTACTCATATTTCTATCACTTCTATTTTTCGTGTTTCTGGCCAGAATCTTAACGCGATGCTTCCAAGCCTTGTAGGCCTGAGCATACGCCTTTCAATATAAGTATGACAATTCGGAACATACCCACGGATGAAGCCGCCGGTAACAAGGAAATGCTGAACCTTCTCCTGCACATGCAACCGACTATCCACGTATAGGCGGACATTTGTTGTGTAGTCGATTTCGTGGACGTGGCCCATCGCGTAAACGTCGGCTTCGAAAAGGTTAGCCATGTCGGTCAGCCGATTGATTTTTCCGGCTTTGGTTCTTCCGCCATAGTAGCCGTGATGAGCATAAATATCCAAGCGTTGCTGGTGTCGGCCGCGTTTAAAGACGAGCCGTAAGAAGCCGTCGTATCCCGCATAGGCTACTCCAAGCTTGTAGGCTAAGGCATCCACGAAGTCGTGGTAGTGTCGGCGCCGCAAAACATCGTCATGGTTGCCGGTTAGAATCATTAGGCCTTGCCGGCGTATCGGCTCCAAAAGCTCATAAACCTTCTTGTATTGCTGTTCAGGCGTTAGAAACTGTGGGTCAAGCTCGTCAAGGTCGAATCTTCTTTCATTCGGGTGCGGAGCTATCGCATGCGCGGCGTCTCCCATAAAAATCCAATAGGCGTTGTTTTCCTTTATCCAGTTTAAAACTCGCTTTAGGGTTGGCCAATCCACGGTTCGATGGCCAATATGAGTGTCTCCAATAAATGCAATATAAAAACTATCCGATTGTTTCTGGTAGGGAATTATATGTTTAAGAACTTGCATTTTTCCGCAACAACTCCTCTAAAGTTTTTAAAGGACGATTCTGATTCCATTTTGCTTTTGACACAACTAAGAGTGAATTTCCAGTTAGAATCAAGCCTATTCCATCATCAAAAATCATTTTTAACAATCCAACGTTGTTTAGCCAACTTAAAACGTCATATAATGGTAAGCGAATATCACATACTGCATACATATAGTCGAAAAGATGTTTTCTGGCAAACGCTTGCTCTACTACCTTTGCTAAATCACCAATTTTAAGCTCAAAACCAATCGTTCTTTTGACTCTTTGCAATTTAAGAGCAACAACTGCATCACATTCTAATCCTTCAAGCCTAACATGCCTTTTAACATCAACAATTTCGCCTTGATGCAACCTTTCAATAGTTTTTAATACTGCTTCATCGAGAAGCTTATCTTCAATACATTTTAACATTTTTCAACAACCTCTTTGCTAAGTCTTTCATTCCAAGAGCATACGCTTCTCGTGCCACGTCATCATAATTGCCGCAAAAATCATCCACAATATCTCTTAAACTATCATAATCAGTCGAAGTGCAAACTATTGCTTCTAAATCTCCAATTTTAACCAAAACATAGTTTTGTTTTAGTTGTTGTATGGCTTCCTTTACATCCTCAAGCCTAACCCATTCAGTCAAAGCATGAAGGTCTTCAGTTCTAAAGTAAGTTTCATATATCCAATTAGTTGTTTTGGCTTTTTGTTTGAGCCTCTCCTCCAACTCACTCCATATATCACTCAATTTGGAATTTCCTCCACGAATTTAGCAAGAGAAAGTTGAGGGGTATTTTTCATCCATCTATTAAAGACAGACCTTCCGATACTTCCCTTTTTCATTTTATTTTCATGTTTCTTTAACGCCGAAACTATTTTCTCTCTCCAGTAGGGATCCGCAAGTGTAAGTGTAATATGGCGTTTGTTGGCGTAGGGACAAAACATACAGTTTCCGCTATGCCCAAACCTGGCATAGCATGGATTAAGCTTGAAACCATTATCTTTAATATAATCAATTACTTGCTGTGTGGTCCAGGTAGTTAATGGCGAAATTGCTATTCTTTTCGCAATTTTAAGAACATTTATAGCCTTTAATCCTTTCCTTATCTTGGAGTTTTCCCGTCGGATCCCATCAACCGTATAGTAATAGGCATGTTTGTTAAATGCTTTAATTTTTAATTGGTAAAGGCACCATCGATAAGCAAAAAGTAATGGAGGACCCCACCTATCCATCAACTCGAAAAAATCAGCAGTTTTAACAGTTAACAGCCTTTCATGCAAGCCTAAAGAATCACATACCTCATTGACATATTGACTACAGAGTGGATGAGTATTCTCTGTAACTTCAACATATAATACGTTCCAGTTATTATGCGAAACATTATTGTAAACCCAAAGCAAAGCAGCAGTGCTATCTTTCCCACCACTAAACAGAACCGTAAATTTATGCTGATTCAAAATTCTTAAAACATCACTCATGGCTTGCCCACTTCCATAAACCAATAACTTTAGAATTAGAATTAGGCTCAATTTTGCCCATTTCCGAATTGTCCATTTTTTCAAGTTTATTTTCCGCTTTTACGCTTTCTTCTTCGAAATCAAAAATGGACACGACATCCCAATTTACACTTAAAATTTTTTGTTTCAGTTGTTCCCAAGAAAGCGGATTTTCCCTTTCACGGTAATTCGGAAATATAGGTATATTTCCGGTCTGGGTGTCCATTTCTTTTCTCCATTCCTCAAGCCCCTTTTCCAAAATTTCCGTTAAAAATGTGGACATTTCCGAAATGGGCAGAATTGAGCCTTTTTCTTCCTCTTTTACGAGAGGCTCATAAATATTTAATCGTCGGTCATCATCATCCTTCCGGACATTCACATATCCGACATCACTTAGAACTTGAAGGTAACGCTTGATGGTTTTCTCGCTTCGCGGAGGCCGAAAACGCCGGTTATATTCGGCGGTAAGCTCCTTCGCATACCATAACTCCTTCGTTTTTATAATTTTATGGTAAAAGTCGAGAAGCTGCTTGTCAAGCCCCGTCCGTGTAGTCTCAAAAATGTGATAGTAAAGCTTCATGGCGACGATGACGTCCTGCGCCGAAGCTATAATGTAGCCTTTCCCATCCATCTCCAAATAGGGCCGGTTAAGATAATGAAGCGCCGTTATGGCCTTCACGAACTGAATGAAATGTTGATAGTCTCGCATGTCGCGTGGAAGCTCGGCGGGAAAAGCCTCCTCCAAACCCAAAAATGGAACAAGAACATCCTTGTTAGCCATGACAATTTCCATTCTCGCCAAATAAAGCCTAAGCTTTTCTTCAAACTCGTTTTTCGCATATTGCCATGGAAGCGCCGCCTTTCTCGTTGTCAGCCGGTTGGCGGCCCTATATTTTTCGGCGCTTTCTTCCGGCGTAGCCGTAAAACTCCTTGTAGAAAGCTCCTCGGTATATTTTTTGTCGGTTGAAAGAAAGATGGTTGCGGGCCATCCTTGAATAACCACATGTGTAGTTTTAAATCCGCCCCGCTTGGTCTTCTCGGTGAAACGGTAACTTATACGGTAAGCGTCATGGCTAAGAATGGGATACAACCGATGAAACGTGTCTGGATGAGGCGGCTCCAGGAAAAGCAGTATTTTGCCGGTTAAATCGACAAGATAATAGCTTTCCCTTAATTTTTCACGCCACAACTTCAACTCTTCATGATATTTCCGCTCGATTTCTTCTTTGCTGGGATCCCGGCCCAACTCCTCTTTCAGTTGCAGTTTGATTTTTCGGCGTGTAGGCTTCTCATCCAAATCGATTTCTTCACCGTCCTTGCTCATTAAGACGCCGTGAAGATGCACAAGGGCCGTAGGCGATAATCCGCCGAGCTTCCATATCGCGTGGGAAGGAAACGGCCTTAGGCTTCGAGTTGCATTATAGCTTTTCCCTATGCTTGAAGGCCCCTTAAGGAAAAGGTTAAGCGGCTCCTTAAGAAAGGCGGAGACGCCGGTGAAGAAGCAGCTTAGCTTGGTTGGATAGTCACGTTTTATTTGCCAATCTAAATAGTTAAGGACATGAATCAGTATTTTATCGTCTTTGGCGAATTCTAAAAGCTCACTTTCCTCGTTTATAGGTTTTTCCTCCTCTATTCTGTAAATCATAAAAGTTCCGAATGGATCCTGCCACAGTTCCCTTACCCCTCTCCTAAAATTTCCTCGATTAGGTCAAGTTGCCCTTGTTCGTATCCTTTCCGAAAAATTTCCTCTCGGTCATCTTCATAAGAAAGAAAGTCTGTATAATCGAAATCTTTGAATTTAACACCAAGTTCTATCAGTTTTTCTCGAAGGTTCTTTTCTAATTCTTCAATTAATTCAAGGTCATGCTCAAGTTCATTTCTGATAATTATTTTCTGAATTTTTGTTAAAGTTCCTCTTTCTAAACGGTCTAATTTCGTTTTTATCCTCTTTTTAATTACACTTAGGTTAAACTTCATCTTCATCACTTGCGTAAACTATTCCGTTTATGTAGTCTCGGAAACGCATGAGGCTGCAGAGGTCTCGGCATGGAATTTTAGGAATCAAACCAAATTTTTGGAATGCCTTATATAATGGACAGTGGCGATAGCAGAAGTCGCTGAAGAGGTCAGATTCGTTTATTGCTTTGTCTAAAGCATTTTTTACCGTTAAAATTGTTAGATTAGGCTTTTTAATTTTGACTATTTTTTCTTGCCTTTTCTCGGCTTCCATCCTTCACACCATCTAACGTCATCATCCAATAAACTGTTATGGAAAAACGGCTTGCCAGGATGCCAGTCGCACTGGAAATAGCCAGGTTTATCCGCTTTTTTGCGGTTGGCGCAGTTTCGGCAAGTCCGCCTCATTCCACATCAACGTTGCAAACTCGCCTTACATCAGTAATTTCCAACTCTTCATAATTTGGCCAAATCTTAGTCTTCCATTCCTTCGCTTTCTTTATTGCTTCATCAAAACTTTCAGCTAAAACATGGATGTCGCAGAAATATCCAGGATAATTTTTGTATCCCCATGTAATTTCCCAAACTTTCATGGCTAATCACTTCAAGCTTTCAAATCGCAGGCTAACCAAGGAATGACATTTCTCGCAATAATAGGCTATATCCACGAAGCCTTCATCCACTTCCACGCCAACACAAGTCATTTCTTTACCGCATTGGTTACAGTAAACCTTCAAATTCATGAGTCATCACTTAAAATTGTGATTTCATAGCCGGTATCAAGCAAAACTTTAGTAATTGGCTGTTCCTCATCCTTCTCTATCTTCACAACATTTCCTTCAATTAGAAGGTCATCGTCTCGCTTATCATAGATTTGAATGAAATCATCAATGTTTATTTTCATGGCTTTTTCACCTTTGGAACCCTAAAATGCGACTCCTTCCCAGCGCTAACATATTCCGTGGCAGGCTGAAGACTTCGCAGAACACTGCTTATACTTTTGAATTTGTCGCGTCCAAGAAAGGCCGACGGCTTAACAATAATGCTCATATCAGTCTCGCTGAAAACCAAATCCTTCTCATAGGCCTGCAACGCTTGCTTGACTTCATCAACGGTTAATTCGCGGTTTTGCTGCGCCGCAAATCCCTTAATGAACTGTTTAATCTCCTCGATTTGCTGCATGATAGCGTCTTGACCGGCAATTAGGCTGTCGAGTTTTTCGGCTATCCAAGCGAGGCATCCACGCTCAGACTTAGACTTTTCCTGTTCACTCAAACAACATACTCTCCTTTAACTTTAATACGGAAAACTACTGCTAACGGATTCTTTTCCAGATGGTCAACGAACAGTTTAAAATCGTCCCAGGAGTCTATCGTGAATTTTGCTGAAACTTTAACTTCGATTTTAGGCTCTTTTTGCTCACTCATCACCCGTTTCCTCCCTGGCAATCTTATCCGCTAACTTGTCGAATCGCTTCCAATGATTTAACCAATAAAACAAAGAGGCCCAGCAATCTTCGCAAAGGTCATAAATCTCCGGTTCTTCTTTGCCGTATTTTCCATATTCCCATTTTCCAATCTTGTATGGTTCTTGCCCTACTGGAATTTTGAATTCTTTTCCGCAACGGTCACATTCAATTACTTTTAACTCCGTCATTTTTCATCATCTCCTTCCCGTTTTTGGGGGTTCCCGCAGCCTCGGCATAGACCTTATCTCCCATCTCCGCCCTGGTCTGGGTCGGCGGGGAGCTTCGGCCGTTCTCACATGGCCCGGGCCTAGTTTTAGTATGCCGAGGCTGTTTCGGGCCCTAAACAAGGAAAGAAAAGGGGAAATTAGAAGAGCAATCCATAGATTATCCCTTCCATAACCTTCTTACGATGGCTTTTCCTACAATTTCAACCAGACTTAACACGCCAGCATTTTGAAGCCAAATCTGCGCTTGGGAATAATCGAAGCCGTAGAGTCCCATGACAACGCCGGTAATACAGCCTGTTATCGGCGTAATCACAAATTTTTCAGGGCTGAATGGTTCTCCGGATTTGGCGTAGCCGAAAAAGGCGATTACTACGCCTATGAAAGTGCTGTAGCCTATTGTAGCTAAATCGAAGTTTTGAATGTCAACGGTCTGGTCAATCAGTATCGGCGCAAACACTAGGACAATAATGAAAAATGCTGCAATTGTTGTCGGCAACTCTTTCTGCTGACTCATTTCCTATTTTCTCCTTTATTCGCCTCGCTTGGAGGCTGATTGGTTTGGCCCGTCCTCGCCCTGGAAAGGGCGAGAAACGGGTTTCCAACCTACGCCGCAAACAACACATTCAAAAACATCATTTCCGAGAGGAGCCAAGACATGACCGCATTTTGGACATTGAGGCTTAGAGTTCAAGCGGAAACGCCAAAGACTACGATATAACCCGTTGATTCGCCGTTTCCTAGATTCAAGCAATCCCAAAGCTTTGGCTTCACGAAGATAACGGCTCATTTCGTAAGGCGACATGCCGGCCTGCGCCGCTAACTCTTTAATATCCATCCATTCACCATTCATCTGCGAAATTATATGCCAGGCACGTTTACGCTTCAAATTTACCATTATAGAAACTCCTACAGGCAGTTTGATTCGGGTCTATCTTGATTACCGGATTGTTTTTGGTGCAGAACCAGCTTGGCTTATTTCTGCTTGGTAAATGCCCCTTCTTCGGGTTAAGCTCAAGGCAAAAGGTGCATTCATGGCATTTTGGAAGTGTCTTCATTGCTCTGGCTCCTCTATTTGGTTTTCTTCAACGACTTCCCAGAGAAAATCGACGGCTTCATCGAGGGCCCGTTTCAAGGCTTGCCTAGCGTTTTCCACGCTTTCGTAGCAGTCTGGCTGAGCCAGAAAGAAAATCCGAATAATCTGCGTAAAACTTTCATTGCATTCCTTATTGCATAGTAATTCGCGGGCCCATCCACGCTTTGTCATCCGCTTAAAAGCTTCAACCTTTTCCTTCTCACTCATATAAAAACCTCCAAATAACTAAACAACAATTTCTCCTCTCTCATGAACTATAATTTCAAATAGTTCACTTGGTTGCTTTCCAGGCTCTAAACAAAATCTTTGAATATCTCTGCTGTGTATTGATAGATGCAGGATTATTTTCCCTTTTTTAGTTTCAATTAAAGTTGCTCTTACTGGAAACAGAGTTTTCTTTATTGTATTGCATACCTCTTTCTCTTTTTCATTCATGCGAAAACCTCCACGGGCTGATTCTTTAAACGCCGCAAATTCTCCTCCATTTTCTCGAAGGGAGAGGAGAAGGGAGAAGAACCATGAACACGGGTAATATAAATTACATCATCAACTTTTACCGCGTCGAAAAGCCATGTTTCGCCCTGGCCTATCCGATTCATGGCTTCACGGTATTTCTTCATCTCAGCCAAGTTTCGGCGCAAAAACGGGTGAGGCTGCACTTTCTTATCGTTTATTTTATACCAGACACCATCGCCAAAACTATATTCGAGAAGCCAATGAACCATCTTTTCTTTATCCAGAATTTTTGTGCGAGCTCTCCTAATCATAATTTGAGTTGCCAATTCTGTTACCTCTGTTACATAAGTAACTAAGGTTCTCATATAAATATTTTATGGTTTAAAGTTCTATAAGTTACTTTTAGAACTTTATTGCCTAAAAGTTTAAAAATGTCCAATTCCATCATTAACTTGGGAAAGGCGAATTGCCGGCTAAAAAGATACATTTACCCGAAAAGTTCGTGAAGCTCCTCGAAGAATATAAAAGAGAGCATAAGATGGAATTGATAGAGCAGGGCATCACCGACGACGCCGAGCTGGTGCGGAAACTGATTTTAGTAGCCTTGAAGCCTTGGCTTGAACGGCGCCCCGACTTGATAGACAAATACCTTTTAGAATAGCCCATTCCACACTGATTTTATTTTCTTCCATTATTTTCCATACTTCTTCCGGCAAATCAACTTCTACTTCCATTTTTAGCTTTCTCCTTTTCTGGTTTAGGCTCAAAAAAGCGGCATGAGTCGGCCCAAGGATTGCTGCATGCCTGCTCCAGAAACCGGCATGTAGGCTCGTGAATGCAGAACTGGCACTGTTTAAGGTAAAGCGGGCTAAGAACAGGCTTATGGGTAAGCGGTCCGCCTTGAATCCTGTCATATTCGGCTTGGATATCCTCATAAAAGAATAAGCGTTCAAGATATCTCTGGGTTGTAGCTAGGCTTTTATGCCTTAAAATACGCCTTAAAACCTCTATGCTTCCATGCCGAATATAATGCCATTCCGCCGCAAAATAATGCCTCAACAAATACATAGTCATGCCTCGCCAATTTATACAGCCGGCCTGTTCAGCGCGCCGTTTAACCATGCTTGAAAGCGACTGCGTCTGTAAAGGCGCGTTTCCCTTTCGCCCCGGAAACAGGTAGCCCTTTTCTATGGCGGCTTCCTCAACGTATTCCCGGATCAAATCAAGCGTTATGGGATCTAAAGGAAGAGGGTAAACGATCCATTTTTTGCTGTCGCGAACATAGAAGGTTCGCTGCCTAAAGTTTATATGTTCAATCTGTAGCGTTGCAACCTCTAATGGTCTGAGGCCAATCTTCATTGGCAGCCGCACAATTAGGAAGTCGCGGAGAGGACCGTTACGCCAAAGATAATTGTGAAGCTTCAATACATCTCCTCGATGGATTATAATGGGTTTTTCCACGTAGCGAAGCCGTATTGGAGCGCCGGCGCCGTCCAAGGCGAAAAATTCAAGTTCAAATCGGCTTCTAAAAATTTTATTTTTCTGTAGGTTGTCAATGTAGCGGAGAGAGGTCAGTGAAAGTATTCGCATGTTACTGCAGATATGGAATCTCCAATTATTGTTTAAACTATGTAAAATTATATCGTAAGACTTAATAAACAGTATTCTTAACATTATCGTAGATACGTTAAACAGAAAACCGGAGAGAAAAACTTGAAATCAAAAGAGAAAACCCTTAGAAGAAGCGAAATACAACTCCTAGAAAAAATTAAAGAAAGCCTAGACAGACTAAACGAAAAAATGGAAGTAATAATAGAATTACAGAAACAAGAACCAAAAAACCTTCCAGAACAATTACCTGACGCATTAGATGTTATGACATTACTCTCATTACCCAATCATCTAAGAAAAACAGCCATTACAATACGTAAGCTAGGACGCGCGACGGCCGATGAAGTGGCAGAGCAAACAAAACGAGCGAGAGCAGTCGAAAGCGCATATCTGAACTAGCTGGTTTTGATGGGCTACTTGAAGAAGGAGAGAGTCGGTCGAAAAGCGTATTTCTACGTTGAAAGAGAAGGTGAAAAACCATGAAGAAGATAATTGCTGTTCACTCATATAAAGGCGGAACCGGAAAAACTCGGATGTCAACAAATCTCGCAGCCATTTACGCTATGAATAAACATAAAGTCGCCCTTTTTGACATGGACTTTAGGGCGCCAAACCTCCATAATTCATCATAACATAAAAATGTCAAAACCCAGAATTTAGCAACATCCTAGCGCATGAGTGTTGAATGATTCTTTTTAGGCTTTTTTGTTTGGGGTTGCTTTTGCGTTTTTAGCAGGTGAACGCCGCTATGCTGTTGGCTGGTTCCGATCTTCCCATTTGTAGGTTGCTATTGCTACTGCGAGTATGTAGGCGTAGCATATGGCTACGTGCATGCGCGCTTTCGTATGCCCTAAGGAATACACCATCAACATTTGCCCCAGAGGTTCTTAAATTCTCTTGGAGCTAAAGCTCTATTGCGGCATAGCCTTTATAGGCATTCATTGTTAAGGATTTTATTTTC
>Ga0190363_1000256_pt1 | contig 30622 bp, 33 predicted proteins | sample 48721867_MG_FD_161272 | JGI IMG/M metagenome (GOLD analysis project Ga0190363, IMG submission 161272) | Hydrothermal vent microbial mat bacterial communities from Southern Trench, Guaymas Basin, Mexico - 4872-18-6-7_MG | ecosystem: Environmental > Aquatic > Marine > Hydrothermal vents >... | reverse complement strand
CCTATGGCTATCATCAGTAGTATTATAAACAGAGGCTCTTAGCAAACCAGCTTCCTCAATATACTGGCTTTCAAGGAACTTTCTTAGAAGATCCTTATCAGGTAATGGCCCTATTATCAATATTTCAAGACTAGTATTATGTATATTTTGTATTGTTATAGCTAATGACGCAATCACTATAACTAGTATAATCACCAACGGCTTCCATGTCAACCAAGACACCTTTATTTATAATTATACAATTATGAAAAATATTAATTAAATTTAAAAATCTTTTAGCCAATGGTAATGATAGGCTACATGGATACCTTTCTCAAAATTACATAATACTATTAGATAGCCAAAACATAACTTGTATCATTAATACAGTTTTCTTAATGAGGAACTTTTATGTTAGAAATATGAAAATTAGTTTGTATCTGTAAAAATACTTGTGTAGCCAGAATACCTAATGGTATATCTTCCATAGATAATAACCATACTATATGATATAGCCAAGATCATTATAACTAGTACTAGGCCTAGCCTCATATTCTTCACCAAGAAGAGAATATGCATTTATAACTTATCGTGTAAACAGCTCAAAAAAGCTCAAGAAAGCTAGATTGTGAAGAAATGAATTATTGATAACATGAACACGTATGGTACTGTACTGCTTGCTAATACAGTCCCTATAATTGCTAAAGCTATTTTATATTTTTCAATTTTAGCCAGTCTAAGAACTACATATACGATAGTAGCAGAAAATAACGAACCATAGATAAACGCTCCATACCAAGAAAACAAAGTGAATGGCAACAGGATAAAGGGAATAAATACCAGAATAATAAAAGGTATAATCCAGATAAAGCAGCCAAAGAATAATCCTATGAGAAACCACCATGTACCATAAACAATCTTATCAATTCTCTCAGAAACAACAACTTCGGTCATTCCCTATCTACCATGTATTGATTTGCAAGGATAGAGAAAAAATTTGTTTTATTTAATCCCTATGTCTTTATAGAGACTAGTAAGTTACTGTTACTGTGTATGTTATATAGCCGTTATCGTATAGGTCTATCAGTGCTACTCCATCCCAGTTTTCAGCAAATGCTTCGAAATGGACTATTATAGTGTATACTCCTGGATCTACCAAGTTTAAGGTTAATGTAACATTTGTTTTCCCATGTCCGTTTCCAGAGCCTGGGCTCGTCAAAGTATAGAATATATTTTGTCACACTCCATCTTTTATCTCCACGTATTGCCTTAACTATAAGCCCTGCTTCCCAGAGCAATATTTTGAATTAAATTCTATTGAAACTAAAATTGAAAAATCCATGGTAATAGTCTCTAGAACATTTGGATCAAGGAGCTTACTGAGCATGTGGTAATTATCAACATTAATTGTGCATGTGATACTAGTATAATGGTATTTGTAGTATAAAGCTTGTAATGACTATTAACAAGGCTCTTATATTCGCAATCTCACCTAAGAGAAGCTAGAGAAGTGATCAAAAGTTTTAGACATAAAGCTGAAGGAGGTTATAATAGGATTAAAGGAGCTTAAGAGAGCTAGATTATAGACCAGGAGATATAGCTGCTGCACCAATCAATGCTGTTAAAATACTAGTTAGATACGCTGTTATTGAAGAAGTAGCTATCATTCCGAGAACGAGATATATTGATTCCTTCTTTATTTTCCATAGTATAGCTCCAAGTAAAGGATATATCCATGCCGATACTATAACTGCTAAGAAGCCAAAAACAATAACATCGAATAAGTCTCCTATCAGAACAAACCTATATAGGAAAACTAGAGGCGAAAAGATCCATCCCGCAAGACCATAGGGGATCCCTACAAATAAGCCTATAACGAACCATATGAGTCTATCTAGCTCATATATGTGTCTCCTCACCTCAATAATCTTAGTACAAGTCTAAAAGCTGTTCCTGAGACTTCTAGCATACCCGTCATATCAAGACATAATAAATATATTCATTACGTCTTTATCTCAAAACTCTTCATTAAGCTTATGAAATATGATAATAATTTTACTACTAAGATCTAGACAATAAGCCAGCGTATGAGTTTCAGATGAGGAATGACTATAGAAAGCCTATTTCGGAACTACATAGATAAATAACATAGTTAGCAATTGAGAAGAGGCGGCCCGATCCCAGCTTGAGGCGGCTGCGAGGCCTCTCGGACCTCACGGCCAGCCCCAACGTGGCCGGCTTAACTTCCGGGTTCGATATGAGCCCGGGTGTTGCCCGGCCACTATGGCCGGGTCGGGCCGCCAGTTATTATTGGGTGTTTTTGGGTGTTTTTAAGTTTTTCTTATTTCTCGGGGATTTCTACATCATATATTGCTGTTACTTTTAGTGGTGAATTACATTTTTTACATTGTCCTTTTATTAAGCCTATGAAGTCTCCTGGTTCATAATTTGTCTCTATGGTTTCTCTGCATGCTGTACATTTTAGTAGTGTTCGTGTTACTGTTTTAGGTTCTCTGGGCTTCCTTCTAGTCTCTAATAGTAGTTGTATGAAGAGTATTGTTACAGTAAGCAATACTATAATTACTATGAGGTTATAGTCTATACCATTCATTGTGCAACACCTATTGAATTACCTATTCCCGCAACTATAACAGTCGAGTTTTCACTCGTATGTTCTTCTATTAGTTTCTCTACATATTCTACAGCTCTCTCAACAGCATCAAAGATCTCCTTCCTCATAGTATGCAATGCCTCTTTTAAACCCATCTTTATAGCTATGGCTCTCAAAGGTATATTGTATTTCGAGGCCGCTCTCTCAATAGCAATCTTTTCAGGACCAGGATCACCTATAGCTGCACCAACACCCTCTGCAATTTCACCATTCTCTTCACCTTCAAGCTTTAATGCTGCATCAACAGTTATTATCAAATCAATGTTTCCATTAAGCTCTTCAACAAGTCTAGCCAATACCCTACCAGGCTTACCAACATTAGAGCCGGGTCCTTCAGCTTTAATTACATATATTCTCCTATTCATATGCCTAACTTCAGCTACAAGTGTATCATCTATAAGCCTCTTTGAAACAACCTTACCCTTCTCCATAATCCGATACGCAACAAGAGCACCGGCAGAATCACCGACGGGTCTGCCAGTCATAAATGAATCTAATGCCTTATGATATGTTTCAACCATTCTCATGATCTCAGGCATCATGAATTCAAGTTGCATAATGAGTATCCAATTATTATGTTTTTCTCCAAGCAATAGATAGTGCCTAATAACTTTGTATACGAAGTTTAATGCACCAATAATCTCTAATGATGATTCTAAAAGACTCCTCTCATACTTACCAGTACCAGGTAAGACACGGGCTAATGAGTCTTTATAGACTTTTTCACGAGTAGTGAGTAAATGGTCTAGTCTACGTATAATATCGGTAGGCTCTATATCAACGGGACTTATGATAAAGAAGTCCAGGTATCTCATAATTATAGGATCGGGCTCACGAATACCTAGTTTCTTCATAGCTGTTGCAACACGTTTTCTACCATCATCAACATAGGACTTTATTATGTTAAGCTTATTCCTTATATCATAAGACCATATTTTCATCTGTACACGTTGATTAACACCTGTAAATATAAGTATAAAGAATATAATAAATATTAATTGGCCAATATAGTCTGTCCAATCAGCCATTACAGTTCAACCCATTCTGTACCATTCACTTCATACTTCGCTAGAAAAATACCTACTTAGAGGCTAAAATATTGTACTGTAACAATACAATAAATGATCTAGAGAGAGCATGATTTATTTTAAATTATTTCATCGAGTTGTCACAATAATGTCTTTGCCAGTAATTAGTATAGTGTGTTCAAACTGGCTAACAAGACCATTTGCTCTCTCAACAAGAATAGGGTATACATGTAGAATTTTCTTTTTAATCAAACTTTTCAGTATATTTCTCACACCTTCAATAGATCTAGAATAACTAATAAGCCATCGTTCACAGAATGGAAGCATCCTCCTGGTTTTCCAAATGCCATCAATAACTCTCTTCTCAATACCGGAAAGTCTTCCTCGAACTTTTTTCAGAGAGAATATGGTAGCGATGTTTCCTTCTTTAACCATTCCAACACCTGTTGTTGCAAATGGTTCTATTGCATAAGCACCTTCCTGAAATTTCCATCTAACAAACCTGTCGTAGTAATTAGGTACAGTATAACCAGAATGTATTATGTATTGATCCATGCTATGTCCTGTTAAGTTCTTTATTGGTTTATAGCCAAAGGATTTTATTGTTTCTTCAATAATTTTACCAATCTCATTAGCTCTTATACCAGGCTTAATAATCTCAAGTGCTTTCTCCAACGCAGTTCTACTAGCTTCAAGAAGGGGTTCATAAGCTGGATTAAATGATATTGTTGCAGCTGTATCAGCGATATAGCCATTAACATGTACACCTATATCGATTTTAAGTACATCATTATCAGACAATATTTGTTTGTCATCGAGTACTGGAGTATAATGAGCTGCTATATGGTTAACCGATAAATTTACTGGAAAAGCGGGCTCTCCTCCAAGTTCTTTAATTCTATTCTCAATAAAAATGGCTAGATCAAGTAATTTTATGCCAGGTTTAGCTTTAGATAAAGCCTCTTCTCTAACTCGTTTAGCTATTTCCCCAGCTTTTAAATACATCTTAACAATATCCTCATCAATCATTGCCTTAGACCCTCCAAAATTGTTAATCGGAAAGTGAACTAGCTATTAGTTAAATATTATAAGCTATACCTTTATAATAACTTCTAGTAAGAGTTATGGGGGTACTGTAAATGACTGTTATAAGATATTTAGGACATGCAGCTTTTGAATTAAGGCTTAGGGGACTAGATGGCGTGATGAAGACCATATTGATTGATCCATGGCTTACAAATCCATTGTCGCCAATAGATCTTAATAATTATATTGGAAAGGTAGAAAAAATAGACTATATTATTGTTACTCATGATCATGGAGATCATTTAGGGGAAACTGTACCTATTGCTAAGAAGACGGGGGCAACAGTTATAACAATATATGATTTAGCTGTTGAACTAGAAAAGAAGGGACTACGTGTTGTCGGTGCTAATGTTGGAGGTAGAGTTAAAGTCAATGATTTATTTGTTGTATTAACTCCTGCGATCCATAGCTCAGAACATGGTAATCCTATTGGAGTAGTTATAGGAGGAACTGATGTAAAAGTATATCATGCAGGAGATACTGGTCTATTTGCAGAAATGCAGTTTATACATGAACTATATGGTCCAGACATAGCATTATTACCTATAGGTGGTCATTTCACAATGGGAATAGAAGAAGCTGTAAAAGCTGTTGAACTCTTAAATCCAAAGATAGCAATACCCATGCACTACAATACCTTCCCACCAATAAGAGCTGATCCGGCACGGTTCAAAGAGCTTGTAGAGAAAAAGACAAGTACGAAAGTAGTAATACTAAAACCAGGTGAAAAACTAGAATATCCGTAGAGAAGCCCCCGGGGAAGCAGCCCCGCTCCCACTAGAGAGAGCCCGTGGTAGGTGAGCCGATCAAGAAGGGCTTCAATGACCACGGGTGTTAGTAGTGGGGGACAGCCCCAGAGGGGGTTCCTAGTAAAAATATTTGTTTTTTAACATATCTATGGAAATCCTTAAATGTGATCATTCTTGTTTTCTAGATACTAGTTAATACATGGATGGTGTATTGTATTGGATGTAGAGGAAAGGCTTAGGCTAATAACTAGGAATACTGCTGAAATAATTACTGTTAAGGAGCTCAAGGAGCTTCTAGAAACCAAGGAGCATCCTAAGGCATATCTTGGTTTTGAACCTAGTGGTTTAGTTCATATTGGATGGCTTATATGGATTGGTAAAGTTAGAGATTTCCTTGATGCTGGTATTGAAATGTATATTCTTGAAGCTACATGGCACGCATATATTAATGATAAGCTTGGAGGAGACCTAGAACTTATAAGATACTCTGCAAGACTTGTCCAAAAGGTTATGGAAGGTTATGGAATAGATACTAGTAGGATAAAATTTATCGATGCAGAAGAGCTAGCTAGCGATAAGAGGTATTGGGAAATTCTCATTCGGACTAGTAAGAATGTTACATTAGCTCGTGTTAAGAGAGCATTAACTATTATGGGTAGGAAAGAGAGTGAAGCAGAAGCTGATTTCTCAAAGCTTATTTACCCGTTGATGCAAGTATCTGATATATTTTACCTAGATCTAGACATCGCCCTTGGAGGCACTGATCAAAGGAAAGCACATATGTTGCAGAGAGATATTGCTGAAAAACAAGATTGGAAGAAAGTAGTGGCTATACATACACCATTACTTGTAGGACTTAAAGGTCCTGGTAAAAGAATGGATGTAACTAGTATTGAAAAAGATGAATTACTAGCCGATATTAAAATGAGTAAGAGTAAACCTGAAACAGCTATATTTGTACACGATTCCCCCGAGGAAATTAGAATAAAGATAAAAAAGGCCTATTGCCCACCTAAAGAGATAGAGGTCAATCCGATCGTACAGATCAATAAACTTCTATTGTTTACTGGGAAAAAATTCACATTACATATCGATAGACCAGCTAAGTACGGCGGTCCCATCGATGTATATAGTTTTGATGAGTTAGCTAAGTTATATAGTGAAGGCAAGATACACCCTCTCGATCTAAAGAATGCCACTGCGGAAGCCTTGATAGAATTTCTAAAGCCTATCAGGGAGAAATTATTCAGCGACAAGGAGGCAAGGAAGTTCTTAAATATACTATTAAAGGCAAAGATCACTAGATAACTCCTTCAAAACAATTTATCTGTCTATCGTAGAATATGTATAAAAAGTAGAACAAAGTATAGTAGTTTTTACTAGATAAAGACTTTACCTCAAATATGGGGGAGGGCATAGTAGGAATAACCATGGATAATACCACCATAATACTCATTACGATCTAATAATTAATTACATAGGTGATTAAGATATGCCAAAATATTTGATTAAGGCAAAAATCCATGTTGATGGTATAGTTGAAAAACCGGATGTTATAGGAGCAATATTTGGTCAAACAGAGGGTTTGCTAGGAGATCAATTTGATCTTAGAAAGCTTCAAGATAAGGGAAGAATAGGACGTATTCATGTAGACTTAAAAGTACATGGTAACAAGTCCGTCGGAGAAGTGATAATACCCAGCAATCTTGATCGCGTTGAAACAGCACTTGTTGCCGCAATGATTGAAGTCGTTGATAAAGTCGGACCATATAATGCTAAGCTTGAAGTGATTGATATCATTGATGTTAGACTTGAAAAAATAAAAAAGATTGTTGAGAGAGCTAAGGAGATACTGTCTATATGGAGTAGACAGAAAAGCCCTGATATAAAAGAAATAATACAAGAGATCGAGAGCGTTCTTAAACCAGCTGAAGTAATAAAGTATGGCCCAGAACAATTACCAGCAGGCCCTGATGTAGATACTAGTGATGAATTAATTATTGTTGAAGGTAGAGCTGATGTAATTAATCTTCTTAGATATGGATACCGTAATGTTATAGCAATTGGAGGAGCTAAGCCTGAAGTTCCAAAAACAGTTAGAGAGTTAGCAAAGAGAAAGAAGAGGGTAATAGTATTCCTTGACGGCGATCATGCAGGGAATCTTATACTTAAAGAACTCCTTAAGAGCGATCTAAAGATAGATTATATAGCTAGAGCACCACCGGATAAAGAAGTTGAGGAACTAACAGGTAGAGAAATTGAAGAAGCGCTGGGTAAGGCCATACCTGTACATGAATATATAAGTAAAAAGAAACACTTACCCAAACACATTGAAGCCCGAAAGCCAAGGGAAAAAGCTATTGCTCCTCCGAAGCCATTAATAGAGAAGCCTAAGGAGATAGAAGAAATATTGACTATACCCTCAAACATAGTTAATGATGCAAAATCATTATACGGTACTTTAGAAGCTATTTTATATGATAAGGAATGGAATAAGATAGAGCAGTTACCAGTAAGAAACCTTGTTGAAAAAATCGAAAGAATTGAAGAGGGAAAAGTTCATGCTATAGTATTTGACGGGATTGTTACACAAAGACTTCTTGATAAGTCCAAAGATAAGAACATAAGAGTCATAGTAGGCACTAAACTGGGCAATATACAGTATAAACCTCCTGAAATTCTCGTACTAACAATTAATGATATAATCTAAAACTATCTCTTTTTAATAAAGTAGTCAAAGAGACTTTTCTGACCAGATGCTACACTCTTTAGTTGTTGCTCTGTTACACCGAAGTATTGTAGTACACGTAGGGCTGCAGGTACAATTTGTCTGTCAATGTAATAGTTTGGATCAACTATACCTGGATCCTTTATAAGCATATAGGGTTCTACTCTTGATGAAATCTTGCCTGAACCTTTAATAACAACATAGCCTACTTTATCGCCTACTTCAACCTTTATACCTTCCCGCAATAATTTCTTAGCAGCAACCACATGCGGGGCCTCAACACCATATTCTTCAATACGTTTAGTAAGTGTCTTCCATAACACTAGTTTCTCTAAGGGTATCTTCCCAGCTTTGAGATCTGATACCACCTTCCTAACGTAATCAACGGCTTTATCTGTACTCATTTCTTTAAGAAGTATTTCAACAACTTTCTCCTGAACTTCTTTAGCAATTTCGGCCCAGTCTCCACGTACTGCCTCGAAACCAACAATATCGATCCTTCCATCCGTGAGTAATCCTACATATCTTTTCTTAGCCTCGGTAAAGAATACTCTTCTATAGATCTTATCGATCTTTATATCAAAGCCTAATACTTTTTCAACATACTCTATAAGCTTCTTAATCTTTGCCTCATCATATGTTACAAAAAGTGAATCTGTATCTCCATATATTATATCAAGACCTAGTTGTCTAGTTTTCTCAACAGCTTTCATAATTGTTTGTCTACCCCATGCAGTAACTGCTTCGGCACATTGTTTGCAATACCATCGTGCACCAACCCACCCCATATATCCATAGGATGCATTAGCCAGTATCTTTAATGCTCTCTGTCTTTCATATAATATCCTATACTCTGGACTATCAACTGGATACTTCTTCATCTCATTCCTAACGATCTTTCTAAGCCTTATCAGTGTAGCCAAAACTCTACGGAAGAATCCGTCGGGAACTTTACGGAAACAATGCCTAACTTCTGGGGCAATATTATGTGTTTCTGGACTACATTCATAGGGATCAAAGGTGTCTGGGCCAATGTTATACTTTATCATTATACTCGGATACATACTTGAGAAGTCTAGAACAGCTATATTCTCGTGAATACCCTTCTTAGGCTTAAGTACAACAGCTCCTTTATAACTCTCATAGGGTCTCTCAACACGATTAGGTACAAGCTCACCATATACATAAGCCTCCCTCATCAAATACCATTCAAGCCTAAAACCAACACTAGCAGCACCCACCTGATCTAATGGTAAACCAGTTATACTTGAGAGTTGCATAGCAAATGGTAGGAATTTTTCGCCCAATCCATAAGTTGATATAGCATCTTGAGCAGCATATTCTAAGAATTTCTTTCTAAGCTTAGGATCATCCCAGTACCTTGGCATATCTAAATAATCAATAATTATCCTTTCATCCTTCTTCATAACACCTAAGTAATCGGCAACATTTTCAAGAGTCTTAACTTTAACCTCAGGTAATTCTTCAGCAAAATCATATAGATCAACGTTTAATCTACCAGCTAATGATATATGTCCGTAGGTGCTTGTAGCTGGTTCACTATCAAGCCTTCTACCAACATCAAGTTTTATACCTAGATACTTAGATCTATCTCTTAAATAGGGCCAGTCAAATTTGTTACTATTATACCCTGTTATAATGTCTGGATCATAAGATCTTACATACTCTATAAACTTCGTAATAACCTCACGATCATCCTTATCCTTTGCCTGAAACTGTATAAGTTCACCCTTATCATTCATTATAGATATTATAATAACAGGATCACGTTGTGGCTTAGGAGTGCCCTCAGAATACACCTCAATATCAAATGCTATTATCCTAAGATTAGATGGCGGACTTGAATCCTCTAAAGGCTTAATCGTTCCAACAATCTCATATTCCTCATCAACACGATATATAGGGTTCTTTTTTGCCTTCTTAACCTCAGCCACGTGCCATTGACAAGGATGTAGATCATGATCTATAATGTATCTCATGGAGAACCTGATATCTGCCTCAATAACCTCCTTAACACCATTTAATCTACCAACTACATCTCTATACTCTCTAACATATTCAGGGATCACCGTAGTTATCTTTAATGCCTTAACAGGTTTACCAAAATATTTCTTATCAACAACTTCAACACCAATTATTGGTGAACGTGGTTTCGACAAAGCTTTTATCTTGGGAATAATACTTTTAGGATCAACTTCATCACTTAATATTGCATAGAAGTAGGGCCTAAACCTACGATCCCTTAGAAGAGCTCGACGTCCATCACGTAAGGCAGCCCATATGATAATATGCGGCTCATTACCACGTACTTCATACGTTATATCTAACAAGTAGAACTCGATCTTATCAACACTAGACAATATCAGTGCACCAAGTATAATATATAGGCTAATATCTGTATAAGTCTTATGGACTATATGATCTTCTCCATGATATATGCATCGCTGTCCTCATAATACCCCCTAATCATAGCTCTAACAGTATAACCAAGTTTACGGTACATGTTCAATGCAATAGTATTATCAACACTAACTTCAAGGTAAACACGGCTAACACCCCTAGCCTTAAACCTCTTCTCCAACTCGAACATTAGCTTCTTACCAATACCGTATCCACGATACATCGGATGCACAGCAATAGATAGTATATGTCCTCTTAAACCCTTTCTTTTCTCAATAGAACCCATAATATACCCTGTAACGTGGCCCATGAATTCAGCAACAAGAAATAATTCTCTAAATAAAAAATAGTATATAAGAAATATCTCAAATGGATAGGCATGTTTTTCAAAGGATAATTTCTCGATCTCGTATACTCTAGGTAGATCTTTTGGATCAACCTCCCTAGTAAATACATGAGTCCTAATCATATTCTTGTATTCCCTAAATACATGTAATATATTAGGATACTAATATTATTGATAGTAGATAAAAAGTGGTGAGCGAGGATCTAGATGAGAATAGTTGAAAAGGATCTTAAGAAGGGCTATGTAAAAATTATCCCAGAAACAACCGATGATCTATGGTTACTCTATAACATAGTCTCTGAAGGAGATATAGTCATTGCCAAAACAAGTCGTGAAATAAAATTTGACAAGGGTGGAGGAGGCAGAAGGATACCAATGACCCTAGCTATTAGGGTTACCCATTTAGAATTCCAGCCATTTACCAATAGGCTTAGAATTAGAGGGATAGTCGTTGAAGGTCCTGAGAAGTTTGGTGTGAAAGGTCACTACCATACGCTTAACATAGATACTGGTACATTAGTAACTATTTATAAGGATAAATGGCCTAGCTACATGCTTAAAAAGATCGAAGAGGCTGGTAAGTCTAGGGCAAAAATATTACTTATAGCATTAGACTATGATGATGTAGCTATAGCTATTATGTCTCATCAAGGACTTAATATAGTATATGAGGGGAGTTCACGGCTTCCTGGCAAGGATAGTGAGAGTTTTGATACAGAATTAAGTAATTATTTAAAGAGTATTGTAGACTATGTAACGAATATTGTTTCTAGAGAGAAAATAGAAGCCATAGTCATTGGTAGCCCAGGATATATAAAGCATAGACTTGGAGAACTATTGAAGGAAGTGATTCCAAGTGAGATAAGGATCTATTATGATAGTGTATCCATGGGTGGATGGCCTGGGGTACAAGAGCTTAGTAAGAGAGATATTATAAGAGATATACTTAGGGATCTTGAAGTTGTTAAAGCACAGAATATTGTTGAGGAATTTATGAGGCTATTGTCAACAAATGATTCTTATATAGCATATGGTATTAATGAGGTTGAAGAAGCCGTAAAGAATAATGCTGTGTCAAAACTTGTCATTGCTGAAAGCATGTTTAGACAATATGAGGATAGGAAAAGATTAGAGAAAATACTTGATGAAGCAGCCAGGAGAAGGGCAGAGATAATAATTGCGCCTTATGATTCCCAGGTTGAGAAACAAGTTATAGGTCTTGGAGGCGTTATAGCTATCCTAAGATTTCCATTGGAATATCTAAGGAATAAGAATCAATAAATTATTTCCCTAATATTTATTGGTTTATTGGATTGATCAGGGTAATATTCCCTAATAATAACTTGCGAACCAGATCCACGAAGCATATGGGCTTTTTCCGGCATAACGAATTTCCTATCATTAAGTTTTATAATATACTGATTAGATGTATAGTCTTCAATAACTTCTATTGATATTAAAGTCCCATCCCTAGTAGGGATCTCATGCAGTCCCATAGTATTTACTGCCTTACGCAGCATGCGAAGCCTAAATTGAATATTATCCTTAAACTCTACGGTACAGTAATGAATAGCTATGTCTCTAGTATTCTCTGCAGCCCATTTTATGAATTCCAAGGCCTTTTTCTCTGCACCCTCAACAGTAATTCCTTTCGGCGTTAGTCCATGAAGAATTACATTCTCAATATTTGTTTCTGAAACTTCAAACTCATTTAAATTAAGGAACTTAACACCAATATCATCAAGTATGTAGAGAATATTCCTCAAATACTCAATATACTGCTTTAATGGTATAAATGGCAGTTCAACTCCAACATCCATATTATAGTCTAGAGCAAGCTTAACACGATCTATCAAATCCATGGTATATACATGGAATCTTATTTCATCGAGACCACTAGACTCCAGTATCTCAAGGACTCCTCTGTCTATAAATTTACCACTTGTGTACAAGTGAATATGGAATTCTTTTCCAAACTCTTTTTTAAGCATTGATACTACATTATATGTCCTGTCAAGTACTAGGATAGGATCTCCCCCAGTTATGCTAGCACCTAATCCACCAATTCTATATATTTCATCAATTATATCGTCAAGAGAGTAAACCCTTCTCTCATTAACAAACATAACATCCTTACCAAACTTCCCTCTGGATATAGGACAGTACCAGCAATAGTCAAGACACTTCCCAGTTATGAATACTACAGCTTTAGCACCAAGTAAACAATATCTACAGCCTATAGGAAGCGATCCTATAATATAGCCTGTCCTTAATGTATAGTATATACTTCTAGAACCCTCTTTCACGAAGAACCCTCCTAACCCACGGATTATTCCTAGCAATAGACTGTAACGCGTCCTCAAAAGACTCATCAGGTCCAAGTACATATTTTACAAACACTCCAGTCCTACCAACACGATCCCTCCGACTCAGAACTCTAACTCTTTCAAGAACGGTATCGATACTTATACCTAGGAGCTCTGCTACACGATCTTCATATCCAATCACTGGTGATTCTCTATGACCTCTCTCAGTAGGCTCTATCAGTACTAGACGCTTATCTACACCAGTGACTCTCTTACCCTGAAGCAAGCCATTTAGATCTAGGAGACCACTAAATTTATAGAATTCATATTCTCTGGTCTGTAACTTAGCTAAAGGAAAGCTCACAACTCGTTTCTCAAGGTCATCTAATACTATGTATGCTTTAGGAGTGCTTGATGGTGTTGCTACTACGATAAATCTAGCCTTTATAGTATAGCCTGATGTCTCAAGCATATATTCCAATCTATAGCTTGGCGTATAATATGGTATGAATACATCTACATCACTACCTTCCCAAACATCCCCCCTAGCAATACTTCCATGAACATATGCTATTACACCCGCCTTAGCAAGTACTTTAAGAATTTCTATGGCCTCTTTTCTAAGTTGATAAAGTATTCTCCAATGTCTCTCACTATAGACTACCTCCTTATACTCTGGAACCCTCCTAATCTTCTCCCTAACCATCTGTCATCAACATCTACATTTGATACCATGCTATAGTTCTATATTTAAACCACTTTTAATCTACATTTATCCTATATTAGAGAGAATGGAGGGTGTATCTAGTATATGAATGGAGATATACTATCGTTTCTAGTAGCAGTACTTAGTTTCTGGGCATTCCTTAACATAATTTACTTGGCCAAAAAAGATCTATTTGAGTCCAGGGGTTTTAAGTTATACTATGGAATAGTCCTTGTCTATAGGAGGAAGTATAGTCCTAAGGCAAGAAGTATATATAGGAAACTAAGTTATCTAAGCGTACCATTGTCATTATATGGTGTCTACATATTCTATGCCACAATGGGATATACATTACTGGTTAAACTAGGGTTCATAAACGTAGCTGGGTTTAGAGGCCCAACCCTATTGATACCTGGCATAAACATTACTGGCGTGAGCTTACTATACTTCTCAATAGCAATAGTTATAGCGGCCGCAATACATGAACTTGCCCATGCATTTACAGCTGTATCAAATAATATTCCTGTAAAAGGAATAGGTTTTGCAATAATATTCTTCCTGCCAATAGCTTTTACTGAAATAGATGAGGAAGAGTTTCCAAAAGCTAGTTTAAAGGCTAAGACGCTAACATTAATGGCTGGACCAGCTGCCAATATATTACTAGCATTAGTTATGATTGGTGTTTTGGCATTTATTGTGAGCCCCTATGGACTTGTGATAACTGATATAGCTAATGGAAGTATTGCTGAGAAATATGGTTTAGTTCCAAACTCCCTAATACTTGAAATAAATGGTGAACCAGCTACATTTGATAATCTCCGGGTTGTAGCCGATATTAATAAGACAACAGTTTTCACAATGAAGATCATATTACCCGATGGAGATATAAGATTATTTAATATAACTAAACCTATGGGTGAAAGAATAGGTATTTATATAACCCAAATGCCAAGCATGGCACTAGTAAATTATTTGGGTGTGCAAAATTCATTAATACTTATGAACATATTTATTTGGATACAAATAGTTAACTTAAGCCTAGGAATAATTAATATTGTACCATTATTCATAACTGATGGCGGTAGAATAGCTTATGAATTATCGAAAAAGCCTGTGATAGGACATATAGCATCAATAATTACACTAGCCATACTTGTAATAGCACTAGCCCCATAAAATCTATATAAGGAGCTCCAAAGCCTTTTCAGTTTTTACATCAAACAATACTATTTTCTCTTCAAGAGGACATACTACCGTCTTTTCACCACTGATAAATACTTGATCTCTTGGTACAATAGCCTTGATTAATTTAGCGTTTATTGATATAGTTATAATATATTCTCTACCCAAGGGTTCGACGGCATAAACCTCTCCATAAAAACATGTTCTATTTATAATGTCCCTCTCCTTCCTTACTAACACAGTATCCTCAGGCCTAAATCCTATAATGACCTTATCAGGTCTTAGCTTATTAATTATCTCTATATATTGTCTTGGAACCCTAATCTTGTTATCATCAATGATCATGTAAACATCGCCATTAGCATATTCTAAGCCAGCCTCAATAAAGTTCATGGGAGGACTGCCTAGAAAACCTCCTACAAACTTACAACTTGGTCTATTATAAACTGTTTCTGGATCGCCTACTTGTAATATTTTACCCTCATTAATAACAGCTATACGGTCAGCCATTGCAAGCGCCTCAGCTTGGTCATGTGTTACGTAGATAGTTGTTATACCTAGTTTTTTCTGTAGTTTTTTAAGTTCCGCTCTAACGTATATTCTTAGAAGTGCATCAAGGTTACTTAAGGGCTCATCAAGCAATAAAACCAATGGTTCCTTAACAAGTGCACGGGCAATAGCTACACGTTGTTGCTGACCTCCACTAAGCTGATATGGATATCGATCAAGCAAATGATCTATATGAAGCATTTTAGTTACTTCAACAACCTTCTTCCTAATATAATCCTCCGGCACCTTCTTAAGCCTTAGCGGAAAGGCTATATTATCATAGACTTTCATATGCGGATATAACGCCCAATTCTGAAATACTAGGCCAACATTTCTTTCTTTAGGTGGAATTTCTGTTACATCCTTATCGCCGAAAAAGATCCTTCCAGACGTTGGTTTATAGATCCCTGCAATTAGATACAATATAGTGCTTTTACCGCTTCCAGAGGGTCCTAGAAGCGCCATAAATTCTTTATGAGCTATTTCAAGAGATACATTGTTCACTGCAATAATTTTTCCAAACCTCTTAGTAACACGATCTAGCTTTATAGAGACCATTCTTGATCACCTCTTGAGACCAGCTAAACTAACTTTTAGAAGGAGCTGTTGCGAGGTTATGAAAAATATTATTGTTGGAAGAAGATAAAGTGTAGCAGCTGCAGCTACAAGAGGCATTTCAGCAAATTCAAGAGTCCCTAGATTATATTCTATGAATGTCGCTAACGTTTTCTCGGCAAGAAATGTTCTTACATAAATTAGATCTTGCCATCCAGCTAAGAAGCCAAATAACAGTATAGCGGCAATACCGGGCTTCACTAAGGGAAGCATTACTTTCCTCCAAACAGTAAGCCTTGATGCACCGTCAATTAATGCAGCCCATTCAACCTCCCATGGAATAAGATCGAAGAATCCCTTCATAAGCCATACAGCCATGGGTATCTCTAAGGAGGCTCTAGCAATTATTACATAGAAGAATGAAAATGTCGTTATGGAGCCCATAGCTATTGGAGACATTAGCCTATATATAAAGTACACTCCAACTATAAGAACAGATCCGGGAAAAGCATGTAGGAGCAAAATCAATAATAAGAAGTGTTTTCTATACCTGAAATTCATCCTAGATATGGCATATCCAGACATCGTCCCTACAAGAGTTACAACTAGAGATACTCCTAAGGCAACTACTGCTGTATTTAATGTATATTTCAGAATATTCTCTTTGAGTCCTCCCACAGCAGCTGATTTACCCTGTAAAAGATTGATCCAATTCTCTAGAGTTAGATGAAAAGAGGAAGGATCAAAATTTGTAACCATAGATTTACTAAAGCTGGAGAGTATTATTAGTGAAAATCCTATTATTATAGGTGATGTAGCTAATATAATCGCCAATGCTATTATTGCTTCAGTTTTTCTAGCTCTAACTTCAACATCTCTTAGACTCACTATATATCACCTCTAGGCTTTGTAATCATTCTTTCAAAGCCTAGTATACGTAGAGTAATGTATCCAAGAATCCCGCCTACAATAACAAGTATCACTCCAGCAGCAGCTGCCAATCCTTGATCGGTTCTACCAGTGAATGCAACTTGATAAATATAAAGAGACCATGTGGTACCATATTGTTTACTCACTAATCCCCATTGTACGAGTAAGAATATATGTGCATATGTTGTAAGCAGGCTTAATAATTGCCATGTAGTTACGTAGAGTATATGCCATTTCATCAATGGTATAAAGATCTTTGTAGATATTTGCCAATTAGATGCTCCATCAACACGGGCTGCTATTACTAGTTCCTTAGGTATATTACTTATGGCTGATGTAAATATTATCATTCCGAAACTAACTCCCACAAGGCCATTGACAAATATGATTATGCTCCATGGGCCCCATGGTATTATATCGTAGCCCCAAGATATAGGCTTCTTTATTAAACCTAGATACATAAGGAACGAGTTTAATGTACCTATATCACTTCCATGAAAGAAATAGTACCACACTAAACTATAGACAGCTATTGGAGCCATACGAGGCAGTAACCACAATGTCCGGAATACCGAAGAAAACTTTTGAGATACAAAGTAAGTCGCTAATGCTAGTAATAGTCCTCCTAGTACATTGATAACAAGTGTTATTCCTATAAAAGCTATTGTTGTTAAAAAAACATTCCTTATAATAGGATCATACTGCAGCATATGGAAGAATCTTTCATAATTTCTGAATCCAACTATCGTGCCTAAATACTTATCTAGATTCCAATTCTTGAGAGGAGTAAAACTTATGTACACGGATAATGCTACGGGAAGAATATAAAATATAATAATAAGTATTAAAGCTGGTAATATGAATATTAGATATTCATATTTCTTATTTCTTAAAAAATCTTTGAGTTTATATTTCACTATTTCACCCTTCGGTCACCGTTTATGGATAGCTCCATTCACTAGGTATTTCACCAATAATCTCTACCTCAGCGGCTAAGTCTGGATCGGCATTAACAGTATCAATGATATACTGCACAGCTGCAGCAGGATCCTTCTGATTTCTTAGAACCATATCAACGGCATCCTTGAATATATCTGCTAGCTTTGGATATAATGGATGAATAGGAGCTATATGTGTATAATCTAGCATATAGCTTACATTGGCTAGGAACTCAGTATTTATTGGATTAACTGTTGCAGCAACAATATCTCTAATCTGGTCCTTAACTTCATCAGACAAGTCTACCTCGAGATTCTTTAACTTATTAACCCAGTTCTCATCAGCTATTAATTGAGCTGCAGCTTTTCTAACTGGTAAGTGAGCACTAATTATTGAATGTATAGCGTTTATATCTGGATCGCTAGCTTTGACAAGTATTAGGAATGCCAATTCATGGTATAGCTCCTTAAGTGTATCATAATTTGGATTCTTCTCACCAGCTCTAGAATTAATCGTCCATACAAACGGTTGGCTTAGGGTAACTGGGTCCTTGCCAGACTCTCCCGCTGGGAATAATGTATAGTAGAAGAACTCTTTTACTTCTTCAGCCGTTAATGCTCTAGGCTCGCCTGTCGTTGGATCTGTATAGTATGATCTTGTTTGATACTCTGTCCAGTGCCATGTACCTCCTATGAATACCAGCGTCTTACCACCAGTCACTGTTGGATGGATCTGTTTACCCCAATCCCACTCCATCATATTCTCTGGTATTAATCCATCACGAGCCATTTTCCACTCTACATAGAGCCATTTATAGATAGCCTCTTTATCAATAACGAGCTTACCAGTATCTGGATTGTATAATTTTCCTCCAAAAGCATATATGAACTGGATTAGGTCTGGATGGGCTGATCCCTTTCTATGAATTACTCCCCAGTCAGCACATCCGGCCTCCTTTGCCTGTTTAGCCCAGTTATAGATGCCACTCCATGTAAACTCTCCATTCTTAACTTTATCAGCTAAACTTGTTAGATCAAGACCTGCACACGCTGCTACGTCCTTTCTAAAGTATAATGGTCTCGCTTCTGTATCCTGGGGTAATGCATATATTCTATCCTTCCATTTCACTGATTCAAATATTGTAGGATAGAAATCATTTACTAATTCACTATACTTACTTACATAATCTGTTATATCTAATATATAGCCTTCTTCCGCAAGAGTTGATATATAAATATATGAGTTAGCGAGGAAATCACTGGCTTGGCCTGTTGGCTGCTTACTTAAGTACTCCTCAAATAATGGCATAAATTCTCTTTCAAATCTTGTATCAATTCTTATTTTCACATTTATATTGTTATCACTCCATATCTTGTTAATTCTATTAGTTGCTTCTACAATACCAAGTACTCTCATTACACTATTAGGATCGCCGGCAGCCCAAACACTATAGGTTACTTCAGAGATCCCATTAGCTTCAAGGGCTTTCCCAACTTCAACTACATCTTTCTCGAAATTACCTGTAAGTTCAACTTTTGTAGGCCCTGCAGGTGGAGCCTGCATTAGAAATATAGCTACAGCAGCAATAATTATCAACATAGCTACTATTCCTATAACAACATATTTAGATATAGCCTTTAACCTCTCCATTAATATGCACCCCTAAATAGGAGGTGGCTAAATGGCCTGTCCAACCAAAGAAGCTCACTATAATAATATATAAGTGATCATTTATAGGTTTTTCTTAAGAATTGGATAAAGAATTGAGAAAATAATATTAAGAATAAAACAGAGATAAAGATCAAAAACAATCCATTTAAAAACCCACAAAACAAAAAGAACAAAAGGGGCCGCGGGAAGGGCTCCTAAACCCCCGTATATGGGCTAGGAGCCAGAAAACCCCACAACACCCCATACGCACCACTAACCCCCACACCCACCAATGACCCCCGCCCCGTGGGGCTGGTGGAGGCGGATCCCCTCTCGGAGGAGAGGGGATAACCGCCATAACCAGGGGAACCTGGCCAGGCCCGGAAGGGAGCAACCTAACCCTGGCCACCAGCGTTCACGGGTCACCGGGGCCGAGGCATGGGTGTGGAAGGGCTCTGGTGGGTTTCGCGGTGGGGTGTTGTGGGGGGCCGCGGCCCCATTCTTGGTTAAAGTTAATAAGCCCCATGTTTTAGAATAGTTTCTTGTGGTGCCGGGGTCGCCTAGCCTGGTAGGGCGCCGGCCTGCTAAGCCTTTGTAGGCTCTATGGGTGCTGTGGAGAGCCGGTGGGGTGTGTCCCCGCGCGGGTTCAAATCCCGCCCCCGGCGCTCTCCATTAATTTCCTATGCTTTATTATCTTACTCTTTTCTATGATGTGAATTACTGTATATCCTTTATTCTCCATTGTTTCTGCAATAAATCTTCTATGGCATCCTTTCGGATTTTTCTCTAGACATATTATTACAGCATTTTCACCACTATAGAGTGTGTGTTGTAAAATTTTCTCCAAAATTGCTATTCCTAGTTCATACTCCTTTGACAACATATACTTTCTATAACCTCCACGATAACCACCTAAAAATTCTCCTAACCAATAGTATTGTATGCCCTTATGCATAAGTATTTTCTCTAGATACACTTTATTAAAATATGGAATTTTACTTCTTGGAAATCTCCTTACATCAATGACAATGGTAATAGAGTAGGAACGTATTATTAATAAAAACTCTTCTATAGTTCTTCCTCCATAACCTAATGTATATATAATTTTGTACATGGCAATCACTAATACAATGACACGTTTTATTTAAAATCCTATCTGCATTAAATTTATTATTGTTCTTCTTCTAAGATTGCTACTCATGGAATAGAAATATTTATAAACAAGATCGTATAGTTTATGGGGGCTAGGGTTTATAAGTTTTTATGAAATCTATCTATTGTTTAGGTGGTAGCATGGCTGGTTTCCTATCAAGAATGAGACTAATAACTGTTAAGATGCCTGAAATATATGTAGAGGGTCTTGATGAATTAGTTAAAGTAGGAAGATATAGTAGTAGAAGTGAAGTAATTAGAGTAGCAATACGAGACCTGCTTAAGAAGGAGCTATGGATGGTTGATAATGAAGACTAGTATTTTATAATGTCAAAGTCTTCTTAATTTCCTTATTATAAGTCTATATAAAGGCTCTGTCTCACTAAGTTCTCGAAAGCTAAGAGGAGGATTGAAACCTGGTATTATTCTTCTAAGTTCATCAAGTTTAACAGGGTGTTTATAGAGTTTTGGAGATAATACCTCTATTGCAAGAGCTGTCTTAGATCCAACTATGTAACTACGATCTTCCATATCAACACCACTAGATGGTACTGAGCGAACATAATTCCATACCTTAGTTGGAGAACCATAAACTATCTTACCAGCTCTAAACTCTCCGATTAAAGCCCTTACATTACCAGATGCATATACAACTATTAATGATCCAGGATCCAGTCTTATACCTATCCATCTCCTTAACTCATACTTCTTAATACCAGCAAATATCTTGTAAGCGTACTTAGGCCTTATACTCATTAGATACATTCTTTCCTCATTTCCCACTATACATCACCTTGTTCTAGGGGAAATAGACTCACAACACCCTTATATAGTCATGGAATAGAGAATACTTAAAACCCATATATTCATATGAAATAAAATAGATGAGGAAGGTTGGTATTACTGATAAGATGATGAATGACACCAGTACTGATATAATTATTTGAGTGGTGTTGTCTATTGTCAGAAGAGATTATTAAAAATGGTTTACCTGTTTTAATAATGATTGATAGAAAAAGAAGATTTCTTATAAAGGTAGATAAAGACAAGATCTTTGGAACTGATAAAGGCTATATAAAACATAGTGATGTTATTGGTCTACCATACGGATCATATACTTATACTAGCCAGGGCGTGAAAGTTTATCTATTAAAGCCCTTACACTACGACTATTTATATGGATATAGAAGAATTACACAGGTAATTTACCCAAAAGACTCAGGATATATGATATATTTATCTGGTATAGGTCCTGGCTCAAGAGTTGTTGAAGCAGGAATAGGTACAGGTTATTTAACAACTTACTTAGCTCATATTGTAGGAGATCATGGAAAGATATATGGTTATGAAGTTAAGGAAAATTATATAAAAATAGCTAAGGAAAATCTTAGATTATCAGGTCTCCTTGAAAGAGTCATTATAAGACATGCTGATATAAGAAACGGTATTCTTGAAAACAATGTTGATGCTATATTCCTAGACCTACCTGATCCATGGAATGTAGTTGAGCATGCATATAGAGCATTAAAACCCTCACATCCAATAATAATATATGTACCAACAATAAATCAAGTTGAAAAAACTGTTCTTACATTGAGAGAACATGGAGGATACATAGATATTAAGGCCCAAGAGATCATTCTTAGAAACTATATTATTGAGGAGAGTGCATCAAGGCCTGAACCATTTATGGTAGGGCATACAGGTTACATAGTGTATGCACGTAAGGTTCTAAAGCATTAATGTGTTCATACATGTATTCAAGAAATTCCTGTATGCTCTCCTATAACATATAAGTAAATTGTATGTGTAATATAATTTCTATCCCTAACATCAACTACTGTTTTAGGTACCCATCCAGGTATTCTAAATTCGTGAGAAACAACTTTAGCTCCTGGTTTAAGTTCTTTCTCAAGTTTAGGCTTAAGCCTTTCATTAACACTTGTTAATAAAAATAAAGTTACGATAGTTGCTTCACTAATATCTATCTCGAACATATCTCCATGAATAACTGTTGCTCTGTCCTCAACACCAGCTCTTCTAATATTCTCTATAGCTTCTTTCACCTTATCTTCTCTGATCTCTATTCCAACAGCTTTCTTTACACCAAATTCCCTGGCTGCTATAACTAGTATTCTTCCATCACCACATCCAAGATCATATACTATGTCATTAGGACCTGCGTTAGCTATTCGAAGCATTTCTCTAGCAACAGGTTCTGGAGTCGGCACATAAGGTACTGTTATACTATAGATAGGCATATGATATATTATCCTCCCTCAAGTTCTTTTATTCTAGTAGTAATTAGCTCCTTAGCTTTTTCATAGTCTGGCTGCAAAGCTTCATTTAGGGGCATTTGCGATAATAAAAGCTTTACACTATTATCATCAAGTTCTGCTAGCAATTGGGGAAGCCATGCCATGCCGAACTCGTCTGTATCTCCATACTCTGTTAATAGTACGTAATCCTCATACTTGATCTCTTTATCTATCCCTAATTCACTCGCGATCTCATCTACTAGTTTAACCCATAAACTATGAAGTGGATGATGTGTTGCAGTAACTAAGATCAATTTTTTAATCCTAGGCATATTCTACACCTACATGTTTTCTCTTCAATACCTAAGAAGAATATAGTAGAATATAAAATTATAGCATCTATATCATCTATTTAAGAACTCTTGTCCCTACATAAAACAGTATTTATATAGCCAATGATCTTTATACATTGACTAGTTAGATAATTGACCTCTCCTAAACTTATAATCTTTATTGAACTGCTAAATGATTTAGCTATATTTCTCAAATTAGATGTTCTATGTAAGCCTAGAAGAAAGCATTTTTTATTACAAAGCTCTGTTAAATCATAGATCCCATTTTCCTCCAAGATGAGTAGCTCATAACATTTATTAAAAATAATATGTAGTGCGTTTCTAAGAAGGCATATATCACTAGTTAATAATTTATAGCATCCAATGTTCCTACAGATGATAATCTCTACACTTCTATTATATTCTATTATATAAACAGCTATAAAGTCTTCATAAAATTCTTTTAATGAATTGAAAACACGATATACTATATCGTGTCTAGTAAATCGCGATGTTCTTTCATAAAATATGAAGATGGGAATATTATCATAATGGAGATGGCTTAGGCTTTCTCTCATGTTCAGGTCTAACCTTTACTATTCCTAAGTATACTGCACAGCTAACACAATAACACTTTGTAATGGGGTACTTCATTATAATAGCTCCTTTCTTCTCAAGCTCGCGTGCCAACTGTGGATCAACTGGTGAGTACATTCGTGTAACACATATCGCTTTGTCTCTAGGTACAAGCCGGCCGCATTGGTCACATTGGATCATTTCAACTCTTCCTTTAGAGCCTTTATGTCTTCCACGACTCTCTCTCTTCTTAGGCATTTACTATACACCTCCTCTTGACGTCTAGTTGCTACTCTTTATCTAGAAGTATATTAAATATATTGCCAGCATGAAAAGCGTTATCATGAGCCGAAGAATGTTTCAAGTCTACTTAAACCAATAATGTCATTCCAGCGTACACCAAAGGCCTGTAATAGTTGCTCTAAAGCACTACGTATATGGTCAATATATTTATCAGGATCTATTTCATATAATTTAGCAAGTTGTATGGCTTTAACGCCATCTCTACCCTTAACCTTAACGAATGTTATAATGTCTCCTGGCAAGACTTGTATTCCATGGTATGTTAATTGAAGAGCTACCTTCACGTGCTGAGGTCTATTCTTCTTATATTCCTCCAAGGGCTTTGACAAGGTAATTTTAAATGCAAGTTTATCAAGTGTAAGCTCTTTATTCCTCAACTGCATGTATAATGTCTTAACCTGATTATGGAGCCATTCCTTAAATAATATAAAGTCTCTGGGAGAGCGGGCTGAGCGAAGTTTCTCAATAATTTCTGTCAATAATTCCTTAAGGAATATAGGTGTATTCCTCTTCTTAGCAACAAGACCCTTAATCTCTATACCTCCATCAGTTAGTACGCCTACATAATTTTTCTTTAAACCAGTAAATAATACGTAGTGAAATACCTTATCAACTTCGATCTCGAGACCGAGTTCTCTAGAAACCCATTCCTGTAAAGCATCCGTTTGTTCATCCGTAGGAGACCATAGGAAAATAGAGTCCGTATCTCCATAGAGAACCTTAATTCCTATATCGGCTGCTTTTTGTAATATACTATAAAGAGCTCTTCTTCCAAGAGCCGTTACACTCTCAGCAACAGCTGGCGCATATAATGGGAAGTTTGCTGCACCAAAAACTCCATAGCTAGCATTTATGAATACCTTCATAGCCCTTTGTACAACATCATACCAGCTCCTCTCAACTTCGCTTAAACCTTTATCCTTAGCTTTCTTCTTGTAAATGTGAACACGGAAATCCCTTAACAAGCCAGTTATTTGTGCAATAAGGCCTGGTTTATCAAAACATATCTTATGAACTTTAAAACCTGATTCATCCTCTGCAAAAACTATTTTTCTACAATTTTCTACATTAACTGTTTCATAACTTAGATTATACTTTTTAATAATGCTTGGATATAGAGATGCAATATCTAGAACAACAACATTGAAGAAAATACCTGTTGGGGGCTCTATAACTAATGCACCAGCATACTTTTTACCTTGAATTATTGCCTCAGTTTTACCAATACCTCCTTTCGCCCTCCTAATATCATTGGGTTCAGGTATCAAGAACCCCCTACGTCTATGCTCCCAGTAAAATAGATTTTGTATCCATTTGGATATTGTTTTTCTACATACATCTTCTATACTAGTCTTTGATATACGCGCTAACAAGATCATTAGTTTCCATACAAGCTCACTATTAAACATAGTTAGTTGAAGAGTAAGTTCTGCGTCACGATAATTATAAGCTATAAGTTCGCCATATGACAGCTCACCAATATTCCTGTCAACAACAAGTTTTGATATGCCTAGAAGAGCTGATGCAATAGCATCAAGTGTAAACTCTTGGTAACGAGCTCCGAAAGCATATGTTTGGACAGCTTTATTCTTAAAGAACCTATATAGATCTAAATGAATGCTTGCCTTTAATCTAATCATATCTTCTCCTATATGTAATGGTATATATTCATTAGGTATTCCGAGTTTCAATGCCCTATGATATAAATAGTTTAGATCAAAGTTATCGCCATTAAATGTAAGAACTACTGGATAACTATTCATAACCCTAAATGCTTCAAGAACTAATGTATATTCATCTTCAAAAAACTCTATAATTGCATCAACAGGAAATTCCGATGGAATATCGTTTCCCCATCCACGCTCCCTAGCAAGGACAAGTACTCTCTTATACCCGTCATTCCCTATTAAAGCAATGCTTATGATGGGATAATTAGCTGAAGATGCTTGGGGAATCCTTCCACGGAACGGCGTAAAGACTTCAATATCAACAGCTAATCTCTTCACAGGCGGAGGTTTTTCTTCGAACAATGGTATCCATTGAAGAGCTAGATCTTGGGTCTCTTTATCCTCTCCCTTAAAGATCTCTTTTACTCTCTTAATGGTTTTATCCTCAATAGATGGCGTTACTAATGTAAAACCATTACCGCTATCAACAAGGTATCTCATACCTGGTATTAGCCCGCGGTCAAGGACATAGTTATCATGATACTTTATTTTAGCCTCCCAAGCCTTAGGTACTTTATTTCTCAGCGAGACAACAGCTAATGGATCTTTAGTAACGATCTTTGTCATACGTCTAATTCTATTATTTAATGGATCAAATTTATTTACTACTTCTATTCGCTCAAAACTCTTATGTCGTATAATCTCAGCCCTTTTCTCAATATCTTCTGGAGATAAATCTGTTAAGAAGTAAGGCTTATGATCAGTCGGATCATGTACTAGATATAACTGGCTACCATCTTCTGTTACGAATTCAAGTACAGCCTTACCGGATGCACCATCATAATATACTCCAAGTAAATACATTGGTTTTTTAACTGATTTATATTCAAATACTCTTGTAGGATAGATATTATACACATCACCGATCTTTTTAATTAGCATGAATGATCCCTTGGTTCTAGATTCTACCTTCTCTTATCAATAATATTGCTTCAGCAAGATCGCCTTCTGCCTTGATAAGTGCTTTTTCAGCTAAATCTCTACTAACACCAGTTTGTTCCATAATGAATAATATGTCGTCTTCACTTAATTCAATATGTGGTTTCTCCTCTACAGTACTACGCGCTCTCTCAGTATATTCTTTCCCAGTTATTTGGAAGATCTTTTGTTTGCCAGCGTCAATTAATAGTACAGTAGGTGATTCAATAACAAGTTCTTTATCTTTAAGTCTTATAATTACTTCATCAACATCCTTGATTTCTTCAAGATCTATTCCCATACGTTTAAGCATACGCTTAAGCTCTCTAGGAGACATTCCAGGGAACAACTATTCTCCCTCCCAAGAATTCTATAGCAGAGTCTTGTTTTAGAATCTATTCCCTACATAAAATACCTATACTTAATAAGGGGCTTGATCAATATTAGTCTATCCTAGATATTGAGGACTAGGGTGCACTGGTATGGCTATTGAGGTAAGAGTACTGGGCAGCGGAGGTGAGGTGGGAAGAGCAGCTATCTATATTAGAGATACTAATAGAGAAAAGGGAATACTCTTAGACTATGGAATAAATTTTGATGAAGAAGGTAGACCTAGGTTTCCAGAGCATATTAGACCTATTGATGTTGCTGGCATTGTAGTATCTCACGCCCATCTAGACCATATAGGTGCTGTGCCACAGCTATTCATATCAGCTAGACCCTTAACTATTATGACTAGACCTACTATGGAGATTGGTGAAATACTTATAAGAGATTTCATGAAAATCTCTGGCTATTACATTGATTATGAAGAAGGGGAGCTATCGCTTATGATGGAACATAGTCTTCTACTAGACTATGGTGAGGAGGTTGAAGTTGATAAGTATAGGGTTATGTTAACCAGTGCTGGACATATACTTGGTAGTTCATTGGTATATCTCGAGACACCCAATGGGCACAAGATCTTGTATACTGGAGATACAAATACTATACAGACATGGACATTAACAAAGGCAGAGCTATGGCCTATGAAAATAGATACGCTGATCATTGAATCAACTTATGGCAATGTTGTACATCCACCCCGTTATGAGACTGAGAAGCAACTCATAGACTCTATAGAGGAGGTTATAGACAATAATGGTGTAGTATTAATACCTGCGTTCAGTGTTGGTAGGAGTCAAGAAGTAATATCATTGGTTACAGCAGAATTACCACATGTACCAGTATTCTTGGATGGTATGTCACGGGAGATAACAGATATTTATCTAAAGAATAGGAAGTTCCTAAGAGATCCAGAGATGTTCCGTAAAGCTGTTGAAAATACTCGTTTCATACGTGGATGGCAAGATCGGAGAAAGGTTTGGAGAAGACCATGTGTTATAGTATCTTCAGCAGGTATGCTCAAGGGCGGACCTGCACTTTATTACCTAAAGAAAATAGCTGATAACCCAAGAAATGCGGTTTTCCTAGTTAGTTATCAAAGTCCAGATAGCCATGGACACGAGATTCTCGAGACTGGACGTATAGAAGATCTTGGTCTTGAGATAAAGGCTAGGCTTCAATGGTTTGACTTATCAAGCCATGCTGGTCGAGATGGCTTATTAGAAATAATATATCATTATAGACATAGTCTCAAAAATATAGTGATCATACATGGGGAAGATGGATCTAGGGTTAAACTAGCTGAAATGGCCAGGATGAAAATAGGCGAAGATATAAACATCTATATACCTAGCAATGGAGAGAAACTAGAACTCTAGAAATAAACTACTTCAATACCTGGAGTTCTAGACTTAATCTCGTTAATGAAACTATCAAGTTCATCAATAGATACTTTAATAGTATAAAGATACTTCCTAGTCCTGGCCTTAACCTTAGCGAAACCCTTATCTTCATAAGCCTTAACACGGATTTCTAAGGCTCTTTCAACAACTCTTAAGAAATCCTCCTTACTATACAGTTCGACAGGCATTCTCTAAACACCACCAACACTATTCTCGACTATGCTATAGCAAACAAAAATAGAAGCTTATAAGGTTTCTCCAATCCAATAACCAATAAGGAAGCTCTGTAATTTAGTTATATTAGATGGGCCCGTCGTCTACCCTGGTCAGAACGCCGCCCTGACGATCAGACTTTGAATGGTGAGGCGAAGGAATTACTGGATCTGTTATATGGGTACTATTATGATCCATGGAGCCTCGATGTAAGTGATACTATTATACCCTTCTCCTCAGAGCAAATAGAGAACTTTAGGAAAAGGCTAGGCCTTGGCGGGCGTAGGGAGAAGACTATCCGTGACGGGATAAACTATGTTCTCCAAGTAACAAGGGATCTAGGTAGAAGCCCGGTGTCTACGACATCATAGAGTATATGAGTAGACACCCATGGAGAAAAACCGATAAAGTACTATATTATAGGTAGGGAAAAGGGATACTTGATCCTCAAAAAGATAAAGAAGATCTATCCAAAGTTCGAGCCAAGGCTACTACGTAAAGTAAATACATGGCTCCTGGAAAAAGCAGGAGTACCAGAAACAATAACCAAGTTCATACATGGATGGACAGGCAAAGAAGTCTTCTATAAACACTACCTAAGACCACAAATGACACGGGAAGAAGCACTCCTAGAAATACTTCACATGCACAACCAAGCACTAAAACAAATAGACCAATGGATAAGAAAAACCATACTACCCAAGCTATAGGTTCTCTAAACCCTATGGAGTCGTTACTACTACGGCAAAAATCAAAAACCACTCAACTAAACAAGTAAACTAAATTATTAAATGAGGCCAAGGATCTAATTGACTTTTACCATAGATTATGAGACTCGTATGAGACTCTGGAACGTCTAAGTTCCTCATAAATAAATGAGTATTCCAGCTGTAGCTATTCTAGTATATAGGTTTTCTTGATCCATTAGTATGGGTATTATTATGTGTGCCATGATTAACAGTATCATCTGTGTTTTAACAATTAATATACTTAATGTCATCGCCAGTATATCCCCATTATATACTATAGCTATTTCCGTCACTCATTATCCAGAGTCTCACTACAGAAGGAGCCATTTCCAAGAATCATTCTTTCCGCTATTGCATGTGGAAAAACTCCGCAATATATATGTAGAGGGATAGATACTATGAATAGATTACTGGACTATATAGTTGGACTCATAGTAGGAATTACTATCAGTACAGCGGTAGCAATAGGATTTGCAGCAATCTATGAGCTTATTGACACACCTGGAGTACCCGTGGACTTCAGGCTAAGAATAGCGTTGGACAACGTAGTAATTATGTACAATATAGCAAACGAAATAGATTTCACAGCAATAGAACTAGCCCTAGCCATAGTATCAACAATAATAGCGACAATAACAGTATTCCTACTATCCATTAATAACCATTCACGTGAATAACTTGATACAAGAGCCTTTTTCGAAATAACAAATATTTTACTTCAAAATGCATTATAGAGCACATATACTACAAATAGGGAAAAGAGATGGCAAAGGTCCTATGGG
>Ga0190363_1000255_pt1 | contig 30755 bp, 32 predicted proteins | sample 48721867_MG_FD_161272 | JGI IMG/M metagenome (GOLD analysis project Ga0190363, IMG submission 161272) | Hydrothermal vent microbial mat bacterial communities from Southern Trench, Guaymas Basin, Mexico - 4872-18-6-7_MG | ecosystem: Environmental > Aquatic > Marine > Hydrothermal vents >... | reverse complement strand
TTCAGCAGATTGCTGGATTTATGAGTATAACTATACCTTACCTTCTGATGCTGACATTGGAACTTGGACTGTAAATGTTACAGCAAATGATACCGAGCCTAACTATGCATCTAACTGGACAACATTTACTGTAGTTTATCAATACAATAAAACTGGAATAACATCTTTTTCAATTTCTGGAAGTTTAGGTAAAGAGTCTACCTTCTTTAAAAAGAAAGGCGAAGGAATTTCAATAAGCGAAGAAAAAACTCTTGTTGGCGGCTTCTTCAAGATAAAGACTGAAGTTATTTATTCTAGTGAAGTGATAAAGAAAATTTCTACATTTAGCAAACTCTTATCACAATCTTTAACACCAAATGAAATAGTAAAGAAAATAAGCTTGCTACTTAGAAAATTAATCCAGGCCACAACTATTCAAGAAATTAGTGAAAGGAGTTTTTCTTTTATTAGAAGAATATCAACTATTTTATCTTTTAATCTAATAATTGAAAAATCTTCTCTATTTTTCAAATCTATCTCAACTTCTTTCAATTACAATGAAATTTTAACAAGGTTAAATACATTTTCAAGAAAAATATCACAACTCCTCTCTTACAATGAAATCTTAAAAAGAATAAGAACAACACCAAAAATTTTATACCAGAGTTTAACATTTGGAGAACAAACTAGAAAGTTGAGTTGGTTTTTAAGAATTTTATTTAACACTTTAAGTCCAAGTGATACGATAAAAAGGTTAAGGATTGTTACAAGATCTATTTATTCTTCAATAATACCTCAAGAAATATCTTCAAGAATTTCTTCTTTTTCAAGAACAATTTCTCAAAGCATAAATGTTTACAAAGTAGCTGAAAGAACGAAATATATATTTAGAACGATTTCTCAGTCGTTAATATTTAATACAATTTCAAAAAGGATATCAACTTTGATAAAGAATATTTCGGATGTCATTTATCTAAACATTTCAACGAAAAGATTAGCTTCATTTTTGAGAGGATTACATGATAGCTTAACATTTGAGGAATTAACAGAAAGGTCTAAAATGTTCTTAAGAATGATAGGAGATTACATATCTTCTAACACTATACCAAAAAGAATTTTTTATGGTTATAGAGAAGTTTTGAATAGTATTATAACTTCTAGTTATCTAAAAAGAACTTTAGCTTCATTTAAAACCTTTTTTGAAACTTTTGATGTAAGTGGTTCGATCAATAAAATTTCAAGCTTTTTCAGAAAAGTTTACACCAGCTTCATCTCAAATGAAACAATGAAGAAATTAACAGATTTTGTTAGAATATTAACTGAACAACCAATAATTGAAAGTGTTACTGTAAAGGGAGCTGAAGTCTCAAGGAGAATTTACAATATTTTTAATATTTCAGAATATTCAAAAAGAATTGTAACTATTTTCAGAACAGCAAAAACTTATCCTTTCTTTTCAACAACTATTAACACTATAACAATAAGAGTGAAAATTCTTTTTGATACAATTTCATTCAATGAAAACGCAAGAAGGATTTCAAGTTTTATTAGAAAATTGTACGAGTTGCCAAGCTTTATTGAGATTGCAACTAAGAGAACAGAAGAAAACTTAAGGATAATTCTTGATTTCCTCGGTTATGAAGAGAGTGTACAAAGGGTAAGAAAAGTTGTTAGAATCATTTCTGGAGGAACTATTTTTAATGATATCTCTAAAAGGTTAATTCTAGTATTTAGAGATATTTCAGATTTCATTTTCACTAATAGAGCAATAAAAAGAATGACAGAATTCACAAGGTCAATCTCAGAAGATTTAAATATTGATTCACTTCTTGAAAAATCTTCTCTATTTTTCAAATCTATCTCAACTTCTTTCAATTACAATGAAATTTTAACAAGGTTAAATACATTTTCAAGAAAAATATCACAACTCCTCTCTTACAATGAAATCTTAAAAAGAATAAGAACAACACCAAAAATTTTATACCAAACAATTAATTTTGGAGTTTTATCAAAAAGATATATCAAAATGTGGAAATTGATTTCTGAAAGCTTTTCTTTGCAAGAGATGCTAAAAAAGATAGGGCCATTCTCAAGAATTCTAAAAGAAGAGATTAACTTATTTGAAAATGTTCAAAGAATTAGATTAGGATTCAGAACAGTATACTCAGTTTTATCTCAAACAGACTTTGCTCAAAGAGCAAGAATAGTTTTAAGAATAGTTTCCCAATCTCTCAACATTAACCAAATTTTCAAAAGAACAGTATCATTCTTAAGAATAATCTCAGAGTCTATACAAGCTTTCTTAAAACTCTTAATACCATGCTCAACTTACAAAACAGAATCTTCTTGCATTTCAGCAGGTTGTCATTGGTGTGATGGAGTTTGTCAATTAGAAGAATGCCCAACACCTGCTCCAGCTGGAGGAGCACCTATTGGGGGAGGAGGATTCCCGCCAATTTCTAAGGCAGTGAATGTAAGCTTAAAAATTAAAGTTCAAGTGCAAAACAAAGAAGTCCTTCCTGGAGAAGAAGTTTATGCAGTAATAGAAGTAAGAAAAGTCGAAGGACCTAGCGTAATAAAAGTTAACCTTTCTTACCAAATAAAAGATTTTGAAGGCAGTATTTTGGCTTCTAAGAAATTGATAATTGAAGTCGAAAATGAAAGCAGTGATGTCTATCATTTAACTCTCCCATCTTATGCTAAACTTGGAAATTATACCTTTGAAGCTTCTGCTCAATACAATGAAACTATAGAAGAAGCAAGAGATTTCTTCAATGTAATTTCAGAAAAAATACTTCCATCTATAACCATAGAAAAAATAAATATACCTTTAATGATAGCTAATGAGAAGTCAAATATTAAGATTATGCTAAAAAATGATGTTAATAAGTCGTTAAATGTTAGTGTAATTCTTTTCTTACCAAAGTTGATGCAAAACTTAACCCTAGAAAAAACTTTAGAGGCATATTCAGAAGGCCTATTCCAGTTCACAATTTTACCTAACATAACTGGAGAATTCTCAGGTATTCTCTCTATAAAGTATGATAGCAGGAAACTTGTTAAAGAAATTTCTTTGAACGTTCATGCTAAAGAAATGAAATATTGGTGGATAGTGATAGTAGTTGTTATGGCCATAGTATCATTAATATTTCTTAAACTAATGAGAAAAGAAGAAGTTATGTATGTTTATACCAGAGAAGATCTTTACTCTTAGTGCCAATATCTCTTTGTCCTTATGAACTCTCTCTCAGCATCTAAAATACTTTTATAAAACTCATCATCATTTTTAAACATTCTTGAAAGAATTCTTGTTGCATTTTGAGGGCCAATACCCCTTCCAGCTAATGCAATTACAGCTTTTTTTCCATAAATTATGACTAATTCGGCCATTTTTTTCATAGTTTCAAGCTTTCTTTTTTCTTCATCTGTTAATTCTTTACCTTCTAACCATTTTTTTACAATCTTTTTTGCTTCAATATCATGTGGTTTTACAACAGCAATAAGCCTTGACTGACAAAACTTACATCTAGGTTCTTTTTCAACATCTTTTACATACTTAGTAACAAAATGTTTTCCACAATTGATACAAAGTAACCTAACTTTCGTGTTTAAAAGTCTTCTTTTAAAAATCTTAAATATTTCTTTTTCTGGTCTTTCAGGTTTCACAACATCTTGTAATTCGTATCTAAAGCCAAGTTTACCTAAAGGAGAAAGTCCTTTCACTTCTATTATTTCTAATTTTCCATTCTGAATTTTTCTTAATATCTCTTCAGTTTTTTTAACATCAAGTTTTTCCTTAAATAGCTCTCTTAAAGTTTCTTTGAAAACTGGTGTATTCCAATAAATGTCTATGAGTTTATCCACATTTATGGTATTGAAATTAGCATCTCTGCTTACAACACCAAATCTTTTTGCAACATGAAGAAATCTGTATTTGAAAAGAGAAGATCTTGGTAAAGATTTTTCAAGTAATATTTTAACGTCTTCAGGCTTGTATTGAAACAAAACTTTTTTAACATCTTCTGGTTTGCAATTATTTAAAATAATTCTGTAAGGATCTGTCTTGCTTGTTATTAGTTCTCCATATTCAGCAGACAATATTGTTGTGATAAATTTTGAAAGAGTTTCATTAACAAGAGTTCCAAATAAACAATGTAGAACAACGTAACTTTGAAATTTTTCTAGTATTATATTATCATTCTTTGGTAAAGGAAATTTTTTAGTATGTTTTTTAATTATTTGAATCATCTTCTTTGCGCACTGTGTAGAAACAGGATATTTCCTTTTTATTTTTTCAATCATCTCTTCATCTTTCAAATTCCTTTTCACCATTTTTCCTATTTCTTCTCTCAGAATTCCAACTTCTTGTGCTACTTCAAAAGGAACTGGTATTAATTCTCCTTCCCATGCTGGTATGGCAGACTCTATATCATTTATCCTTTCTACAAAAATTTTTTCATTACTTTTTGAAACAATCTTCCATGGATTCCCTTTCACTATAAAGCTTGAGCCTATCTCTCCATGAGTTATTACAAATTCTTCATCTAAATTTCCTATGAAAGTATTTGAAGTTGTGTCAATAACCTTGTAACTTCTCTGATCTGGAATGACTGACAAATTTTCAAAATAATACTTGAAAGCTCTCTTCCTTCTCTTTACTTTTTCATCAAAAAATACTAATCTTAATTGATTATCTAAAAATTTTACAATTCTCAAGAATTCTTCCTGTTTCAAATTCCTAAATGGATAAGCTTTTTTTATTATTTCATAAGCTTTCTCTGGCTCTAGCTTATAATCTTCTATTGCCATTCCAATTAATTGGTGTGTTAGAATATCGTAACAATTCTCATAAATCCTTAACTTTTCTACTTCTCCTTTTAAGGCTTTCCTTGAAATTACAGCAGACTCAAAAATATCATCTCCTTCACTAGCTAAGATAATTCCTTTTGATAACTTTCCTATTGTATGGCCTGATCTTCCAACTCTCTGAATTATTTTAGTTACTTGTCTTGGAGACATGTATTGGAGAACTAGTTCAATAGAACCAATATCAATACCTAATTCAAGACTTGAAGTTGCAACAATTGCCTTTAATTTTTCTGTTTTAAAATCTTTCTCTGCTTTCACTCTAATTTCTTTGCTTAAAGAAGAGTGGTGAACTTCATGAGGAAGGTTTTCATCTATTAACCTCAACCTTGAAGATAATATTTCAGCTGCTTCTCTAGTGTTAGTAAATATTAAAGAGGATTTATGTTTTTTAATGAGCTCATGAATCATTCTTAACCTTGAAACAACACTTTCTCCTATGAATATCTTTTCAGCCAACTCTCTATCTTTCTTAGAAGGATAAGGGCTCTCAACTCTTAGAAGGATATTCTTAGGTGAAATTGCTTTTATTATTTCATATTTTTCATTTGAAAATATGAATTTTGCAGCCTCATCTGGTGAACCAACTGTAGCACTCAAAGCTATAATTTGAGGTTTCCCACATAACCTCTTCAACCTCTCCAAAGAAACAGTTAGTTGAACACCCCTCTTGTTACTCACTATTTCATGAACTTCATCGATTATCACAAATCTTATGTTTTTTAAGTGTTCTCTAAATCTCTTTCCTACAAGCATTGCATTTATTTGTTCTGGTGTTGAAATGAGAATGTGGGGAGGATATTCGAGTTGCATTCTCCTTTCATATTGTGTTGTGTCTCCATGTCTTACTGAGATATCAATTTCAAGTTTGTTACACCACCAAAGTAGCCTATCTAAAAGATCTCTGTTAAGAGAACGCATAGGAGTTAAATAGAGTACTGCTATTGGTTCATATTTCTTTTCTAAAAGCTTACTAAATATACCTAACATCGCTGATTCAGTCTTGCCAGAACCAGTTTCAGCTATGATTAAAACATTTTTACCTTCAATGACGCTAGGTATTGCAAGTTTTTGCACTAAGGTTGGTTCTTTGAATCTAGATAGAGCTAACTCTTTCACCTTATTATTTAATATACTGAATACACTTTCTCCCATCTTGCCGTTTAAATCTATTTTTTCAAAAGTATTTAAATTAAGATGAAGGTAATGAATCTCATGAAAAAAGGAGAAGTTATTCTTAAGTTTCTTGAAGAGAGGTATGGAGATAAGATAAGGAAATTTCCTAAGCTAAGCCCATTTCAACTTCTCATAACAACAATACTCTCTCAAAGGACAAAAGATGAAAATACTAGGAAAGCATCTAGGAGATTGTTTTCAATAGCTAAAACTCCTGAAAAAATTTTGAAGATCCCTGAGAAAAAGTTGAGAAAGATTATAAGGCCATCAGGTTTTTATAAACAAAAATCTAAGGTTATAAGAAAAGTTTGCAAAATCCTTTTGGAGAAGTACAAAGGAAAAGTTCCTGAAGATAGGGATGAGTTAATGAAACTTCCAGGTGTTGGCTACAAAACTAGCGCAATAGTTTTGATGTATGGTTTTAACAAACCTATAATAGCAATAGACACTCACTGTAACAGAATTTCAAAGCGTTTAGGTTTAGCTCCTCCTAATGCTAACGTTGAGGAAGTTAGAAAGAGTTTAGAGAAAATCTTTCCTAAAGGAAAATGGTATTTAGTTAATTTGGGTTTTGTTAATTTCGGAAAAGAGATATGTAAACCTATAAACCCAAAGTGCAATGCTTGTCCTTTCAAATCTTTCTGTCCTCATTCAAAATTAAGTAGGAATCACATCCAGTTTGAAAAAGTAGTTACCTAAATTTGCATTAGGCTCAAACTCATGTTTTATATAAAAATACAAATACCCTTCTGGAACTTTCACAGGATTTTTTAAAGTTTCATTTTTGAACTCATTTTCTACTGACAGCTTAACATCTTTCTCATTCCCTGCACTTTCTGGTAAGATGGTTAAAGATAAATTCACATTAACTGGAATTTTAGCTTTATTAATTAACTTTATTTTTGGTGAATAGACAGTTTCTCCTTGGTATGCTTTAATGCTATAATTTTCATCATTAGAACTTCCAATAATGTCAATAGTTAAGGATTTTTCAACTGTTGCATATCCTGTTATTGAGCCATAACTTGAAATGACAGCTGTTGCAACAACTCCTATGAAGAGGAGACCTATTGAAATGAAATATTTTTTGTTCATAGCTATTTTTGGTTAAATTTTAGAAAAAAATCATTTTTACTCTTAAAAGTGGTTACTTAAAACTTTCAAGTATTTTTCCATATTCGTAGAGAACAGCTAAAGCTTTTATTGCTCTTTCTGGTGTTGGATAAACCGGAATACCATAGGATTCAAGTTTCCTATTCCTTCTTAAAACATAATCACTCCCAGCAGAACAAACTACTATAGGCTTTCCAAATACTTTACAATCTCTAATCACATCAACTATTTCATCTGTTAAAGTTGGGATTTGCATTAAAGCAATGCAAGCAACACCTGAGATATTTTTATCCTTTAATACTATTTCCAAGGCTTTTTGGTATCTTTCAACTGTAGCGTCTCCAGTTAGGTCAATAGGATTTTTAGTTATTGCGTACTTTGGTAAAAATTCTTTTAACTTTTTAATGGAATTTTTTGAAAGGGATGGCAATTCTAGGCCAAGTTCTATAGCTTTATCAGTAGCTACAACACCAAATCCTCCTCCATCTGTTACTATAGCTATTTTGTTATCTTTCATCACAGGCTGGTTAGCTAAAGCTTTTGCAAAGTCAAAAATTTCATCAGATGTTTTAGCTTCTATTATTCCAGCTTGTTTAAGTGCAGCTGAAAAAACAGCATGAGAACCAGCTAAGGCACCTGTATGAGAAGCAACAGCTTCACTACCCTTTTCGGTTTTTCCTGCTTTGAAACAAACTATAGGTTTCTTTTTTGTTATTTTTTTCGCAACTTTTACAAATTCTTCTCCGTCACTTACAGACTCTAAATATAAAGCTATACATCTTGTATTCAGATCTTTAGCAAGATATTCTATTAACTCTATTTCGTTCACATCAACTTTGTTTCCAATAGAGATGAATTTTGATATTCCTACCCCTTCATTTGCCATTATGTCCAATAAAATTGACCCAAATGCTCCTGATTGTGTTATAAAGGAAATAGAACCTTCAGGAGGCCTTTTTAGTTTATCTTTTGGAAAGAAAATCATGTCTAAATCTTTTTTATATATTCCTATGCAATTCGGTCCTATAATCCTTGTTTTTTTACCTTTACAAATTTTTTTAAGCTCTAATTCTCTTTCTTTTTCTCCAATTTCTGAAAAACCTGAAGAAATTATTACAATAGCCTTTATTTTCTTTTTTACACATTCTTTTACAACATTTTTTACAATTTCAGCTGGTACTACTACTATTGCAAGATCTATTTTTTCTTTGACATTTAATACAGAAGGATAAGTTGTTAAACCTAATATTTCCTTTGCATTAGGGTTTATAGGATATATTTTTCCATTAAAAGAATTTTTAAGGTTTTCTAATATTGTATAACCTATTTTTCCAGGTGTTCTGCTGGCCCCAATTATAGCTATAGATTTAGGATTGAAGAATTCATTCAATGACATAGGGGTAATTATAACTTTTTTTATATTTATTTTTATTCTATTATTTTGTAGACTTTTGCTCCTTCTCTAGTTCTCTCAACAACTTTCAAACCTATGACTTGTCCTTTTCCTGCCTCTTCTATATTTTGATGTTCTATTTGCATACTTTCTACTGTTTGCTCGAAAGAACCTGAAGCCCTTTCTATAGATATTTTATCTCCAACTTTTAAAGTATCTTCCAATTCGACAACAGCTACAGAAATTTTTGGATAAAAATGCGTTACAGTACCAACAAATTTTTTCTCCATGAATCCACCTGAAATAATTAAGGGTTAATAATATAAAAATTTATCAACACTTAAACAATTAATAAATATGGAAAAAATACCCTTCTTAAAAGATTTAAAAAAAGAAGTGGAAATGGACTTCGAAAGTGAAGAAGAGTTTGAAGGTTGTGAAGGTATTGAGATAATTGCAGAAAGCTCTCCTGAAGACTTCGTTTGGCATCCAAGTGAAAAGTATTAATTTATTCTAATATTATCCTCACGTCTGCTGCAATTGCACTCTTTTCTGTTGCAATCAAAGGGTTTATATCTAATTCTTTTATCTTTTTATACTTTGTAATGATTCTTGAAACAGCTAGAATAACATCCACTATAGCTTCAGGGTTAGCAGGTTTCTTTCCCCTAAAACCTTTAAGGAGGAGATTTGAGAACTTTACCTCTTTTAACATTTTCTCAGCGTCTTCTCTTGTTATAGGGCATATTCTAAAAGTAACATCTTTGAGTATTTCAGTAAAGATCCCTCCAGCACCAAGAACAACAATCCTTCCAAATTGTAAATCCTTTTTTGCGCCTACTATGATTTCATAACCTTCTTTTATCATCTCTTGAACGAGAACTTTTTTGCAACCTTTTATTTTTATGAGTTTTTTGAAAACCTTTTTTGCTTCTTTTTCATCTACTATATTCAATTTAACGCCCTTCACTTCAGTTTTGTGAATAATCCCATTAGACACTTTCATAACACAAGGAAAACCAACCTTCTTTAAAGCAACTTCAAGTTGTTTCTCATTTTTGCAAAAAGCGTACTTTGGAAGTTTTATTCTGTGCTTTTTTAGTAATTCAAAGGCTTTTTCATCAGGCATTTTATTTATAGCTTTTTTTCTTTTCTTTTTAGGCATGTAACCCCTTAATAAATAGAAGGTAATCATTTATAACAATTTCTTTAATTCTCCTTCTCTTAACACACAATCTTTAACTTTTTTGTCATTTCTTAAGCGCTTAAAAGATGGTGCCCTCATTTTTAAGTTTTTAGAGAGATTCATGAATTTTACTTCTGCTACAATTTTTGGTTTTACAAACCGAATTTTTTTCAAAATTGAAGGCTCTTCTTTAAATTCATAAAATGGATTTTTATTTGTTTCTATTTTTTTGAGAGTATTTGACAAATTTTCCAATTCTCTTTCATCAAACCCTGTTCCACATCTTCCCAAATAAATTAATTTTCCTTTATAATAGATACCACAAAGAATAGCACCAAGTAATTTCTCCCTTTTTCCTTCACCTTCTGTATAACCACAAATTATCACATCTAGGCTTTTCAAAGTTTTTACTTTTAACCATAATTCTGATCTCTTTTGAAGATATGGAGAATCCTTTTTCTTAACCATCACACCTTCAAGCTTTAACTTTTTTACAACTTTCCAAAGAGCTTCTCCATCTTCTGTATAATAACATTTTTTAACTCTTTCTGAGTCTTTGATAAGGTTGTTAAGAATACTCTTTCTTTTTAGAAGCGGATAATTCTTCAAATCTTTGCCATTTAAATTTAAAATATCAAATACAACATAAGTTGCTGGAAACTTTTTAGAAAGTATTTCTATCCTTATTTTATCATCTGTATGTTCTCTTTCGGCAAGGAGGTAAAAATTTGGTTTATTTTCTTTATCAAAGACTACTATTTCACCATCAATGATGAAATTTTCTTTTAATTTTTTCAAAACTTCAACTATTTCAGGATACCTTTTTTCAAAAAATATTCCTCTTCTATTAAGAAATCTAACTTCTTTTCTTCGCTTAAAACAAATACATCTCGTTCCATCCAATTTGCCGGCCATTAGGCTTTCGGCTCGAATATACTATCTTTTCTTTTTAAATCTTTTTCATCACCCAATTCTGCTAACATTGGCTCAATTTTTTCAAACATATTCAAATTTTCCTTTTTTCAAAATAAATATCATTTCTTTTTCCTCTTTTTCACAGCTTCAACTGAAGCTTTTAAGGCTTTCATTAAATCTCTCGAAGAAGTAGGTTCAACCTTTACAGGTTTTTCAACAACTTTCTCACCAGCAGCCTTTTTCTTTATAAGATTTGAAACTGCTTCAATATATTCATCTTTAAATTTTTCTATCTCAAATTTTCCTGATAGTTTTTCTATCAAAGCTTTTGCAAGCTTTAATTCATTTTCTTTTATCACAACTGTTCTCTTTAAAGCCTCTAATTCTTCAATAGGAATTATTTCATCTTTGTAATGTAACACAGTCATTATTAACCCTTTCTTATAATGCCTTATAGCAACCAAGTGTTCTTTTCCTCTAAAAACAACTTTTCCTATAGCTGCCTTTCCAGTTATCTCTAAAACATTCCTGAATAAATGATAAGCTTTTTCCCCACCCTCTTGAGGAACTAAGTAATAATTCTTTTCAATAAATAAAGGATCTATTTGACCAACATCTATGAATTGAACTATTTCTATTGCTTTTGTTGATTTTAATTGCAAAGCTTCCAACTCTTTCTTTTCAACAATGACATACTTTCCTTTAGAAATTTTATAACCCTTAACTATTTCATTCCATGGTACTTCTCTTTCGCAATGAGGACACCATCTCTTATAGGTTAAAGGAGTGTGGCACTTACCACAAAGATTATGAAACTCAATTATCCTATCTTTAGCTGCCAAATAAATGGCTATAGGTATATTAACTAATCCTAAAGAGATAGAACCTTTCCAAAGTGCTCTTGGCAAAATATCACCTTAAATAATTTTCATTTTATCCAATTTAAACCTAAATCTTCTGCTAGTTCCCATGCTTTTTCAATTTCATCTTTTCTTGGATACCTTGCTATTTCTTCATATTGGTAAGCTTTATATTCTGGTCTATATTGAGGCATTATATTAACTATGACTTTATCTCCATAATTTTCAGCTATATAATTCAAGATTTTCTTTGTACAACATTCAAAATGATTTGGTAAGATCAAATGTCTTATTATCATTTCAGAATCTTTAAAAGCTAAGTCATGATTTCTCTTTATAATTTCCAAATAGTTATTAACTTTTGATAGTCTAGATGCACACTTATTATCCCAATACTTCCAATCTGAAAGGTAAACATCAACAACACCTTTTAATAACTTCATAGATTTTAAACTCATATAGAAGTTACTGTTCCATACTATTGGAATGTTAGCTTTAACATATTGTAAAGAATCTAAAATGAATGGAAGGTTTGGAGTAGGTTCACCACCAACAAAGTTAACGTTTCTACAACTTTTATGTTCATCTATCATTTCAGCTATTTCTTTCGGTGTTACAACTCTCCCATTTTCAAACCATTGAGAAATTTGCCAATTTTGACAGTATTGGCAGTGAAAAGTACAACCCATAAAAAAAATGGTGAAAGAAGGGACTATCATCGGTTCTTCTCCTAAATGAACGAATGCAGAAGAAATTATGGCCTTATTACCAACTTTACAATAACCAGTTTTTTCATTCCTATTCACTCTGCATTTTCTTTCACAAAGCTGACAAGAATTCAGAATTTCATAAGCTTCTTCAACTTTTTCTTTCAAATTTGCAAGATGAAATTTTGCTTTAATTTTATTCAGCAAAATTTTTCTATACCTTGGTAAAGCTTTTTTAACATTTTCACTTTCCAAGGCATTAACAGAATCTGGTCTTAGTAACTTCCACATAATATCAATTTAAATTTTATAACTTTTAATCATAATTATGAAGCTTGTGTTATATGGCATTTGTTTAGATAGAAAACAATTTAGGAGAGGCTCAGATAGAGCTCCTTTGGAATTGAGAAAAATTTTCACAAGATTGGAAACTTTTATAGATGGTTTAGAGCTACAAGATTACCCATTTCAAGATTTAGGCAACATCGAACCAAAAAGTTATGATGAAATAAAGGATTTCATTAAAGTTGGAGAAGGGTTTCCTATAATTCTAGGGGGTGATCATTCCATAACTTTTTCTGCAGTAGAAGCAATAAAACCAAAGAATTTTGTGAGCTTTGATGCTCACCCTGATTGTGAAGCTGGAAAACTTTCTTCTCAGTCTGTTGTGAGAAAAATAGCTGAAAAAGGGTTAAATGTTTACGTTTATGGTGCTAGATGCTTTTCTAAAAATGAGATGGATTATTTGTTAAACGGAAAGGTCAAGATAGTAAACCTAGAAGATTTGAAAAACATAAAAGGCCCTACTTACCTTTCTATAGACTTTGATGTTTTAGATCCTTCTATTTTACCTTCTGTTGCATGGCCAGAACCTAATGGCTTAACTTTCTCAGAAGTTTTAAAAGGTGTTGAAATCTTATCTAAAGAGCTAGTAGCAATTGATTTTGTTGAGTTGATACCAGAAAACATAACTTATACTTTAATAGCTGGAAAGTTGATATATTCAGCCTTAGCCAAAATAATTAAAGCTAAATTGTCTCAGTAGTTTTTATTTCACTTTCGCTACTTTCAGAAACACTTGGCACTATGTGCTTTATGATTACAACATCACCAACACTTTCAACAATCTGATAAGGAACAATAACGTATTTCCTTCCGCCTACTATGTCTGCTAAGAAAGAACCCCTAGAAGCCTCTATAATTAATGAATTTACTCTGAACTTCGAAAGGTTAATTTTTATATCAGCAACTTTTCCACAATAAGCTCCCTTAACTGTGAAAACATCCTTACCAAAAACCTCTGAAATGTTCTTTACAGTTACAGCCATGCGAACCCTCCATTCTTAATGTTAAATAATAATTATGTTACAAATATATAAAGTTTTAAAGAATTCACTTATAAAATTCGAGGAGTAAATAATATTTGAACGCTGGGGTGGCTGAACCAGGTAAAGCGCTAGCCTGCTAAGCTAGTGGGCATTTGCCCTTGTGGGTTCAAATCCCACCCCCAGCGCTAAAGGGCCGGTGGTCTAGTGGCTATGACGCCACCCTCACAATTTTCATGAGCTTGGTGGAGGTCGCAGGTTCAAATCCTGCCCGGCCCATTGGAAATTTAAAAAACGGAAACAAGATAATTATAAGCCCCCATCGTCTAACCCGGTTAAGGACACGGGCCCTTCGAGTGCGAAGGGTATGAGCATTGCGATGAATGAGGAAAGCCCGTAATGTGGGTTCAAATCCCACTGGGGGCACTTACAAACCTTTTTATTTAGAAAAAAAAATCTTAAATGTGAGGTGATTAAATGGCATTAGTAGTAAGGTCAAAAGTAAAATCCTTAGTAAAAGGAGTAAGATTCTCAGGAAACTTCTTTGATGCTTTAGATAAAAAAGTTGAAGCTATTGTAAAAGAAGCTGCGAAAAGAGCTAAAGCAAACAAGAGAGCAACTCTAAGACCTTATGATTTATGAATTACATTGTTAGCTTTTCCTCTTTCCTCTTTTTCTTTATTAATTCAAATATTTGTTTTTGTAAAATTTCTGGGTTAGGGACTGCTAAGAGTGAAGCTTCAGCTCCCATTCTTCTTCCATATGTAAATTGACCTGCTAAGCTCTGAATATGAACACTTCCGAAGCCAAAGATTCTTTCCAAAAAAGTTCTTGAGACTATTACGTCTGAAATTCTTTCTAAGGGAATGGAACTAATCTTGTAGCCAAGAAATCCTCTTTTGTATATAACTCTTTTGTTAGTTATCCAGTAATGCTGATGCTTATACATATTTCTTGAGATAAGCCAAGGAATAGCTAAAAGTATTAAAACAATTATAAAAAGTATGAATGAAAATGATGGAGCCAAAAAAGTGGAGATAAAAAAGAGAGGTAAAAAGAAGAATAAAATAATGAAAAATGCTATACCTGTCCTAAAGTAAAAATACCATTTTAAATTTGGAAGGGGCTTTATATCTTTTACTATTTTTTCTCCTTCTATCAAATTAAAAAATTTTTCACTATTCATAATATCAAAAAGTTATATGTTCTATTTTCCTTTTCTTTTTAACTAAATCAAATAAAAATTTTTGAATTTTTTCAGGCTCTGGTATGGCTTGGAATCTAATTTCCCTTCCTATTTGTCCAGCCAAGCTTTGACAATACAAACTACCAAAACCAAGAATTCTCTCCAAAAAACTTCTTGAAATAATTATATCAGATATTCTTTCAAAAGGAACTGAAGAAATGGTATAGCCTAAAAGGCCAGATTTACAAATCACCCTTTTGTTAGTTATCCAATAGTATTGGTGCTTGTACCTGTTTCTAGCAATAAGCCATAATATCGGAATTAAAATGAAAAACAAAATTGTAAAGATCATTCCCAAAAGAACTATATCTAATTTTAAAGCTATAGGAATGAAGCAGATGAAAAAGATTATTAAAATGGTTAATAAACCAATAATTGAAGTAACAAAAAAGTACTTTTTGAGAGCAGGCAAAGGCTTTATTTCTTTAAGTATTTTTTCTCCTTCTTGTAACTCAAAGAACTTTTGCATGTTAATAATTTTTTAAACTTTTATAAAAAGTTAATTTTTATATTTAATTCAAAGAATATTTCTAATGCGGAGGTAGCCAAGTCTGGTCAAAGGCGCAAGACTTGTCTTGAGCTTTGATTCAAGATGAGAGCGATGCTCAAGACCTTGTGGGTTAGTCCCTTCGCAGGTTCAAATCCTGCCCTCCGCATAATGTAAAATTTTCTACAAGTAAAAAAGAGCAAAAATTTAAATTTAGCATTTTCTTATAGAAAATAATGAAAAAATGTAATTTTTGCAAGTTTAAAAAGTCTGAGATAAGATACGAAGATGAATTAATATGGATAGTTAATACTAAAGATAAAAAAGGCCATAAAGAAAGAATAATGGTTGTAACAAAACAACATACAAAAAATCCTCCTAAAAAAGTTCAAGAATATGCAATAAAGAAGTTAATAGAAGTTGGTAAGAAAATCTTTAATTATGTTCCTGCATTTTGTATTCTTAGTGATAGATATTCTCGGTTTCCAAATCATTGGCATAGAGTAGCAAGTGATTTTAGAGGTGATGATATTGAGCAAATTATTGATACTCCTCACAAAGTTATTTGGATAAAAAAGAGGTGGAGAAAATGATAGATGCTATAATTCATGCAGGTGGAGAATCAACAAGATTGAGAACAATGTTTAATGGCCCAAAACCTTTGGTTCCTGTGGGTGATAAAACTTTATTGTGGTTTCATTTACAGCCGTTATTAAAGTCGGAAGTAATATCAAATTTCATCTTTACTTTAAGGTATAAAAATGATTTAATATTAAAACATCTAGATGATTTGAAAAGAGAACTGAAAATAAAATTTTCTTACATAATTGAGCCAAGGCCTTTAGGAAGAGCAGGCGCAATAAGGTTAGGAATTGAGGAGGGAAGAATTGATGCTGACAAGCCTTACCTTATGTCTCATCCAGATGATCTTATTCCTGTTAACGTTAAGAAGTTGTTAGATTATGCTTATGAAGCGGAAGAGAAAGGTAAAGTTTTAACTTTAGTTATGGCTGAACAAGCAAGAAACCCTTTTGGAATTGGTATTGTTGAACAAGTTGATGGTGTTATTGAATTAAAAGATTTTAAGGAAAAACCAGAATTAAAACTTATAGATGGTTTTTTGGCTAATACTGGAATGGCAGTTTATATGCCAGAGGCAATGAAAGAATTTTTAAAAGTTCCCTTGAATAAAATTACAAACCCAGAAGATGAAATAATTCCAAAATTATTGAGAGAAAATAAAGTTGCCGTTTTTGTTATAGAGAGATGGTTTCCAGTTAACTATCCCGCAGATTATAAAGAGATATTAAAAATAGGGCCAGAAAAGTTGTTTGAAATTTTAACTTCTATTTGAACTTTGCGATTATAAATGCATGATCTTTTTCTAAAGGGTCTAAAGGTTTATAATCAATTATTTTAAAGTTAGAATTTTCCAATTTTTTCATTTCTTTTTTATATACTTCTTTAGGCTTCATAGTCACATCAATACTTCTTGCTTTTATAGCTAGAAGAAGGTATCCACCACTCTTTAAAAACTCTTCACAATTCCTTATCGCTATTTCAGTTTCTTGAGGGTCAGCTATATCACAATAAACTGTATCAACTTCTTCAATCCAAAAATAAAGTTCAGGTTTTCTTGCGTCAGCTATTATTGGGATTATGTTTTTATATTTTCTGCAGATTGGTAAAAGTTCTTTAAAACATCTTTCAGAAAACTCGACTGCATATATTAATCCTCTTTCTCCTATTATGTTAGAAATGAAAGAACATGTATATCCATGAGCAGCTCCTAAGTAAAGTAGTTTATCCCCTTCTTTAATAGGAAACTCACTTATTCCTTTTAAAATAGCTGCAGCAGCTTTGCTCCTTCTTGGATTCCAAACTCTATAAACTTTACCTCCTTCTCTTACTATTTCATCATTAAAAGGTCTATAACTTGGAATTGGATTTAAAACTAAAAGTTTTCTCTCTTTTATGAAAATTCCGGGTAACAATTTTTTCATAATTATCTATAAATAAAATGATTACAAACCTATTAAAAGTTATGAAAAGGGAAGTTTCTAAGATAATAAAAGAATTGTTAGTTGCTTTTACCATAGTTTTCATATTCCTCTTTTTAGCATCTTCTGTGATAAGTAGTTATGAAAAAGTTGATATAGCAAAAGCTTTTGAAATAACTTTATTTCATATAGTTTCAGCAGCTGGAGAGCCTGCTAACTTAAGTAACTTCTTTTACCTCACGATAATTTTTATTACTTTGGGTGTGATATACTATATGTTTGAAAAGTTCGTTGATTTGATGACTGAACTAGAAATTGGCGGTGCTTTAATGAGGACTAAAATTTCAATGTTAAAAGATCATTATATAATTTGTGGTGCAGGAAGAGTTGGACTTCATGCTGCTAAAAAGTTAAAAGAAGAAGGTAAAAAATTCGTTATAATAGAGAGCAACTCAGAAATTGCAAAAGTCGCAAAAGAAAAAGGCTTTCTGGTGATAGAAGGCGATTGCTTAAAAGAAGATATATTGAAAAAAGCGAGGATAAAAAAAGCAAAAGGTTTACTAGCTTGTATGGGAAGGGATGATGCAAATGTCTTTGTGACTTTAACTGCAAAAGATTTAAATCCAAAAATTAAAGTTGCAAGCAGAGTGAATAATTTAGATGTCCTTGGAGAATTTAAGAGAGCAGGAGCAGATTATATAGTTGCCCCAGAAGTTACAGGTGGTTTTGAGCTTGCAGAAAAAATTTTAGAACTTTAACTTTTCAAAATTTCTTTTAATTTCTTTTTATAATCTCTTAATAGTTTTTCTGACATATCCTTTTTCGTGTAAAAGTCTGCTCTAGCTGCTATAGTTAATTTACTTGAAAGAAGCCTTGCAATTTTTCCTTGCAATTCTTTCTTTGCGGTACATATATCAGGGTGTAAGAATATTAAACCAAATTTTGGTGGCCTTTTTATTTTCTTTCCTCTTAAAAATTTGAACAAACTTTTTTCAGCACCTAATAATTGAATAGTTGAAGACGGCATTTTTGCTAACTTTTCCAAAGAACCCGCTAAAGCAAGTAGTCTTGCGGCTAAAATGCTACCAAGGAGTGAAGTTAAGTTTGGCATTTCTTCTGAGGCTATTTTCTTTAAGTAGTTTTCAATCTTCTTTTTCAAATCATATAAATTTTTTAATTGTTGTGCATAACTTTGTAAAATTTTTATATCTTCATCTTTCAATTCCATTCCCATACTACCTTTAAAATCCTCAAAATTTTCTCTCTTTCCGTATTTAGCTACTAACTCTGTGAATTTTTCATGATCTTTTACAACTAATTCAGGATAGTATAGGCCATACCATTCTCTTAATCTTTCACTCATAACATTCAGGATTTTTTCAAGATCACCTAAAGCTGAAACTGTTTGAACTATTAATTTGTCTCTCCTCTGTAAAGATGAAATTTTCATTTTTGTTTTTAAAATACAAACCTCATTTAAAAGGTTATTAAATTCTATTTCATTTTCTACAAAACCCAATTTTATTACAAAGCTTCTTAAATTCTTTCTCAAATATTTTGTAGCTTGGTTTGGTTGTTTTATGATCAAGTCTTTAAATTCTTTTTTAATATTTTTAATTTCATCTATTTCCTTTCCTTCTTCAACTAAAAAAAGCTTTTTTGCTATCTCTTCAGCATTTTTTTCAAAAAATTTATATTTCACTAATTCATTTTTTTCATTAAAAATGAAAAGGCCAGCCACGTTTATAGCTAAGTAATGCATAAATTATTTATTACTTAGAATAAGAATAAAAGTTTACGTGATAAAATGGGAAGGATAAGGACAAAATGGATAAAGACAATGGCACTCAAAATTTTAGAGCAGTATCCCGAAAAATTCACGGAGAACTTTGATGAAAATAAAAAAGTGCTAAAAGAACTTGGTATAATTGATAAAAAAGGTTTAAGAAATAAGGTTGCTGGTTATATAACCCATCTCAAAACAAAATCAACTTGATTCTATACTAAATTTATGCTTCTTACCTTCAAATTCAAATTCAAAAATCTTTCCCTTTAATTCCCCAAAGTTTACTTTACTTGATGTTGAATCTTCTATATACTTTTTATAAATTTGGAATGCTTCTTCATCTTCTAAGTATAATTTTACCTTATCTTTTATTTTGAAACCCATCTTTTTTCTTCTATCTTGAACATTTCTTATTAACTCTCTAACTAACCATTCTTTTTTCAACTCTTCTGTAACACTAGTATCTAATAAAACTCTCCCTTCTTCAAACTCTCTCCCTTCTTTTAACTTGCAAAACTCTACAACCTTTACGTTTGCCAATTTTTTAATAACATGATTTAAATCTTTTACAGCTCTTTTTACTTTTTCATTACCACTTACATACAAACAGTTAAGAGGATACCTTAACTTTATTCCATTTTCATGTCTTAAAGAATTTGAGGTTTCAACTATTCTTTTTACAATTCCCATTTCTTCTTCAAGTTTTTCATTTATAAGTCTTTTCTCAACTTTTGGCCATTTTGTTAAATGAATACTTACTTCTTTTTCAAATTTTTTGAAAAAATCTTGGTAAAGTGATTCAGTTAAGAAGGGAATGAATGGTGATAACAACTTTAGAGTTTCTAGCATAACTTCATAAAATGTATTCAAAATGGCTTCTTTGTTTTTTGATTTTACTTCTGGCTTTATTTCATCTCTTATTATATGTCCATACCATCTAGAGATATCATTCAAGAAAAAATTTTGTAATTCTTCTGCAGCTACGTGAGGTTTCAAATCATCTAAGCATTTAGTAACATTCATTTTTACCTTTTGAAGTCTGGAAAGTAACCACTTGCTGGCTAAATCAAGATTTTTCTGCTTTTTTGGTTTGAAGTTATTAGCTTCACAATAAGTTTGTAAAAATTTTACGGTATTGTATAGTATGTTAAGATTTCTTCTTATTTCTCTCGCAGGAGTGTAGCCAAACGGTAAAGGTTGACCAGGATTATGCAAACAATACATCCATCTCATCACGTCAGCGCCTATATTTTCTAGAGCTTCATCAGCCCATATCACATTACCCCAACTTTTGTGCATTTCTCTTTTCTTTTCATCAAGAACCATACCATGAGCTAAAACTGACTTATAAGGTGCTTTCCCTTCTAAAGTTACAGAAATGAAAAGTATAGAGTAAAACCATAATCTAACTTGTTCATGCATTTCAGTTATAAAATCAGCAGGAAACCATTTTTTCCAAAAATTTTTGTCTTCTAAATACTTTAAGGTTGAAAATGGAACAACACCTGCATCTAACCAACAATCACCAGTTTCAACTATTCTTTTCATCTCTTTTCCACATTTTGGACACTTTAGAATAACATCATCTATCCATGGTCTATGCAATTCTTTCAATTTTTCTATTCCTTTTATTGCTTTTTTCTTTAGCTCTTTTTTACTACTTATAACTTCAAGATGACCATTTTCACATTCCCAAAATGGGAGAGGCAAACCAAAATACCTTTTTCTTGAAATGTTCCAATCTTTCAAATTAGTTAACCAATCTATCATACTTTTCTTAGTCCATTCTGGGTACCATCTCACTTTTTTAGCTTCTTCTATAAGCTTAGGCTTTATTTCTTTTGTTGAAATGAACCATTCTTCACTTGTTCTATAAACAAGTTCTTCACCACAACGCCAACAACAAGGATAGTTATGTTTCACTTCGATTTTCTTAAAAAGTAAGCCTTTTTCTTCAAGTTTTTTCATGACTATTTCATTCGCTTCCTTAAAGCTTTTTCCTTGAAGGTAGCCGGAATCTTTTTCAAAAACTCCAGATTCATTCAAAGGGCAAAGAATAGGAAGGTTATACTCTTTTCCTATTTCATAATCTTCAGGCCCATGGCCAGGTGCAATGTGGACAAGTCCTGTACCTTCCTCTAAGTTAACATACTCTTTTGAAAGAACAACTTTTCCTAAAATATTCCATTGAAGGGGCAACTCTTTTAAAGGGGGTTCATACTGTAACTCTACTAACTCTCTACCATAAACATTTTCTAAAATTTCATACTCTTCTTCAATAACATTTTTCACTAAATCTTTAGCTATTATGAATATTTCATTTCCCACTCTAACTCTGCTGTACTCAAAATCAGGATGAACAGCAACAGCTACGTTAGAGACAAGAGTAAATGGAGTTGTAGTGTATATGAGAAGAAATTCTTTTTTTCTATCTTTAATAGGAAACTTAACAAAAATTCCAGGATGCTTTAATTCTTTGTAGCCAACTGCAACTTCATGACTTGAAAGACTAGTACCACAACGAGGACACCAAGGCAAAACTTTTAACCCTTTATATAGCCAACCTTTTTCATAACATTTTTTTAAGAAATACCACACGTACTCTATGTTTTTATCATCCATAGTTAAATAAGCATTATCCCAATCCATCCACATTCCAAGTTTTTTTGATAGTTCTATCCAAATTTTAACATATTTTAAGACACTTTCTTTACATTTTTCAGCAAATTTATCTATACCAAACTTTTCTATGTCTTTTTTGGTTTTGAAACCAAGTTCTTTTTCTATTCCTACCTCAACCCATAAACCTTGACAATCGAACCCAGGCTGTTTCCTAACATCAAATCCTTGCATCGTTTTGAATCTTAAGTAAAGGTCTTTATAAGTTCTCCCCCATGCATGATGTACACCCATTGGATTGTTAGCAGTAGGAGGGCCATCAATAAAAGAAAATTTTTTTCCTCCTTTTAACTTTAAAGATTTTTCAGGTATTTTATTTTCATACCAAAATTTGAGTATTTTCTTTTCTATTTCTTGAGGATTGTACATATCTCCACCTTGCTTTTAGAAATATTAGATTATTCTTTTTAAATAATTTTTGAAAAAAGGCAGTTATTTATTTTTTAAAATGCATTTAATATTATTCTTCTTTTTGAGGGGTGAAATATGCCTGAAGAATGTGTGATTTGTGGTTCTAAAAATGCTACTAGGAAAGCAAAAATAGAAGGTGTGATAGTAAGTGTTTGTGAAAATTGTTTGAAATTTGGTGAAGAAATAATTCCAATAGAGTTTAAGCCTTCTGAGAAAAAAGTACCAAAAATAGAAGAGTTAGAAATTTTAATAAAAGAAGACTTTAACAAATTGATAAAAAGTGAAAGAGAAAAAAGAAAGTTATCACAAGAAGAGTTAGCCAAAAAAATAGGAGAAAAAGAATCTATAGTAAGAAGAATAGAAGAAGGGTGGGAACCTCCTTTAAAAATTATAAGAAAACTAGAAAAATTCTTTAACGTCCAACTCACAGAAAAAGTTGAAGAAACTAAAATAGAAACTAAAAAGGAAAAAAGAAAACTCACTATTGGTGATATTGTTGAAATTCGTTAGGGCTCATGTCATCATTTCAGGTTTAGTTCAAGGAGTAAGCTTTCGCTCTTATACAAAATTTAAGGCTAAAGCTTTAGGGTTAAAAGGATGGGTTAGGAACTTACCTACAGGAGAAGTTGAAGCTGTTTTTGAAGGGCCAGAAGATAAAGTAAAAGAAATTTTAGAGTGGTGTAAAAGAGGGCCACCATTAGCAAAAGTAGATGATTTGAAAGTTGAGTTTTCTGAATATAAAGGTGAGTTTGACGATTTTGAAAGAAGATAATTTTAAATAATTCTAATTTAAACTATTGTTGATTTTTATGATGGAAAAATTACCCGCAGGTCCAAACCCACCAGAAGAAATTTTTGTAATAGTAGAGATACCAAAAGGCTCTCAAAATAAGTATGAGTTAGATGAGAAATTGGGTTTGATAGTTTTAGATAGAGTTCTCCATTCTCCTTTACATTATCCAGCAGATTATGGCCACATTCCTTCAACTTTATGTGAAGATGGTGACCCATTAGATGCATTAGTTTTAGTAACAGAACCTACTTTTCCAGGATGCCTAATAAAAGTAAGGCCAGTAGGAATAATTGAAATGGAAGATGAAAGAGGAGTAGATGATAAAATTCTAGCAGTTCCAATAGAAGATCCAAGGTTTTCTCATGTTTTTGATATAAAAGATGTTCCAGAACATTTTTTAAAAGAAATATCTCACTTTTTTGAGATGTACAAGGCATTAGAACCAAATAAGTGGGTAAGAGTGAAAGGCTGGTTTGGAGCTGAAAAAGCAAAAAAAGTGATAGAAGAAGCTATTAAATTATACAAGAAAAAAATTTGAAAGTTACCCACATAACTTTAAATTTTTTAATGAAAATTATTTGAATATGGGTGAATTAGTTCACAAAGGATCGTAGCATTAATTCTATTAGTTTTTCTGCTATTCTAGATGATAGAGGAAGAATAACAATACCTTCTTTTGTAAGAAAAAAGTTGAAGTTAAAGTCTAATTCTGTCGTTTTTATTACAGTCTACAAAAGTGGTGAAAATGAAAGGTGATTTAGTTCATTTATTCGGATTTCAAGGAGAAGTTCAGAAAATCTTTAGTTTCCTTATACAAAGAAATTTGGAAAGAGCCACCTTGGAATGAATATTTTTGGAGTGATGAAATAGTAAATGAAGAAATAAATTCTGCCCTTAATCAGAAAGATTTTATAGGGAAATTAGCAATTAAGTCTGATATTGTCATAGGTTTTACATGGGGTTATTCTTTACCAAACAAATTTTACTTTCTCAGTAATCTCAAAAAATCAAGAACATTTTATATTGCTGAGTTAGGGGTAGAAAAAAATTCTAGGAGAAGAGGTATAGGGACAAACCTTGTGAACATGCTGGTTGAAGATGCTAAAAAACTTGGCTATGAGGTAACTACTTTAAGAACTCATATAAAAAGTGTGGCATACAATTTTTATTTGAAGTTGGGTTTTGAGGATTTAAAAATTAGAGATCCAAAGTATCCGGAAAGAACATATATGAAAAAGGAGATAGGATAAATATGGATGAAGTGAGGCTTACTCAAGAATTGATTAGGATAAATTCAGAAAATCCTCCTGGAAATGAGAAAAAAATAGCAAAGTTTATTAAAGATTACTTAGAAGATTTTGGAATTCCAGCTGAGATGATAGAATTTGGGAAGAATAGGTTTAATGTAATAGGAGAAAAAGGGAAAGGCAAAGGCTTAATTCTAGCAGGTCATATTGATACTGTCCCTTCTGGAGATTTGAAAAAATGGAAGTATAGTCCATTCGAAGGGAAAATAGTGAAAGGAAAAATATATGGGAGAGGTGCAAGTGATATGAAAGGCGGACTTGCAGCAATACTAGGGTCCTTAAGGAAGTTTAAAAATAAAAATTTTAAAAAGAGGCTAGTGTTAGCTTTTGTAGGTGATGAGGAAGTTGCAATGAAAGGGACTAAATATTTGATAGAAAAAAGAAAATCTTTTCTTAAAAATGTGAAGTATGGAGTAATGGCAGAACCTACGAATTTGGACATAAGAATAGCTCAAAAAGGAATAACCATGATAAAATTAAAATTTAAAGGTAAAGCTGCTCATGGCTCAAAACCAGAACTCGGAGATAATGCTATTTTAAAAGCATCAGACTTTATTCAAGAGTTAAAGAAATTAACAAGAAAATTAAAAAAGAAAAAAGATCCTTTACTAGGTAGTGGAACCATAAATGTAGGAAAAATTTTAGGAGGGACAAAAGTTAACATAGTACCTGATTATTGTGAAGTTGAAATTGATAGAAGACTAATTCCTGGAGAAACTCCTGCTATTGCTATAAAACAAATAAGGAAAATACTAGAGAAATTAAATCTAAAAGCAAAAATTGAGTATTTGAATGAACCAAGACTTGCGATGAAAATACCTAAAAATTCAAAAATAGTTAAAATGATTCAAAGTATAAAAAAAGCGAAAATTAAAGGAGAATCAGGATACACAGAATCTGAATTATATTACAGAGAATGTGGGATAGAATTTGTTTCTTTTGGTCCAGGTGATCCTAAATTAGCACATGTTATTAATGAAAATATAAAAATTTCAAAAATCAAAAAAGCAAAAAAAGTATTCGAGAAACTTATTGAAAGATGGTGTTTATGAAACTTCAGCCTGTAAAAGGAACAAGAGATTTTTTGCCTGAAGAGATGATAAAAAGGAATTATGTAATAGAAAAAATTAAAAGAGTTTTCATATCTTATGGCTTTGACGAAGTTCAAACACCAGTATTTGAAGATTTTGATTTGTTAACAAAGAAATGCGGTGAGGAAATAAAAGAACAAATATTTTATTTCAAAGATAAAGGTGAAAGAGAATTGGGCTTAAGATTTGATCTAACTGTTCCTTTGTGTAGAATAGTTGCAGCCAATCCTCAAATACCAAAACCTTTCAAAAGATTTTGCATAGCTCCTGTATGGAGGTATGAAGAAGTAACCAAAGGAAGAAAAAGAGAATTTTATCAATGTGATATTGATATCATTGGTTCAAATAGTATGGAAGCTGATGTTGAGTGTATTGCATGTGCAATAGATTGTTTAAAAGTTCTAGGGTTTAGAGATTTTGAAGTTTTAATAAATAACAGAAAAATTTTAGATGGATTTATAGAGTTAATAAAAGCCGATAAAAGTAAAAACGTTGATATCTTCAGAGCAATTGATAAGTTAAAAAAGTTTGGTAAGGAAAAAGTTAGGGATGAATTAAGAAAATGTGGTTTAAGCGATGAGCAAATAAAAAATCTCTTTGAATTAATTTTAGTTTCAGATAATGAAACAATTTTGGAAAAATTAAAAGATAAAATGAAAAATATTGAAGTTGGGATAGAAGGTTTAAAAGAGTTAGAAGAGATCTTTGAAAAAGCTAAGTTATATGGAATTTACAAAAACTTAAAATTAGATTTAAGTTTAGCAAGAGGGTTAGACTACTATACAGGCCCAATATTTGAGATAATTCTAAGATCAAAGGAAAGAATTGGTTCTATTGCAGGTGGTGGGAGATATGACAATTTAATTGAAATGTTAGGAGGAAGACCTACACCAGCAACAGGCATAAGTTTGGGTATTGAAAGAATAATTGAAATAATGAAAGAAGAAAGAATGCTAGAATTACCTAAGACTAATGTTAAAGTTTTTATTGCTAATGTTGATGAAAAAGTTAAGGGTAAGGCCATAGAAATCGCTAAAAAATTAAGGAAAGAAGGAATTTCTTGTCAAGTTGATTTAATGGAAAGAAATTTGAAAAAGCAATTAGATTTTGCTAATAGATTAGAAGTCCCATTTTCTCTCATAGTTGGTCTTGAAGAAATCAAAGAAGAGAAAGTTAAGATTAAAGATATGAAAAGTGGGAAAGAGTATGAAGTTAAAATTGAAAATATAATAAAATTTTTCAAGAATCAACAATAGTATTTTTTATCTGTAGTAGAATATGTGCAATGGGATTCATACAAAGCTTCAACTTCTCCTACAACTTTTATTGAAATATCAAAATCATCTCCAGCTAAATATTCTGGAATATTTTCTATCTTGGCGGAGAAATATCCTTGTTCGTTTGTTGTATTCGTAGTTTTAAAACTTAAACCAGGATATTTAATTGCAACTTCTATTTCTGTGTTAATTACAGGAGTTCCATTAGTATAGTTAAGATAGCCAGAAAGTTCTATGTTATACTCTCCACCAGCTGTCAATCCACCCATACAAAGGAAGCCTAAACAAATTCTGAAGTTATTTGAAGCATTTCCAGTTAACGGTTGGCCACTTATTATTTTCATTATATATTTGCCAGTGGCCGTTAAGTTTGTAGAACCTCCAGAGGAAAAAACTCCTCTCATCCTAAAACTATCACTTGATACAAATGCTAAGCTTATAGCTATGAAAAGAAGAAAAAACAAGATAAAAAAATAACATTTCTTCATACAATTTATAAGATGAATGTTCATTAAAAGCTTATTGGTTTAGTTTTGAGTAATTAATTACTACCCTTAAATAGTAAAAAATAAAAATTTTATAATTCAAAATAAAAATATGAAGTCTAGAAGTCCAGAAATTATTGTAGTTTCTGATATGCATTTGGGTTCGAAAAAAACTCATAAGAAAGAATTTAACAAGTTTTTAGACTATTTGAAGGATGAAAAAGATTTAGAATATTTCATAATAAATGGTGATGGTTTAGAGTTTTGGGGTAGAGATGATGCAGGTGTTACTTTAGAGAATGCTGATACTATTCATAAGTTAATGGAATTAAATAAAAGTAGAAAAATTTATTGGATTCCAGGGAACCATGATTATCATCTTAGAAATTTTCGAGGTCATTACTACCCTTTCAAGTTTCCTCTTGAATTAGTTATTAAAACAAGTAAAATAGATTACAGGTTTTTACATGGTTATCAATTTGATCCAACAGAATTTGAATTTCTTTTTGATGCCCTTTGTTACACAACGAATGATTCACGAGGGGAAATGCTTTATGATGCTTGGAAAAGATTTATTAGGACTAGGAAATTTATCGAAAAATTTTTGTTACAACCTTTTTATCCAAAGTTTAAAAGTGATATAAAGAGAATGATAAGAACACCTGAAGAAAGAGGAATTGTTGATATAGTAGAAGAGAATGCAAAAAACTCTGTAAAGGAAAATGAATTCTTAATTTTTGGTCATACCCACAAAGGATTTGTTGATAATTATTCAAGAATTGCAAATTCAGGTGCATGGTTTGGAAATGCTCCTAACACCTACTTAAGAATAAAAAGAGGGAAGGTAAAGTTGGAGGAATTCTAAGGCATTACACCTCCTATCAATCCCCAACCCCACAATGGAGGATAAGCAAATCTACAAGCTGGTATCAATTCTCTCCCACCTACTGGAGGATCCCATTCAAGTTTAAGTCTTTCATCTCCACCACCTTGATAGTGTTGCAAGAAAATTTTATGCCAGCCTTTTGATAAGTATTTGCTACACGAATATTCTGTTGCCCCTTGCTCTTTCCAACTTGCTTTACATAAAGAACCATCTATATGAAGTGAAAATCCATCGTCAGTTGTAACGTAGAAGTAATATGTTCCTGAAGATGGTGCATATAAATAGCCCATTATACTAGCTACCCACCAGTACTGGTTTCCTCCACAAGGTTTATAGTTTGTCCAATCTATACTACCAACTTTCTGCATGCAAAATACATACCGAGGATAACCATCTGAATCTCCTATATCCAAGAAGTTAGCTATTAAAGCACCTCTACCCTCAATAAGTGGTCCATCAACTCTTGTTCCATTTTCAAAATCTCCATTATAATTCAACACTAAAACATCATTATTATCGTGGACTAACGCTCTCTGGCCAGTTTTCGAACCAATACTTCTTCCATCACCTGTTCCAAGCTTAAAATCTGCACCATGATGTTCTAGTGTCCAACCATAAACATTTAAATCTCCAGCAACATCAACTTTATCCCATAATTTAACTTTTCTTGAACCACTTGAGGTTCCAGCACCCACTATATCGAGAGCGCCAGTAGTCCAACCCTCATAAGCTATCTTACCCGCATTTTGCTCTCTCGTTTTTCCTACTCCTAAATCAATCATCCTAGAGCTATCAGTACCTACACCTTGTTCTGAACCACCAACAATAACATTCTTAGCTTTCACTTTACCATTTACATCTAATTTTGCTCCAGGACTTGTTGTTCCTATTCCAACATTACCGTCTGATCTTATAAACATTCTTGTTATACCACCATGGCCTCCTGGAATATTGAAAGAAATACCTTTTCCACTTACAGCATGCATCAAGTTCAAATTCAAATTGTCTTCATAGACATCTATCCAGCCCCCTGTATCACTCGGAACATATGCTGATCCTGTCGCATTTCTTAGCAAATATGTATCTACTATAATTTGTCCCCTATTTCCAAGAGGTTCTGAGTTTCTTATATCCAAACCAACATAAGGATCTGGACTATTCGTTCCTATTCCCACTCTCTTTCCATCTCTATCTATAACTAAAATATCGGTTCCATCTGAATGCTCAAATTCTAAGTTATTAGGAGATGTTCTATAGAACATAAAGAGCTCATTACTGAAATTCAATCCATGAGGTCCACCTTCTCCATTAGCACCAAAGTATATTTTTCTTGCCGTTCCACTAAGTTTTATATCACCATTTACATCTAATTTTGCTCCAGGATTACTTGTTCCAATTCCTAATTTTCCAGGAATATACCAGTTGTTACCTATCCAGCCATACAAAACACCATCAGCATTGTTTCTAAATCTTATCTTACCTCCAGAAGTTGTCGAAGTTATATAAGAATCTGGATTGCTAGAAGGATCGTAATAGCTTTTCAACAAAATTCCCCCTCCAACCCTCAAAGAATATTGATTTGCATTGTCTTTGTAATTAAAGCTTCCTTGCCCAGAAACTGTTAGACCAGAGTTAGTAAAATTGGCTAAACTATACCTTCCACTTAAGTCTCTTTTTTCTATTGTAACTCCCCCATATCCAAATATCGCTGGCCCATCGACTCCAGTTGTACTATAATCCCACTTTATTCCATGATATCCATCATTTCTTAAATAAACAGCATTATCACTCATATTTAAACTTCCAGTCATCGTATCTCCTGCCCTATTAACAAATCTCGAATCACAATCAGCACAAGTTAACCCTTCATCAGATGGCCAAGAAGTTCTACAATCACTTCCTATACATAATCCAGTATCACCTCGAACATAACTACTAGAGTGAATATCTCCACTCACATCTAATTTATATCCTGGGTTTGTCATTCCTATACCAACATTACCACCATTTGGGTTAAGTGCTATTGGAACTCCAAAACCTAATGTATATGCCTGAAGCCATCCATAACCATCTGCCAATCCAACTTCAAACATTTCTTCCCCAGAAATGCCGAATGATGGAGGTGTAGGAGGATTAATACCACCACCTACTGGTGGTGTAGGTCCAAACTTCAAATCTCCAATGATTTTTACGTTCCCTGTTACACTTACATTGTTAGTATCTACATGAACTGATTCAGGTGCACTTATCCATAACCTATCATCAGTTTTTATATTTAAATCAAAATCGTCGTAAATTTTTGAAACATCGTTACCTGAGGAATTTAACCAGATTAAACCAACTCCACTGTTTCTGAACTTTATGTTATTATTCTCCATATTCAAGTCTTCTATTGGCAAAAGCTTGCTAGCAGAATAGCTATAAGCCACACTCGTCAAATTAACTCTAGGAGATAGAACATTCCATTGAGAATTATTCCATACAGAAACTTCAACATAATAAGCTTCATCAAAACTTAAGCTAGGACTTATTTCAACACTAAACAAACCATTATCAACATTAACATTATCAACAATAACAGTATCCAAAAGATTCCCTCCGGTATAGCTATCATAAAATCTAAACCTTAGTCTATAGCTACCGCTAACAGGGATGTCAGATGAATCACTCAGTCTTCCCTGTATGCTGATCTTCTTAGGAATATCAGCATAGCATAAAGATGCTAATAGCAATAAAGACAATACAAAGAAAACCTTTTTCATCCTATCACCCCTAAATGATTTTTAT
>Ga0190363_1000254_pt1 | contig 30898 bp, 28 predicted proteins | sample 48721867_MG_FD_161272 | JGI IMG/M metagenome (GOLD analysis project Ga0190363, IMG submission 161272) | Hydrothermal vent microbial mat bacterial communities from Southern Trench, Guaymas Basin, Mexico - 4872-18-6-7_MG | ecosystem: Environmental > Aquatic > Marine > Hydrothermal vents >... | reverse complement strand
AGCAGGATTCACTTGGGGCCTTTTTAGATATAATTCCCTAGCAGAGATATCCTTATTCGCTATTAACACTGCAGTTGCCTTGGATACATCTATTACACTTCCTCCTCCAATGCCGAGAACTGATTTTGCGCCTATTCCTCTTCCAAACTCAAACGCAGTTTGTACCATCTCAATTGTTGGGTTTGATGACACGCCATCATAGTGAGCGTACTCTATTTCGTATGACTCTAGAATCTCCTTTACGACGTTCCATGCGCCACACTTTTTATATGAGCTCTTTCCAGTGATTATAAGTAATGGCGATAGATCTTGAGTTACTATGTATTTTGCTATTTTTTCAAAGGAATGAATGGCATCAATGCCAAAAAATAACGTAGTTCTCAGGTTTAATGTAAAGCTCTTCATAATGCTCACCTAAGTTGTAATACATGCAACCTGCGCTTGGTGTTTAGGAGAATGTCTAATGCTCTTAAAGACTAATATCTGACAACAATATTAAACTTTAACTTTAACATTAGCATTTTCTATACATTATCGAGGTGTTTATGAATGATCAAGGTTATACTCTTTGACGTTTCAGGGACGCTTATAGACCCAGAATCGTCTGAGAGGGCCCATAAGCTGATAATATCTAAGATCCTTGAAACTTATGATGAGAGCATCATTAGTGAGGTCTTTGAGAAGTTTAACACTAAAGTTAGCGAAATATTTAACAAGATGAGCTCTGAAGGATCGTACTTAGAGTACTACAGGATTTGTTATAGGGCTCTTAAGGACGTCTTAGGTAGCAGAATGCGTCTAGATGAAAAGGAGTACAAAAGGATGTACATAGAAACCCTGTCAGATGTTGAAATGTTGTTTCCTGGTGTTAAAGAAGCTTTGAAATACCTTAAAGAGAGAGGGTATACTCTTGGCGTAATCACCGATGGTGATAGAGATTATACAGAGACGCTACTCGAGAGGAAAGGCATAAAACACTTTTTTGATGTGATAGTCTCTGCAGAGGACGTTAGAAAATATAAACCCTCGAAAGAACCGTTTTTAAAGGCCCTTAAAGTACTGGATATTAATCCTGAGCAAGCACTGTACATAGGCGATAACCCTGTAAAGGACAAACGTGGTCCGGAATTACTAGGCATAAGGGCTTATATAGTGGAGAATGGAGTTACAAAGGACAAAATAATTAAGATATTGGGGGAAGAACATGAGTGAGGATATCCTCAAAAAACTTCTAGGAAATGAGGTAAAAATATATGAGCTTGAGAATATTGTAGGAGAGGAAAAGGCTCCTGAAATTCGAAGGAAATTCTTAGAGAGAAAACTTCACGTTGATCTTAAGCACATAGGGTCCTACACGATAAGTCCTAAGAATGTAAGGAAAAACATAGAAAACATGATAGGAGCTATTCAGGTGCCTCTTGGTGTTGTGGGCCCGCTTAAGGTTCTGGGAGAGTATGCATCTGGCGAGTTCTACGTACCACTGGCGACTACTGAGGGAGCATTAGTAGCATCAGTTAATAGGGGGTGTTCTGTTATAACAGCATCTGGCGGTGCTATCGCGAGAGTTATAGATGATAAGATGACTAGGGCACCTGTGTTTAAGGTACAGGGAGTAGATCACGCATTAAAGGTTGTGAAATGGATTAAGGATAACTGGAACACTATAAAAGCAGCAGCGGAGTCCACAACTAGACACGGTAAGCTTGTAGGATTTCAGTACTTTATAGCAGGAAAAAACCTTTTCATTAGGTTTAAGTACCATACGGGAGACGCGATGGGAATGAACATGGCAACAATAGCTACTAATGAGGCAAGTAAGGTCATAGAGGAGAACACTGGGGCAAAACTTATAGCACTTTCTGGAAACATGTGTGTGGATAAAAAGCCTGCAGCTCTTAATTTGATACTCGGAAGGGGTAAAACTGTCGTTGCTGAGGTAAAAATTCCTAGAGAGATCGTGAGGAAAAAACTTAAGACAACGCCAGAAGATTTTGTAGAAGTGGTTTACAGGAAGATTTATGTGGGATCTGCTCTAGCGGGATCTTATGGGTTTAATGCTCACTTTGCAAATATCATTGCAGCAGTATTTATTGCAACAGGTCAGGATGTTGCTCAAGTGGTTGAGGGAAGTAATGGAATAACAATAGCTGAAGTCACGGAATCCGGCGATCTTTATGTAGCTGTATATCTGCCCTCCCTTGAGATAGGCACTGTCGGGGGAGGGACATCTGTGGAGACTCAAAGAGAGGCCCTCTCAATAATGGGTTGCTACGGGAGTGGTAACGCCAAAAAATTTGCTGAAATATTGGCTTCTACAGTGCTGGCTGGAGAAATATCACTTATAGGGGCTCTAGCAGCTCAACATCTAGCGGAGGCTCATAAAAAATTGGGGAGATGATCGTCATGACAGTTGTTAGGACAGATATAAACTTTCTAATGAGGCTTCTTAAGACAAGATTAAATAGTGAAAAAATCTTAGAGGCGCTGGAGCAAATAGGCACGGATCCAGAGCTGTTAGATAATGAACTAGTTGTGGAAATATATCCTAACAGACCAGATATGTATTCTCCTGAAGGAATTGCAAGAGCGCTGAGGGCATATCTCGAGATATCTCCCGGACTACCAAGATTTAATGTTAGAAACGGGGATCTTAAGATCATTGTTAAGAAGTCTGTATTAAATATCAGGCCTTACATCGCAGGTGCTGTTGTAAGAGATGTATCACTTGATGAAGAGGCCTTGGAGTCTATAATGAGGCTTCAAGAGGCTCTTCATGACAGCTATGGTAGGAAGAGAAGAAGAGTTGCTATAGGAATACACGACTTAGATAAGGTTACACCTCCGTTTACTTACAGGGGAATAAGCCCAGATGGTGTAAGATTTGTTCCTTTAGGATTTGATGTTGAAATGACTCCAAGGGAGATCTTAGAGAAGCATCCAAAGGGAGTGGAATATGGGCACATAATAAAGGATAAGGACGCGTATCCCCTGATCATCGATAGGCGCGGAAATGTTCTCTCTATGCCTCCTATAATAAATGGAGAGCTTACAAGGGTTACGACGAAGACTAAAAACATATTCATTGACGTTACAGGAACACACCTGGATGCGGTCATTGGAGCAGCAGAAATAGTTGCTGCAGCAATCTCAGAATACGGAAGTGAAATAGAGCGCGTTATAGTTGAGTATCCGAGCGGCACTATAGTAACTCCAGAGCTATCATTCAAGGAGATAAGAGTTCCTGTTAGCATAATCAGAGAAATCCTTGGACTTAGCCTCAGTAAGGAGGACATTGAGAGAAGCCTTAGAAAAATGATGTATGATGTGCTTTTTAATGACGATGAAATAATAGCGAAATATCCTACAATCAGAAGGGATATACTACACCCTATAGACGTTGTTGAGGATATCGCAATAGGCTATGGCTATGAGGCCCTTGGAGAGGAACTCCCAAGAGAGTACTCACAGGGCATTGAGGACATGCTTCTTGAGGAGTTAGATGTCATAAGAGAGATAATGGTGGGACTAGGATTCTTAGAAGTGATTACATTTACGCTTGTAAGTGATGAATATGAATTTGATAAGCTGCGCCTTAAGAGGGCTAAAGCTGCAAGAATATTAAATCCAATAACAAGTGAGATGACCATTGTAAGGAGAAGTCTCCTTCCATCGCTTCTTAAAGTGCTTCATCATAACAAAGATGAAGAGCTTCCACTTAGGGTTTTTGAAGTAGGTGAAGTTGTCAATGAGAAGTATAAAAATGAGTACAGGCTTGCCTTTGTAGTAATGGATACTAAGATTGCAACCTTTAATGAGATAAGGAAGATCATTGAGGCATTTTTCAGATACTACTGTGGATCATGCATTACGTTGAGAATGCATGATGACCCAAGATTCATACCTGGGAGGTCTGCAGAGATCCTAGTAAATGATATTCCAATTGGAATCTTCGGGGAGATTCATCCAGAGGTGCTTGAGAACTTTGACATTCCATATCCCGTTGTGGCTGCAGAGGTAAAAATAAATGAAATAATTAGAGCGTTACATAGCCGTCCTTAAGGAGCTTTTCTATTATCTCGTCGGGGTTTATCTCAGTTTTTATTTCAGGCTCTATCATCTCTATGTCCTCAGGCATCTCATCTTCACTAGTTTTTCTAGCCTCTGCTCTCAGCTGTTCAAGCTCTTTTCGAAGTTCCCTGGCCTTCTCGAAGTATTCATTAGCTTTGTTTTTGTACATCTCTATAATCTTGACTTTCTTATTGATCTCATTATTAAGGTGCGCTATTTGAAAGACAACGTTTTTTATTTTTTCATTGAGCTCTCCTATCTTTGGTCCTATCTCTGAAATCTTGGCTCTAATTTCCCCTAGTTCTGCATAAAGCTTGTTTAATTCCTCGTTTATGTTATTTATCTCGTCTACATAGTTTATCTCAACCTTAATCTGTGACTCTAACCTCTCTACCTCCTTTTCTAATTCTAGTATCCTTTGAACAAGTTCCTGTTCTCTTCTAACGCTCATTGGCATGGTTTCATGAAGTTCTTCTAGTTCCTTTAGCTCTCTGTAGAGTCTTTGATATATGCCCTCTATTTTCTTGTAATCCTTATACTCTCTAAGAAGAATTCTTTTTTTATCTATGAGTTCTCTAATGTTATTTCTCAGCTCTTCTCTTCTTCTTTTGAGGCTGTTTAACACATCTAGGAGTTTTCTCTTCTCTTCCCTCAAAGAACTAAGTTCATCGAACTTCTCTCTTCTCTCGGACTTTAGAATTTTCAGCTCTTCTATATGTTCTCTAGCCTTTTTGTTCCATTCCCTGCCCTTTGCTAGAACATTTTTAAGCTTCATTTCTGCCTTACGAAACTTGTTCCAGTTCTTTATAGCCACGAACACCACCAAAAGTCTCTCCTTAGCAATGTAAGGACATCTACTATTTTACTGATCTAAAACATAATTTAAGTAAGATTATAAGAGCTTATCTCCCTTGAGTCACAACACCCTTTATGTTCCCCTAAAGTATTGCCATTAGTGATTATTAGGATACGTGCCTATTTAAAATTTCATTTATGACTTTCCTCACGAGATAAGTTGGTAGCCCCGCGGGGATTCGAACCCCGGTCGCGGGCTCCAAAGGCCCGCATGCTAGTCCGCTACACCACGGGGCTAACTTTCTCAAAGCAAGAGTTAAGTTCTTAATAACATAAGACTCTAACTCATATTATCCTAGGAGAGTATTAAAGTTTTTTGAGAGAGTACTATTATTATCAAACCACAAATGACTATTTTCCAAGAAGAATTCATGCTTAAATTTGCGCTAATAGAATAGAGTACTAAAGAAGTTTAAGTACTTATCAGTATCATAATATTGTTATTGTTCCGTAGAAGGTAAAAGGTAGTTAACAACTAGCTCCGGATTGTGGTGTCTTATGAAGACAGCTAAAGATGTAATAAACCCTGTAATCGTGTGGTCGCCTGTAAGCGATGTGGCTCCCCATGAATGGGCAGAGGATGGATTATGGTTATTTGGGAGTTTTAATCCTCTTATGTATAGAAGCGTTCCAAGCGTTCACTCAGGAGCATATATTCCGCTTAGGGCATATCTTGTATCGTTTGATGAGATATACGAGAGGGCTGAGAGGGTTGTATTTCCAAACTTCATTGAGGATCGCACTGAGAAGTTTAACAAGGCATACATCTCTAGGGACATGTTTACGAGAGTTGTGAGGATATGGGAAGCTCATGAAGGGATATTTGCTGCAAAATTCGATGATATTTATGTTTTTAAGGGTATATCTACTGAGGAGCTCTCGCCTGCAGAGATCAGTACTATAATGAGCTGGAACCCGATATCATCAGAGCTCACTGAGCTTATGAACATCTTCTTGGAAAGTGCCACTATGGATCAAAACATAGTAGAGGAACTGCAAATATACGATATCACTAAAGATATGAACGACATAAAAACCCAAAGCGCTAAGAGGTATCTTGAAAAGCTTATATCATATCACGAAAGCATTAGAGAGTTCTTATCAACGTACACTCCAAGAAGTATAGAAAGAGAGGAGGACAAGACGTTGTTCTTGAAGCATGATAGGGAAATTGCTGCTTACATTACACGGACTATAATGAGGTATCAAGAACGTCTGAGGGATCAGAAGGTAACAATGGACGTTTTTATTCCAGAGCTAATACATGATACATTCTCTGGAAACCTTGAGTACTTTATGGGATGGATGATGCGCCTTTTTAGGTCTCTTGTATTACTCTCTAAGGAGATTGCAAAAAGATATGATATTCCAAACTATAAACTTGCATTTCTGAACATGTATTCAGAGATTGTTAGGGGTAATAGGCCCTATAAAGGATTAGAAAAAGTTATCCCAGAAATTTCCCCTATGGAAGTGGGATACATCTACGGAAGAATACTTCCAGTAATATACAGGGATTATCTGCTCAAGGAGTACAGGGACATAGTATACTGGAGTAGAGAGATAACTGCAATGCTAGCTATAGCGCACTGTTTAAGAGTTTTTGATGAAAAGGGATTTATGGCATTTGAGCAAGAATATGAAAAACTACTAAGGGTTCTAGAGGCAATGTAAACTACTCTATCCTAAATGGTACATTTCATTGTCAATTACACTCTGTCCTCTCTTTAGCAGAAAAGAGTACATTAATTTCTCTTTACGTCCTCCAACAGTTCCTTAAGGCTATTTACTTCATTTTCTAATTTGTCTACTTTTTCTTTAATTTCTATAACTAGCTTTTCTGTGTTTATAACAGCCTTTTCCCAAGGATCTAGCCTCTCACCATACGAAAACGTGTGATAAAGGTACATTCCCACGAATATTCCACCAATTACAGCCAAGAAGAACATAGAAGAGAGACTTATCAACCACGATATTATTTGAACTGTAGTAGGTACTGGAAGTACTCTCATGGACATAAGAAGCACTATGGCCGCAATTATGCCTATTATTGCCGCAACTGTTAGCACAGAGCTACTAACACGTCTAGTCTCTTTCATGGACATTTTCTATCACTTCCGTCTCTTCTAAGGTAACGTCATATGAGGTGCCATGGTAGACTCCATTTACGTATATTTTATTATTGATAATTTCAAACACAATAGTTTTTTCATATACTCTGAGAACATCGTTCTTAGGATCGTAATAGTTTACAACAATACTCACGTTATACTTTGCATCTGAGAGGTTCATTACGTATAGAAGTGAAGGGGAATTCTCAACACGAGCAGCCAAGCTTTCATTCATATAGACTGAGATGTTCCTGTATACGATGAAGTCACCAAGTGTAGGCCTTATCCATAGAAATACTTTATTTAGATGTTCTTCTATGGAAATTGTAAGCCTAGGAATCTCTGATGGAGGAAGGACTCCTGGCTGTTCAGTGCATCCTAATATTATTGATGCTAAAAGGACTACAATAAACGATGAGAGCGTCAATATGGTTCTTAAACGAGAGGTTTTCAAAGGACACACCTCTAAGCAGCTCTTTAGTCAAAGTCCACAAGAGGGGTTCTTAATGAAACCTTAAATATGTATCCTGATCTTCTTTTATGTCTTGACAACTCTACCATTTTTATTATTCTGCGCACGTCATTTAAGGGCAAGTTTACCTCCTTAGAAATTCTCTCTACATCATACCCCATCTCGTATGCATAGAGTACCTTGTCCAAGATGTCGTATGAAAATCCTAACTCATCTTTATCTCTCTGACCTGGATATAACCCTGCTGATGGTGCCTTTTTTAGGATTTTTTGAGGTATGTTAAGCTTCCTTGCTAGGGAATAAACTTGAGTTTTGTATAAGTCTCCTATTGGATATAAGTCAGCTGCACCGTCACCGTACTTAGTAAAATACCCTAACAAAAGCTCACTCTTATTTGATGTCCCAACCACTAAGTAATTAAGCTCATTTGCATGTGCGTAGAGTATTAGCATTCTCAATCTTGGTCTTATGTTTATTCTAGCCCTTTGACTTTTGAGACCTAGCATGCTCTCAATATTATTTAGTATCTCTGAAATGTCTATTACCTTGTACTTAAAACCCTCTCTCCTTGCGAACTCTATTGCATCTTTTAGATCTTCGTCATTAACACCTCTTTCGGGCATAATTAGCACAAGGACTTTGTCCTTTCCAAGAGCCTCTAGACACAGCTTTGCTGTCACTGATGAATCTACACCACCACTTAGTCCTACAACAACACCATTTGCACGTGCTTGTTTAACGAGGTCTCTAATGAAAACTTTTACGCCTTCAACGAAGAAATCTGGAGGATCTGGTATTGAGATCATTGCCAATCACTCCATGGCATTGAAATGTGGTTCTTTAAGGGTACCTCCTTAGTAAATTATTGAAAAAGATATTTATAATTACACTTCTTAGAGGTTAAATATTCAGTGAGGAAGCATAGAAATGGGAGTATCCTAAAACATAAGCCTCCGTGATTTCAATTTTTAAATGTAATAAATTAGTAATCTTAAAAAGAGTGTTCCTAGTTTTTGGTAATTGTACGTGTGTTAATATAAGTATAACACTCAAAGTGTTCTTTTAGACTAGGTGATTCGATGACGAAGAAATGGATATACATGTTTGAAGAAGGAAATGCTCAGATGAGGAACCTCCTAGGAGGTAAGGGTGCAGGACTTGCAGAGATGGCTAGAATAGGTCTTCCGGTACCTCCTGGCTTTACAATAACGACAGAGGCTTGTAAGGAGTACTATGCCAAGGGACGTCAGTTTCCAGAGGGTTTAGAGGAACAGGTTAGAGAGTACATGAAGAAGTTAGAGGAAAAGACTGGAAAGAAGTTCGGCGATCCAAATAATCCTCTTTTAGTATCTGTAAGATCTGGTGCCCCAATATCAATGCCTGGAATGATGGACACAATTCTAAACTTGGGACTCAATGATCAGACTGTAGAGGGGCTCGCAAGACTTACGAACAACCCAAGGTTTGCATATGACAGCTATAGACGTTTTATACAGATGTTTTCGGACATTGTCCTTAAGGTTCCGAGAGAGGAGTTTGAGAAGATCCTTGAGAAGTACAAGAAGATTGAGGGAGTAAAGTACGACGCAGAGCTAAGCGTTGAGGCATTAAAGAAGATCGTTGAGGAATATAAGGAACTTGTAAAGAAGCATATAGGTAGAGACTTCCCACAAGATCCTTGGGAACAGCTCTACATGGCAATAAGAGCAGTATTTGAGTCATGGAATAACCCAAGAGCCATAGTCTATAGAAGGTATAACAACATACCTGATGATCTCGGTACAGCGGTGAACATTCAGACTATGGTCTTCGGAAATATGGGCTGGGACTCAGGCACTGGAGTGGCCTTTACTAGAAACCCAAGCACAGGAGAAAAGAAACTATATGGAGAGTATCTACCAAATGCACAGGGTGAGGACGTTGTTGCAGGAATAAGAACACCAAAGAAGATAGAGGAGATGAAAGAAGAGTTCCCAGAGATATATGAACAGCTTGTGAAGGTGGCAGAGCTTTTAGAGAAGCACTTCAGGGATATGCAGGATATAGAGTTCACTGTAGAACGCGGAAGGCTGTACCTACTACAGACTAGGACTGGGAAGAGGACTCCAAAGGCAGCCGTTAAGATAGCTGTGGACATGGTAAAGGAGGGACTAATATCAAAGGAAGAAGCCATAATGCGCGTGACCCCAGAACAGCTCGAGAGGCTACTTCATAAGCAAGTAGATCCCAACGCCCCCAAGAAACTCATAGCAAGAGGCCTTCCCGCATCACCAGGGGCTGCTGTGGGTAAGGTAGTATTTAGCCCTGACGAGGCTGCAGAGCTTGGAGCAAAGGGAGAGTCAGTAATACTTGTTAGGCCAGAGACGACACCAGAGGATGTTCATGGAATGTACGCCTCTAAGGGAATACTTACGAGCCGTGGAGGAATGACTAGCCATGCTGCTGTTGTTGCACGTGGTGCAGGAATACCAGCAGTCGTTGGCTGTGAGGCAATAGAAATAGACCTAGAAAAGGAGGAGTTCCGTGTAGGGGACATCGTAGTAAAGAAAGGCGATGTAATAACCCTAGATGGAGGTACTGGAGAGGTATTTCTCGGCGAGGTTCCTCTAATAGAGCCTAAGATCTCCGGAGAGGTCTATGAGCTGCTCTCATGGGCGGATGAGATAAGGGTCATTGGAGTGAGAGCTAATGCTGACACTCCAGAGGATGCCAAGAGGGCACTTGAGTATGGAGCTGAGGGTATAGGGCTTGCTAGAACAGAGCACATGTTCCTTGGACCAGAGCGCGTTAAGATAGTACGTGAGATGGTTCTTGCGAGAACTCCTGAGGAGCGCAAGAAGGCCTTAGAGAAGCTAATACCGCTACAGAAGGAGGACTTCAAGGAGCTTCTAAAGGTCATGGATGGAAAGCCTGTGATAATAAGGCTGCTGGATCCACCACTTCATGAGTTCCTTCCAAGATATGAGCAGCTTATCAAGGAGATCTATGACCTTATGTACAAGCTTCGGGATGCTAAAGACACCACTGAAGCTGCGAGGATTCTTGATGACCTCGAAGAGAGAAGAAAACTTCTGAGAAGGCTTGAGGAGCTTCGTGAGGCAAACCCAATGCTTGGTTTGCGTGTCTGTAGGCTGGGAATAGTGTTCCCAGAGATCTACGAGGCGCAGATAAGGGCGATGTTCATAGCAGTTGCAGAGCTTCTTAAGGAAGGCTATAACCCGAAGCTTGAGATAATGATACCAGGTACTATAGACAAAAGAGAGCTTATGGCCATAAAGGAGACAGCTGAGAAAGTTCGTGAGGAAATCGAGAAGGAACATGGAGTCAAGATAAGCTATATGTATGGAACGATGATTGAAATGCCTAGAGCAGCACTGCTAGCGGATCAAATAGCGGAAGTTGCAGAGTTCTTCTCATTTGGTACGAATGATCTCACTCAGACTACGCTAGGAATAAGCAGAGATGACGCACAGAAGAGCTTCCTTGGAGTCTACGTTAAGAAGAAGATACTTCCAGTGGATCCATTTAAGACAATAGACAAAGAAGGACTTGGTAGACTCATTAAGCAGGCCATAGAGCTAGGAAGAAAGACTAGACCAGATCTAGAGATTGGTGTATGTGGAGAACACGGAGGAGATCCCGAGAGCATAGAGTTCTTTACTAGCATTGGAGTAGATTATGTATCAGCGTCTCCATACAGGGTACCCATAGCAAGGCTCGCTGCAGCTCAGGCTGCAATAAAGCTTGGCCTTAAAAAGTCAAAGGAGAACTAATCTTTAGTGCTTTTTCTTATTTTTAAATTTTGGTATGAGGAGCCTTTATCTAGGAGATTTCAGGAATTTTAGACCTTAATCGAAATTCTTTTTAAGTTGTTGTATTGTAATAAGTCCGTAAGAGTGCTGGGTTTATTATGTAAAGAACAGAGTGTAGTTGTTACTATGTCAGCACTGTGATTTTAATAGCAATCTTGCGTCATCCGCGTGGAAGTATTATGATACTTTAAGCAGCAATACTTCCCAGCGATGGTGGTAGGGATGACAGATATAATCAACAAGCTTAGAGAAATTACTAGGAATCTCCTTGATAGAGCTCAAAAAAGCTATCAGAGAAGAATAATAGTTCTTTTAGGAAAAAACGCAAAGGAATATGCAATAGCAGTAATACAAGAGGCTCTTTTTTATTTTAGAAATGTTCTTGGGAAAGAGCCAAGAGCTTGGTTTTTCTCAGATGATCCTGAGTGGCCTATAGGGCCAATAACTCCTATGAAGGAAGCAACAAAAGCATTAGGTACTACAGCAGACATTATGCTTCTAGATTTTAGGGGAGGGTTTTTCCCGAATGACCTCGGAAGACTGGGAGGGGTTGTACAGGGCGGTGGCCTATACGTTCTTGTTGGAGATCATCCTAACGAATGGAGACTTAAGAAATATCATGAGAAGATATTAGCCTATCCATATAAGCTTGAGGACATGGACAACTACTTCATGGAGAGATTCATAAGAAAGCTCTATGATCACAGGGGGATAACAATAGTTGTTGACGGAAAGATCATAAAGAGGGATACGTTAAAGGGAAAAAGAAAGAAGAACAAAGAAATAAAAATACCAAAAAACTCAGAAAGAGTATTTAATAAGAAATTTTATAAGAAATGCCTTACTCAAGATCAGGTTAACGCCCTGAACATGTTAGAGAAAGTGTTCAAGGATGAGAGTAAGATTCAAATAATGATCGCAGATAGGGGGCGTGGAAAGTCCTCAGTCCTTGGGATATTCCTTGCAGCATATATTCATCACAGTAAAAGAAAGGTGAGAGTAGTACTTACAGCACCCCATCCTGAGAACGTCTTAGAGGTATTTAGATTTGCCAAGGAGATGCTTGAAGAGCATGGTCATAAGGTAAGAACGGTAAAGAACAGTGATGGACTAATTATTAATATAGAGTGTTCTAAGGGGAGCATATCATATTATAAGCCCCTTCAAGCATCTAGTAAAAGAGGAGACATATTTGTGGTTGATGAAGCAGCATCCTTACAAGTTCCAATGCTAATGAAAATCCTGAAAAAGGCCCCAAAGGTAGTGTATTCTTCAACAATACATGGATATGAAGGTGCGGGAAGAGGCTTCTCAATAAGGTTTATGGGAAGTCTTAAGGAAAAAGGTCTAAAATTTGACATAATAGAGATGCATGAGCCAATAAGATACTCTAATGACGATCCTGTAGAAAGATTTCTGTTTGACGTCCTTCTTCTAGATGCGGAACCTGAAGAGGTAGATGTGCAAGATCTAAACAAACTTGAGCTATACATCCCCCCTAAGCATGAGTTTGTGAAGAATGAAAAGCTTTTAAGAGAATACTTCAGCATATTTGTCCTAGCCCATTACAGAAACAATCCTAATGATCTTGCTCTCCTGCTGGACACGCCAAATCATTATCCTGCAATGCTTCTTTATGATGGTAAAGTCGTCTGTTCAATGCAGATATCAATAGAAGGAGATGCTCTAGAAATAGCTGATGATATGCTTCGTGGAGAGAAAATTAATGGGCACATGATCCCTGATAGAATGGTAAAGTACTACAGGTATAAGGAGTTCGCGAAGTTCAAAGGAATACGCGTGGTAAGAATAGCCGTACATCCTAAGAATATGAATCGGGGGATAGGATCAAAGGCTCTTAGAATGATTGAAGAGAGATTTAAGAATGATGTGGACTGGATTGGCTCTGGATTTGGTGCTACTCATAGGCTACTGAACTTCTGGATAAAAAATGGCTATAAGCCCATACATATGGCCCCAGTAAGGAACGAGGTAAGTGGTGAGTACTCTGTTATAGTTATAAAACCTCTTAAGAGCTATGTACGTGAATACGTCGAGACGGCCTGTAATGAATTTATAATCAGGGTATTTGAAAGCCTAGAGGATACATACAGGGACCTCGAGATACCTATTGTTAGGCTTCTTGCTAAAGTACACACGCTCAAGTGGAGGGCAAGATTTACCTCAAAGCAAAAGGAAAGAGCGTGGGCCTACGCCTTTGGTCCTCTTACTTACGAGGTTGCTAGGGACATTGCTAGGGAGTTAACACTTACGTACTTCTTGGACAGCGATAGGCGTGTTGAGCTCAGTGGTAGAGAGGAGAAGATACTTATAATGAAAGTCCTACAGTGTTGGCCTGTTAATGATATTGCGAGATATTTCAGATTAAGTCCGACTACGATACTCATAGAAATAAAGGACATTATGAAGAAGTTGGTGAGTGCTTATGAAGAAGTTAAAGTTTGACGACAAATACCTTGGAAGGATACTTTCAGGTCACAAGACAACCACCCTTAGACTTGGAAGAAAGGAGGAGTACTCTCCTGGAGATATAGTAGAAGTTTACGTTGGTGATAACTTTATAGGACTCGCAAAGATAAAGGATGTAAGGTATGTGAAGTGGAATGAGCTTACAGATGAGGAGATCATAAAAGACGGTTTTTCGTCAAAGAATGAACTAAAGAGGGATCTTATCCAGTACTATGGTAACTTTTCGGATGACGCAGAGTTTACCTTAATAGAATTTGAGCTCATATGAAATAATTTAGGCATTTTTATAGTCTTTTGGACATATTTTAAGATACTGCTTGAGAAGTATATCTTAAGAGCTGGTGGTAAATGTGCATCATGAGATAAAGCTTATGAGCGGAAATGAAGCCATAGCTAGGGGCCTTCTAGAGGCTGGCATTAATGTAGTTGCAGGGTATCCGGGTACTCCATCATCAGAGGTTATAGACACACTTCTTCGAGAGTATAAAGAGTACTTAGACAAAGTGTACGTGGAGTGGAGTGTTAATGAGAAGGTGGCTGCTGAGCTAGCTATAGCAGCTGCTTGGTCTGGTTTAAGAGCTGCTGCAACTATGAAAATGTCCGGAATGAATGTTGCATCTGATTCATTTCTTTCAGCAGTGTATAGTGGAGTGACTGGAGGTCTAGTGTTCTATGTTGCAGATGATCCTGGAGTGTACGCTGGCATGGTAGAACAGGATACTAGACATTATGCTGTAATGGCACCATGTCCTGTAATAGAGCCTAGAACGCCATCAGAAGCAAAGAATTTTGTCTTACTTGCCTTTGACATCTCAGAGAAGTTTAAAATACCTATAATACTACGAGGAACGACAGTGCTTGCTCATTCTGAAGAGCCTGTCCTTCTCGGGGAAATAAAGCTAAAATCCAAGGAGCCCATATTTGAAAAGGACATAACAAGGTATACAAAGGCTGGGAGAAAGATTGTTCTAGAGCAACATAAGGAGGTGCTTGAAAAGATTGAAAAGATTAAGGAGGAGATTCTTAAAGAAGGTTATTATGACACTTTTGGTGAGGAAAATGCTGATCTATTAGTCATAACTGCAGGAAATGCCTCAAATTATGTTATAGATCTTGTGAAAGAAATCAGCGGTATAAAAGTTCTTAGATTGTGGATGCCTTGGCCTATTCCTGAAGAGCTAATAAGAAATCACATAGAGAGCGTCTCTAAGATCCTTGTTGTAGAGGAAATCGATCCTATCATTGAGAGAGAAGTGAGATGCATCCTTCAAGAGTTAGGGTCAAGAGTTAAGGTTTATGGGAAGCTATTTGGGGGACCCATACCGCAGTATGATGAGATGAGCCAGGAGATAATTTTAAGGGCACTTAAAGTACTTGGACTGGATATTAAGATTAGAGAGACCCACGAGAGGAGGACATTCAGGAGATTAATAACGTTCTGTCCTGGATGTCCTCACAGAAATACTTACTTTGCCCTTATAGAAGCCATGAAGTCCTTGGGCATGAGTCCAAAAGATACTATAATAACGGGCGACATAGGATGTACAATACTTGCCATGAATAAGCCCTTTGAGATTATATGGACTGAGCTCTCAATGGGAGCGTCTGTAGGTCTTGCAAGGGGTTTCATCAAGTCTGGAAGTAAAATTGTAATAGCCGCTGTTGGAGACTCAACGTTCTTTCATGCCACGATACCTCAAGTGATAAACGCCTATCTAACTAATGATAACGTTAAGATAATCATACTGGATAACTCATGGGTGGCGATGACAGGACATCAGCCTAGCCCAACAAGCCCTAATGTTACTAGAAAAGTTCTTCCAGAGAGGATTTTAGAAGCTATAGGGATAGAAACGAGGGTGATAGATCCATATAATGTAGATGAAGCTGTTGAGGGTATGAAGTGGCTTTTAGAGTCAAAAGGTCCAAGAGCTATTGTTGCTAGAAGGGAGTGTACCCTACAGGCTATTAGAAGAGGAATTAAAGGAATAGCAAGGATAAACACTGAAAAATGCGTTGGATGTGGAGTTTGTCTATCAAGAACAGCATGTATGGCACTGAGGTTTAATAAGAAGGAGAGAAAGATGGAAATCACACCTGAACTCTGTAATGGATGTGGTCTTTGTGCTTATATATGCCCATTTAACGCCATTGAAGTCAAAAAACCTTCCTGAGGTGGTTCTGTTGTCCTACGATATAGTTATTGGCGGAAGTGGCGGCCAGGGAGTTATGTCTCTTGTAGAGCTTCTAGCAGAGTGTGCCTTAAGGGAGGGAGGAAAGGTAAAGGTAATGAAGTACAAGGGACTTGCACAGAGAGGGGGGAGCATAAAGGCTTTCCTTAGGATAGGCGATGTAGAGAGCCCAATAGTGCCGCTGTACTCGGCAGATCTCGTAGTGTCGCTAGAGCTTGCTGAGACGTTAAACGTCATGGAGTACGTTGGAAATAGAACAAATGTGCTAATAGCAGAGTATAGAATGCCTTCTGTACTAAATGCGATGGGTATAGAAAAATATCCTGAAAACATTGTTGATGAATTCCTTCATAGGGGGTATTATCTCCTCCCTGCAGAGAAAGATCTTAGAGAGAACAAGCTTCCAGTAATAACATTAAATACATACATGCTTGGTGCAATTTCAGTGATGCTTCATAAGCTTATCTCAGATAGTACAATTACTGAAGTTCTTAGAGGAAGACTAAAAAGGCTTCTTGAGGAGAACATGAAAGCATATGAACTTGGCAAGAGGAGGATGACTGAGATCATAAGGAGTTGATGTCCTCTGTGCCTAAGGATGCAAGAGCTCTTCTATGAATACTCTGCTTAACTAGAGGAAACATTTTAGATTCTCTACCATTTTGATTTATTTCTAAATTAAAATACAGACTTCTTTAGCAGCTTTCTGTAAGCAAAAGCCTACGTGATAAAAATCTTTATAACCGCAATAGATTATATAGCGAACACGTTAAGCCAAATGTAATCTTTAAGTTCAAAGGCTGAGAAGGTCAGAAGAAAAGATCATTTAACACATTTGGGGTGATATGGCATGACAGCCGATGTTAGCACTATTAGGATACTAGGGGGTCTGGGAGGAATACTTGCTGCCTTATCATTTATACATTGGGTAGTGGGTCTGGTTGGTGTTATCTTGCTTTTAGTTGCGTTTTATATGTCCTCAGAGTACTACCAGGAGGGAATGATCTTTAGCAATGCCATTAAGTATTTGGTGTTCTCAATAGTCGCTATAGCAGTCATTTTTGGAACAATGATGTACACAGTTTTAAGAGTATTTAAGTGGACACTATGGACGCCTATGATGGGGAACAGATCAGAAATAATTAAAGAAATAAGTAGGATTCCCCAACAGGAATTCTATGGAGTTTTCTCAATACTAATAGTGGGATTAATCGTAGGGGTTGCTCTGTTAATAGTCTCAGCAGTGTTCTTAAAGAGGGCATCAGATCTTATGGCTAGGGTTAGTGGTGTAAATTTATTCTCAACGGCTGGCCTTCTTTATCTTATAGGAGCTGTTCTCGTCATCATAGTCGGCGTAGGAATAATATTGATCCTAATAGCGTATTTACTCCTTGGAATATCATTTCTGATGATAAAGGAGAAGCCACAAGAATATACTGGAATGACTGTTAAATATTAAATTTCTTTTTTTGCGTTATTAATTTTTAACCTCTACAATCTCTAAGGAGAAATCTAAGCTTTTAGTACTATGCGTCAATGATCCTAAGCTTATTATGTCTACATCAAGCTTAGCGTAGCTCTCAACATTTTCCTCCGTGATTCCTCCACTTACCTCAATTAAGACACTATCTCTTAGGCCAAGTCTCCTGAGTTCCTTGGTGATGTTCATTATTTCATCAGGCGTCATATTATCTAACATAATTATGTCTGCCCCTGCTTTTGCAGCTTCTATAGCATCCCTCAAGTTTTCAACCTCTACTTCAATAATTTTGTAAACACTGCATTCTCTAGCCCTTTTAATGGCATCCTTTATTGGCACAATCTTTAGGTGATTATCCTTTATAAGAAAGGCATCACTTAGGGAGAACCTGTGTGGCTCCCCTCCACCAACAAATATGGCTCTCTTGTCAAGTGGCTTAAGAAGAGACTTCCTAGTTCCAGCTATTCTAATCTTTGAATTTACACTCCTCACACGGTTTAGTATTCTTCTTACAGTAGTTGCTATTCCACTCATTCTTCCCATAATATTTAATACTGTTCGTTCAATAAGAAGTATGTCTCTGGCATTTCCCTCTAGGCTCATTATAATGTCTCCTTTAGTTATCTCATCTCCATCCCTTTTAATAGTATTATATGATATTCCAAAGTATTCCATAAGAGCCTCTGCTTCAAACACTCCAGCAAGAATCCCATTAGATTTCGAAATTATTATTGCTTTAACGTGACATTCTTTGGGAATTAGAGCATTGCTCGTTATGTCACCATATGGAGCATCTTCTTCAATGAACTTCAAAAGGTAGTTTACGTACAGGCGCTTATCATACATCTAGTAATCACCCTCTTACAAATTGTGAACAAGTCTTTATAGCAGAAGATAAAAATTAACATTCCATGAGTTCAAACATCCTTTCTATGGCTTTTTTGGCCCTCTTAGCTATATCTTCTGGAATATTAACCTCGTACTTCTCATATAAAAGTGATTCATAAATTTTTTGTATATCTATCGCCTTCATGCCATAACAGACAGCATTATCCCTTCCTGGATAAAACCTCTTATTTGGATAAAGCTTTGAAAGTCTATACGTCATCTCTCTCTCGGTAAATACTATCCACTCATCGTGCTCACATGCCCTTTTAACCATTCCGCCCGTTGACGCTATTATATCAGCTAAATCTTGAACATCAGGCTCACATTCTGGATGTACCATTATTTTTGCAGTAGGATATTTTCTCTTGGCCTCTATAACGTCATCTACAGTAAACATCACATGAACAAAGCAATGGCCTGTTTTGGGGATGGGTATTACTTTCTTTCCAGTAACTCTTGCAACATATGCCGCAAGATTCTTATCTGGTCCAAATATGACAGTATCAGCGTCTAAACATGAGACAACTTTAGCAGCGTTTGCTGATGTGCACACGACATCAGCAAAAGCCTTTGCCTTGGCTAGAGTGTTGACATAAAGTACTACGGGAGCTTCAGGATATTGTTTCTTTGCCTCAACAATATCCTCTACCTTAAGCATTCTAGCCATAGCACATGTAGCATTCATACTCGGAATCAGCACTTTCTTATCTGGGTTTAATATCTTAGTGGTCTCTGCCATGAAGTCCACTCCCGCGAACACTATTATATCTGCGTCCACATTTATTGCCTTCCTTGCAAGCTCAAGACTATCCCCTACAAAGTCTGCAACATCTTGAACTTCAGGAAGTTGATAGTTATGAGCAAGAATTACAGCATTCTTTTCTCTCTTAAGCTCCTCGATTTTTCTGATAAGGTCTCTAAGCGACATGCTGGTCACCTATAAATCTCACGACTCTTCCGTCATATATAATCCTTTTTGAAAGTTTATGATTAATCGTAGGATAGTCCACCCTATAATGAGTGCCCCTACTTTCTCTTCTTAAAATAGCACTTTTTATGATGCCAATAACTAGAATTTTTATTCTTGGATCGATCTCTAACATTTCTACTTTTTTCAGGGCTTCTTTAAGGTCACGCTCTTCTCTAATTATCCCAACACTATTCCATAAGATCTCTCTGAGATCTCCTATGCTGTCTAAAGAGCCCTCAAATACTTTTAAGTTAACAGGACTCCTAGGGCTCTTTGGTTGGTCCCTGGCTATAGTTCTTGCCACCTCAATTCCGCTAACAACGCACTCAAGTAAGGAGTTACTAGCAAGTCTATTGGCACCATGGAAGCCATTTTCAGCAGATTCTCCTATGGCATAAAGTCTTCTGATAGTAGTTCTATAGTATAAATCTGTGAAAAGTCCACCTATTGTATAGTGAGCTACAGGCATTATGGGTACGGGATCCTCTTTGGGGTCTATCCCCTCTTCTACTAAAGAATTGTAGACAAATGGAGATATCTCCTCTATATTATTTATTCCCCTTAGGTCAAGAAAAACTCTTTCTCCAGAAATAATACGCCTAAATATTTCTCTAGACACTATGTCTCTTGTTGCTAGCTCGTTTACAAACCTTTTTCCATTTGAGTCTATGATCTTAGCGCCAAAACCCCTTAAAGACTCTGAAATGAGGATCACACGATTTTTACCGATGAACGCTGTAGGATGGAATTGTATAAACTCCAGACTGCTTGCAATAGCGCCTTTTATTATCGCATCACCAATGAGCACTCCTATAGCGCTATCAACTCCAGAAAAGTACTTGTATAAGGCCGAGTACCCGCCAGAGGCCAAGACAACGGCATCAGACCTAATAAGCTCTCCGTTAACGATCACTCCATAACATTCTCTGCCCCCTATAGCTAAGCCTTCAACGCTTTTATTAATTATATCTATGCCGTACTCCTTGCAGACCTCAATGAGTCTAGTAGTGATCCATTTTCCAGTTTCTCCTCTTATTGAAAATACTCTTGCAGTGCTATGCCCTCCCTCCTTAGAGATATAATCAAACTCTAAGCCTAAAGACGTTAGAAAATCATATGCCTCAGTAGCCTTAGAGATGACATTCCAAACGGTTTCTATATTAGATAACCCTTTACCGGATTTTAAGGTGTCTAGTACGTGATTTAAAGGGGAGTCACCATTAGCTAGTGGTAATGCTATACCTGCCTGTGCGAGATAAGAATTTGACTTAAAAACGTCTGGAGTATATACCACTACATCAAAACCTCTTTTTATAAGCGAGATTGCAGCAGTAAGTCCTGCAATTCCTGAGCCGATAATGGCTATCATAATTTTAGATTATGTGACTGGATTTAAAAATTCTGAGTATAATGAAGCCTGTGCAAGTTTTTATTTTTCACTGATATTTAAGCACTACTTGACTGACATACTAAAGTTTGACTTTCCGACAGGGTTTTTGTAAGGCCTTTAAATGACATTTCGGACATTGCGATCTCAATATATGAGATGATCTTAAAACTAAGTTTCACACTATAATAAGAGCTATAGCTAATTAATCCCTAACTGAAAGAACGCAAACTTTAAGCACTTCCTAGAGTTTTTCTTGATGACTATTGTTACTAATAAGATAGATTAACGAGGTGAACGTCTCATGAGCACACAAAAAAGGCAACCTGAAGTCAACATAGGAATGGTTGGTCATGTTGATCATGGAAAAACAACGCTCACATACAAACTTACAGGGATATGGACAGATACTCACTCTGAGGAGATAAGAAGAGGTATCACAATAAAACTGGGATATGCAAATATGGACATATACAAGTGTGAGGGATGTCCTGAGCCAGATGCATATACAAATAGGCCCATTTGTGAGAAGTGTGGGTCTGAGGCAAAATATCTGCGAAGTGTCTCCTTTGTCGACGCTCCTGGACATGAGTCTCTTATGGCTGTCATGCTATCTGGAGCTGCCTTAATGGACGGGGCAATACTAGTTATAGCGGCAAATGAGGTATGCCCCAAGCCACAAACAAAGGAACACTTGATGGCACTTAAGATCTTGAATGTAAGGAATATAATCGTTGTACAGAACAAAATAGATGTTGTTTCAAAGGAAAGAGCAAAGGAGAACTATGAGGAAATAATAAGGTTCCTAGAACAGTATGATGTCTATGATGTTCCTATAATTCCTCTTTCTGCACAGCACGATGCGAACATAGATGTACTCATTCAAGCAATACAGGAGTTTATACCCACACCGGAGAGGGATCCTAGCAAGCCTCCTATAGCATATATTGTGAGATCATTTGACGTCAACAGACCAGGGACTCCTGTAAAAAAGCTTGTAGGAGGAGTTTTAGGAGGCACTCTTAAGCAGGGAATCCTTAGGGTGGGAGATGAGATAGAAATAAGGCCGGGAATACGTGTAGAGCATCATGGGAAGCGTTATTGGGAGCCTCTTTATACAGAGATCACGTCTCTCACAAGTGGAAACATGCCCCTTAAGGAAGCAAGACCTGGTGGGCTTGTAGGAATAGGAACTAAGCTTGATCCGGCACTTACTAAGTCTGATAACATGATAGGAAACGTTGTTGGGAGACCAGATGAGCTACCTCCTACACTTACAAGTCTAGAGCTTGAAATACACCTATTTAAGCATGTAATTGGGCTTGAAGAGGAAGTTAAGGTAAGACCACTTCAAGTCAGAGAGCCTCTGATGATCACCGTGAATACTGCTGTGTCCTTAGGATACGTTAGGTCAGTAAAGGGAGATCATGCTGAGATTGTTCTTACAAGGCCTGTAGTAGCCGAAGAAGGAGACAGAGTAGCTATAGGCAGAAGGATAACGGATAGATGGAGGCTCATAGGCTATGGAATAATTAGAGGAGGATCCTAATGTTTATAGTAGTAGCTGACACTAATTTTCTCCTTGCTCCTTTTCAGTTTAGGTTTAACTTAGAATACGAGCTTGAGAGGGTTCTTGGTGGATATAAAATAGTAATTCCAAAAAGGGTTCTTAATGAGCTAAAGAGCTTGGCTGGAATGAGAACAAGGGACTCCATAGCAGCGAGAAATGTTCTAGAGATGATCGAAAAGAAGGGCTTAGAGATTGTTGACTTTAATAAAAATAAGGCAGATGACGAGATAATAGAGGCTGCAAAAGCATTTAATGGTATTGTTGCAACAAATGATAGAGAGCTTAAGGCTAGAGCACTAAAAGAGGGCATTCCATGCTTGTTTGTAAGGGAGAAAAAATATCTTGTTCTTGTATACCCTAGAAGTTATGACATTTAGCTGAGGCATTATATATATCCTGCTGCTTGAAGTATTTGTATTTCCTCTATAGTAAGTTTTTCTCCTCTTAAGAACTTTTCAAAGATCTCCTTTGCCTTTCTATTTAGATCCTCTGAGACCTTCATTGTTCTAGGACGCTTGCTGCTTCTTCTTTCAAGTGATATTATTATCTTCTCAAGGTCCTTTAGTGTCTTTTCGGTATCCCTGAGCTGTTTTCTAACTCTTAAACGCTCTTCTCTTATATGCTTTAGCTCTTCTATGATCTCCCTTCTTCTAATAACTGATGGTTTGATCTCCTCTCTTCTAACTTTTCTAATCTTCCCTAGAATCTCCCTATGTCGTGATTTTATCTCTCTAAGCTTAGATCTAACGTCATTAATCTGATTCCTTATCCTCTTCATCCTCTCTAAGAGCTTCTTATACTCCTCGTTTGAGTTGAGAGTCTCGTCAATTCTTACTCTTAGTGCATATAGCTGTCTAAGCTTTTCTATAAGCTCTTTTTCCCTATTTGGAGAAAGAGGTAGTGTTTGAAGTTTTGTCTCTATTCTCTGAATTTGTCTCTCTATATCAGAAAGTGTCCTTGCACCAACACCCTCCAGAGTATCTTTTATTTCGTTTTCAATCTTTTTTCTTATTTCTATCATCTTCTCGCGAATTTCGCCTTGTTTCTCCTTAAGACCCTTGAGTTCTTCTCTTACTTTCTCGAGCTCTTCTTTTACTTTTTTCTCTTCCTCTAAGAGCCCTCTCTCCCGCTCTCTCGCTTTATTAAGTTTTTCATTAACTTCATTTAATTGCTCACGCAGCTCCTTGTATCTCCTTTGTAGGTTTATATCTTTATCAGTGAGCACAAGCACTTGTCCCTTTAATTCACGCTCTCTCTCCTTTAACTGTTCTAACACAGTCATTCAACATCCCTCTGATTCTCTATGAGCTAACGCTCGGGCATCAGTGTTAGACGTCAACGTTAACTGAAACAGTAAATAATTCTCACAGAGAAGTCTATCTTAAAAGGCGTGTAGGTTAATGCTTTTAAAGGAAATAGAAAAGTAATAAATAAATTTTATTGTCTTTGCATTTTCTGCAAGTGTGAGACGCACTCTCACGATATTAATAAAGAGTAGAAGGATGACTCAAAAAAATAAAAATACTTTGAGAAGGATACGCTTACTTAAGGAATCCTGTCTTTTTGCCTAAGTCCTCAAAGGCGTCTATCACGTACTTTAGATCCTCCTTAGTGTGCGCTGCTGATGGCTCAAGCCTTATCCTTGCAGTTCCAAGTGGAACTGTGGGATAAACTATCGCCTGGGCAAATATGTTATACTCCTCAAATAGCCTTCTACTGAACTCCTGGGCAAGCTTTTCATCGTATAGCATTACAGGAGTTATTGGGTGCTTAGTGTTCCCAAGATCATATCCTAGATCCCTAAGACCCTTCTGTAAGAAGTGCGTATTATCCCAGAGCTTCTTAACAAGCTCATCACTCTTTTGAAGGATCTCAACGGCTGCTATTGCCGCGCCCACGTCAGGTGGATTAAGAGCACTTGAAAACAGGAACGGTCTTGCTCTTTGCCTTAGGTACTCAATTGCCTCTTCATTTCCCGCAACATATCCCCCTATAACACCGAATGCCTTGCTCAAGGTTCCCATCTCAAAGTCCACTTCATCGTGGAGCTTAAAGTGATCCACAATTCCTCTTCCATGATCTCCTAAAACTCCTTCCCCATGAGCGTCGTCTACGTATACCATAGCATCATATTTCTGTGCAAGCTCTACAATTTCTGGAAGTGGTGCGAGGTCACCATCCATGCTGAAAACTCCATCAGTAACTATGAGCTTCTTCTTGGCGTCTTTTACCTCCTGAAGCTTTTTCTTTAGATCTTCTATGTCTATGTGCTTGTATATAACCTTAGGAGCACCACTTAGTCTCATTCCGTCTATTATGCTGGCATGGTTTAACTCTTCACTTACAAAAACTCCATTCTCTCCCTTTCTTATTAGAGCACCTAGTGCGCCTAAGTTCGCATTATAACCACTTTGGAACAATATTGCAGCTTCTCTCTTCTTAAACTTAGCTAACCTCTCTTCAAGCTCAATGTGTAGCTCCATAGTTCCTGCAATTGTTCTTACAGCACCTGCACCAACTCCGTAGTCAAGTATTGCTCTAATGGCTGCTTCCTTTATCTTCGGGTGTGCAGCAAGTCCTAGATAATTATTAGAACACATGTTGAGAACTCTCTTCCCGTTTACAACAACCCAAGGTCCCTGAGCAGTTTCAAGAACTCTAATAGTAATATAGAGCCCTTTTTCCTTTAGTTCCTTTAGTTCTTCCATAATCCAGTCGAGCTTTCCCATATTCACCACCTACATCAAACTCTTTTCCTAAGTTTCTTAGATAGATTTTCAATCATATCTTTTGCCATTCTTTCAAGGTTCCAATCGGGCTTCCAGTCCCAGTCCTCACGAGCAGCAGTATCGTCTAGACGACTGGGCCAAGAATCTGCTATTTTTTGTCTTTCATCAGGCTTATATTCTACAGTGAAATGAGGTATGAACTTCTTTATAACTTCCGTTAGCTCTCTTGCAGAAAAGCTCATTCCAGAGACATTATAGAATCTATATCTAAGCCTTGAGTTATCAGCCTCCATGAGCTGTATAAGGGCTTTGAGGGCATCAGGCATGTACATCATAGGGAGTGTCGTGTCTTCTCTAACGAAGTACGTGTAGTGTCCCTTTTCTATAGCAGCATAGAAGACTTCAACGGCGTAGTCCGTAGTTCCCCCACCAGGAGGAGTTTTCCAACTTATTATCCCAGGGAATCTTAGTCCACGAACATCAAGGCCATATTTATGGTAATAATACTCGCCTGCAAGCTCAGCGAATACCTTTGATATACCATACATAGTTCTTGGCTTTAATATTGTGATCTCTCCTGGATTATCTGGAGTTTCTGGACCAAAAACTGCTATAGAGCTCGGTATTATTACCTTTTCAACACCCCCAACTCTTGCAGCCTCAAGGACATTATATGTCCCGTTTATATTCACTTGATAGCATAGTTGTGGATTCTCCTCTCCCTTTGCGGAGAGTATTGCTGCTAAGTGGTATATGATGTCAATATTGTACTCCTTAATGACCTTCTCCAGCTTCTCACGATCAAGGACATTTATAACCTCATACGGCTCAGAGAGCATTTTTAGCTTTTCTACGACAATATCTGATGCTATTACGTTATCCTTTCCATACCTTTCTCTAAGTAGTGGAACTAACTCGGAGCCTATCTGTCCACAAGCTCCTGTGACTAGAATCCTCACTAACATCACCCCTTATTGCCTCTAAAAGAGGGAAACGTGTAGATCCTGTGGGCGTGTCTCCTGTGTCATCATCACAAGCATCAATGCAGGTCATTTTATATCCTCCAGGCTCACAAAATGTGCATAGTATGTAAGTCAGAGAACAGTCCATAATACTCTAATACATTATAGTTTTATGGCTCATTATTTATTTAAATTTAACACTTAAAGAATATGGCTATTAGCTGACATCCTGGGTGGTTATCATGTTTAGGTACATGTGGAGGAAAGATCTGGCTCTGCCATTTGATAAATACGCAAAAATAGACTCACATGCGCACATTCAAGAGCTAGCATATCCATTTAATGTTGGCATAGGGGTAGATGATCTTGTAAGGATAATGGACGCTTACAGAATAGAAATCACAGTAGTGTGTGACGTGAACAATGAGGCTATACTTAATGCTGTTAGAAGATATCCTCAAAGATTTATTGGAGCTGTTTGGGTGGATCCAAGAGAGGAGAACGCTGAGACAACTATAAGGCACTACATTGAGGACCTTGGGTTTAAGGGAATAAAACTACACCCCCTTCTTCACATGTTCTCGCTTTCCTCTAAGGCCTCTAAGAGAATTCTTGGTGTGGCGGGGGAACTAGGAGTTCCTGTTTTCATACACACAGGGCATCCCCCGACTTCACTTCCATGGCAGGTAGAGGATCTTGCAAGGGAGTACCCTGATGTTCAGATTGTAATGATCCACATGGGGCATGGAAATGCGTTTTATATTCAGGGATCTATAGAAATAGCTGCAAGAAGGGAAAATGTCTATTTGGAAACATCTGGCATGCCTATGTCCTCTAAAATAGCTGAGGCGTATGAAGTAGTTCCCGATAAGGTACTTTTTGGAACGGATATACCCTGTCATCATCCAGCTGTCGAGATAACTAAGGTAATAGCTAGTGGACTTCCTGAGAGTGCTCTGAGGAAAATATTCTATGATAATGCAAGGAGATTATTGAATATCTAATACTTGCACAAACGTTGGAAATATCCTACTCTGTAATATTGTGAGAGATGTTAGTCTGTTTGTATAATCTGGGGATACCAAAAGCAATATCTTCAGACCTTAATTCCTTCCTAGGATGCCTTGCTATAATGAAACCCCAAACTTTGGACTCTTTTCTTGGAATAAAATCTATATCCTTAAAGAACATCCATAAGAAGGCTGCTGATGAAGCAATATCCCAAAAATATACATTCATAGTAACTCTCTTGCCCGTGGACAGGTCATATGCAATTCTCTTAATGTACCCAGTTATGTAATCGTGATCTGCGTGTATTGTAATTACAGGATTCTCCTCAAGATCTCCTTCAAACAGGAACTCCTTATATCCTCTAGTTAAAAACACGCTATAAACCCTATCGTACTCTTCGACAATAAATATACCTTTCTCATTAAGGCACATTGATACATTTGCGTAGAGCTTAACGAGATCCCATGGGGAGAAGTGTGGCGTGGATCTTCCCCAAAGCACGGCTATGTCCGCCTTTATGCCGAGCTCATAGAGATCCCTAACGTCCTTTACATAAGTCTCGGCTTCAATGCCAAGTTCACGCTTTGAGAACTGTTTTGCGATCTCTAAGGCGCTTTTTCTGAGGTCAACAATTACAACCCTGAGCGTTTTGTTCCTATCTATGTTTAGGATGGTCTTTGCTAGGGCAATGCTTGCAATGCCAGTTCCTCCGCAGACGTGGTTGCCCACGTCCTATATTTGGATAACTACGGAAACTTTAGCAACGGACGCGGGCTTCCCCCTCTCGCGCCTCATCCTTATCAGCGCGTCATGGGAGGCGACATTGACCGCCACCACGGGGGCGGCCTTACGGGAGATTAGTATGATCCTCCCGCCTCTGATGGCTACTTTACCGTCATCGAGGCGGGAGAACATGTTTAGGCACGCGACATACTGCGCGTTGAGCTTGAAACCGCAATTCCCACATATAAATTCTTCCTTGCTGATCCTATTCCTCTTGCTCGCGTGACCACACAAGGGGCATGTTATCGAGGTCCTTCTCGGATCAATTTTTCTTGCTTTGAGCCCGTGCTCGTGGGACTTGTAATCTAAGAATGCTGTGAACTTCTTGTATGGGAGTGTTGATAGCCTGTGGTTGAGCTGTCTTGAGCGCGTCTTTTTCCCGTTCCTGAGGTCTCTTAGGTCCTCCCTCACGAGGTCCGCCCTGAACTTCTCCGCGAGCTTCACAAGTGACGCGACGATATTCTTTATCCTGCTCTCCACACGGTTTCTTTCCCGTTTCCCATACTTTGCGAGGAGCCTGTTTCTCCTCTTTTCGTCTCTTATCTCTTTCTGTATACTCTTTCTTATCCTCCTGTAATTTATGCGTATCTTCCTGATGTCATGTTTTATTGAGAAGAGGTATGCTTTCTTCTCCTCGTAATTAACGAGGAGACAGTCAACGCTGTCCTCATTTATGTCCACGAAGAGTTTATTCCTATGCTCCTCAACGAGCACTCTCTTTCGGGACGTGAGCAGAAGGTATATCTCGTCCCCGTCTATGAGTATCTTCGAGTTCCCGATATCAGCATTCTGAAGATTCTCTATCGCATATTTGTATTCCTTGACGATGAATTTGAGATAGCATCCTTTTTCTTTTGATATCGTTAAAACAAGAAAGCCGTGTTCCCTCTTTAGCCTGAACGTGTCGATGTGCAGGTCGATGACTCTGTTTTCCTCTACGCTCGGTGGGGAGGGTGGCGATGCCCTCCTCTTTAATTTCTCTGGAAGCCTGTTCCACTTGCTTAAGAGCTTCCTGTAGCTGCGATACATGGAAAGTGCTCTCTTATACGCCTCCTGAGCAAACTTATTGTGGAAGAAGGGATATCTCTCCCTTAGGGGCTTGTAGCAGAGCTCGTGGGCTCTCTTCCTTGAGCAGACATTGTTTTCCATGATTATCTCGAGGGATTCTCTTATCATCTTCGTGTAGTCGTTGAGGAGCGATAAAAGGAGCGCTCTATCCTCCCTTGTAACGGGGACGAGCTTAAGTTTTATCGTCCTCTCTATTGTCTCCTCCGTTTCTCGTCACCTCCTCGATGAGCTTTTTTATCTTTCTGAACTTCTGAGAACGCTTACCATAGATTCTAGCGGCAAAGCTTATGATTATGGATACAAAATCATCTACGAGCTCCTCCATGTAGCTCTTCTCACTCTCCTCAACGACCTCTATGCGGACTCCGTGGGATGAGAAGAACCTCTCAATGTATTGAAATCCAAAGCGAGTAAGCCTGTCCTTGAACTCCACGACTATGACGTCCACCTCTTTGTTCTCGACAGCGCTGAAAATTTTCTGTAAACCACTCCTGTCCTCTTTGAGGCCGGAGGCAATGTCAGTTACTACGTCCACGATCTTGTATCCCTTTGCGGCGCAGTAATCGCGCAGCCTCTCTATCTGCCTCTCAAGGTTTCCGTCCTTCTTCTGCTTATAAGAAGAAACCCTCGCATAGACTATGGCCCTCGTCTCCTCTGGTCTCTCTCCAAGAAAACGCTTTAAGTCCTCCTCTGGAATCATCCAGAGCTTACCAACCCTCCTCGCGCCAAGCTTACCACTCTTTATCCACTTTCTTACAGCGACTGGAGATACGTTCAGCATCCTCGCGACTTCAGATACCTTGTAAAGCCTTGTCATGATACATCATTAAATAGCAGGTTATCATAATATTTAAATGTTTTTATGGTTGCTGAAAATACCGATGTGCTTATTTAACAGAATAGTCCATTATCGTGATCTCATCCCTGCTGTTGACTATATTTCTTACCCACTCATGTGATAGGATTTTATTAAACGCGTTGTATGTGCTCTTAAACCTCTTTCTACCTTCCTCTGAGAACGGATCTTCTATCCACCTATACACGCTGTATAATTCCTCAAGGTCATGCGACACATCCATCACCGCTAATATTACACGTTTATTTCAGTAGTGATTAAATGACTTAGGAGATCTCTTAGACATGTTGTTTAAAAACAATTTAAACGTGCTTTTATACTTATGCGTTTTGTTGAACGTACCTTAGAATCTTCATAAGAATGTCTACGGTGTTTTTATCCTCTATGGAGTAAAGCCTGTATTTACCACAAATCTTAACGTTAACGAGTCCAGCATTACGAAGAATACTCAGATGATGTGATACTAATGTCTGATCTATGCCTAGAGCTTCTGTGATAATACATACAGGTAGCTCAGCTTGAGATAACAGATACAGTATTTTAATCCTTATAGGGTTTTGAAGGGCCACCAGAAGTTTATTTAAAGATTTTATCTCATTTTCATCAGGCATTTCTAGGATTTCATTTAGATAACTTTCATTAAGGATTTTGATAAGATCTTTTCCACACTTTGAGCGTTTTAATTTCTCGAGGATCTCTCTTATTTTTATCTTAGCCATACAAATTTAGGGTTATGTTTATAAATATTTAAAAATTTTCATATGAAATATATTTCATATAACCAGTTACCTAGGAGGTGCCTTCATGAAGGATGTTCTTGGAAGGCCTATAAAGGATCTTTCGATGCAAGAGTGGTGGGGGATTCCTAGAAGAGAGATAAATTGGTATCCACAAATAGATTATGAAAGGTGCATAGGATGTGGGCTGTGTCTTGTCACCTGTGGGAGAACAGTTTATGATTGGGATTTTAAGAACATGAAGCCGATTGTTGCTAGGCCGTATAACTGTATGATAGGTTGCGACACATGTGCAAAAATGTGTCCTAAAGATGCAATACTATTTCCTCCTCTTGGATATCTTAGAAAAATTAGAGATAATGCTAAAGTCGTGCTTAAGGCTAGACAAAAGCTCTTGGAGATTAAGAAGAACATCAATAGCTTAGAATAAGCCTTGCGGAACTGTTAAATATTTGGT
>Ga0190363_1000253_pt1 | contig 30937 bp, 36 predicted proteins | sample 48721867_MG_FD_161272 | JGI IMG/M metagenome (GOLD analysis project Ga0190363, IMG submission 161272) | Hydrothermal vent microbial mat bacterial communities from Southern Trench, Guaymas Basin, Mexico - 4872-18-6-7_MG | ecosystem: Environmental > Aquatic > Marine > Hydrothermal vents >... | reverse complement strand
TAGGCTTAGGTTGGCGGATGATCTGGAGGAGCTTAGGCTAATAACCGCTATTTTGATAGGTTTGTTGGATGCACTGGAAAAAATTAGGAAATTATCGCGGTAAAATGAAAGTAGTTAAATGGAAAGACGAAAAATACGTAAAATATGACGAAAAACACTGGGAAATATTCCATAATCTAAGAAGAAAAGCTTTAAAGATAATGTCTTCATTAGCTAAGTTCGGCTTCGACCCTATTGTGCACGGAAGCGTGGCTAGAGGAGACGTGCATGAAAACAGTGACGTTGACATAGTAATACCGTACTTGGTGAATCCTCTTCTCGTCGAGCAAGCACTGGAATGGAGTGGTTTTCATTTCTTAAAGAAAGAAATAGCGCAGGCAACTCCCAAGCACGCGATAAAGGCTAGCATATATCTAGATGAGAAAACATTGGTCACCTTTCCTCTTTCAAAGCTATCAAGACTGGAACGAGAATTCTATAAATTCGGTGGAGAAATAGGGTTAGATTATGTCAAACAGAAGATTAGAGTTCCTGGTGTAAATAAAAAACTCTTAATTATAATTCCCGTGAAAGATGGACATATAGAGTATTCGATTATAGGAAGAGAACTCGAGGTTGCCGATATTCTAGGTGTCTCTCTGGACATTATAAAAGAGAGGATCTATATTTTGACTAGACGTGATGAGAAAGGTAGAACTGGCGTATTTGTACATAAAGAGCTACATCCAGAAGCCAGTATAAGCGAGGCAGCTAGAGAAATAGCTCTTCGAAACCCGATGTTTAGACGCAAGCTTTCTATCTAGCTGACAGGAAAATATAAGAAGGCAGCGATGCCTCCAAGTGATTTTAACTTCATTCCATGTTCATACTCGCTGGATATTATTACTATTTCTCCACGGCTTTTCTCGATGTTTTCCAGTATTTCAGATAGTTTTTCCTTTTCTTTTAGCTCAATAAATTTCGTATCGGTTATTAGGAGTTTTTGAATAGCTCCAAGCTTAGCCGCTTGCGCCACTTCTTTTAATCCGATAGCTAAGCGTTTATTCCCTCTTTCTAATAGGGTAAAAATTGTTTCTACGAGTTTTTTCTCGTAGTCTAGCCTGAGTTCTTTTGCCAATCTTGCCAATTCTTCTCTTCTCACTAATTCATAAATTCCAGCTATCCCTCCCTCCTCTACGTTTAAAAAAATCATCAAATTAAGCAACTTTCTATGTTTTTCGGAAAGAAAATTTTGAAAGAGCTCTTGTAAAAAGCGAGGCGCTGCTAATATTACCCTATCGTAACGTTCCCTATTCAAGAACTTCCAAATTTCGTTTACAATAGTAGTGAAATATTCCCGGTACTCGTCCATATAGGATCGCTTTTTAAAATCTGCTTTTTTAGCAATTTGAGAAAACAAAGTTAATACTATTTCTACTCCTCCCCTACTTAGAATTCCAAATGCAGTTTCTTGATCACCTAGGCAGATTAACAAGTTCTTGTAAGTTTTCTTCACAGCTTCATCTATTAATTTCAGGTATAGCTGGCGTAGTTCCTTTTTGATAATTTTTACCTCCGTTATAGGATATAATGAGATAGTGTGATAGCGTCCTTTTATGTGGAGGTATTCTGGCGCCTCGACGACTTTGCCGAGTATCCTCAATCGATCTGTAAATTTTTGGAATTCAACTTTTTCAACTTGAATTCCCATGTAGACTTTAATCCTTTCCCCTCTCTCGGCTTTTCCAGTGCCTTTATCTACCTTTATTTGACGCCAAGTCCAAGAATAAACGATATCGCCTTTATCGAGTATTAATGCTAAGTAGTAAAGATCTTCTCTATCCTCTAGTAGTAGCTCTATGATTTTTTCTTCGACGTTTAGTTCTCTAATTTTCAACTTTGTCACCATGAATCCCTATTACGCTTTCAACCGCACAGATAAGCTCAGCTGTAGCTACCCATGCGTCTAAAACATATTTACTTATCGAAACTTCTCTATCAGCAATATTCTTGACTTCATCAGAAAAATCCCCGGCTTGAAAAGCCCCTATGATCACCATAGGCTTAGCGTATTGGACTACTTTTCTAGCAAACGATAGTGGAGAGAATTTTTCACCCTTTTCGCTCAGTAAAAATACCTGTGAAGGTTTATAGGATTCTATTATTTCATTAAGGTCATGCCCTATTATGGACAAGAGAGGTTGATCGCTTTTCGGAGGAACTTTACCAGTAAGGAAAAGTTGTTCTATTAACCCTACGAACCTGTTATAGTTTCTTGGCAGTCTAACTTCAGGATTTACCCATATTATGTCATTTCGATACGTGTGGACGATCGGCAGGAGTTTACCTACTTTACATAAAGGTGAGCCAAGCGCCATTAATAGACAGAAATGGACTATATCCGGTCGCCCTCTTTTCCTGAAATCTTTAAGTTTTTTAGCAGCTTGATAGTGCAACGATATGTCCAATAGTATTTCTCCCAGCCGCTTCTTCCTTCTTTCGGCAGATGCTCTAACTGCTGGATGACGCCGTATCTCTCTAGGAATTAATTCTAATCCTGCTTCAGCAAAGAGTAAATAGAGCTTTTCCATTGGCTATATTATGGTTAGCCGCTGGAAAAAGTTTTTTGTAAAAGACTTAGCTAGGCAACGTATCGACATATTATTTCAAAGAGCCGAAAAAATATTCCACCGAGAACCAGAATTGTCACAGAAATACGTAGATTTAGCTTTGAAAATTGCTAGAACAGCTAGAGTAAGGCTTCCTAGGAAGTATAAACGAAGATTGTGTAAATATTGTAAAAGCTATCTATGGCCAGGAGTGAATGCCACTGTTAGATTGAGAACTAGGCGGCAACCACATGTAGTGATCAAATGTCATGTATGTGGACGTATAACCCGCATACCCTATAAGTGAGCGGATATTGCCTCTGTTATTGCCTTGAACTCTTCAGGAGACATCTGATAAACTCTCCTCTCTTCATCGATACCTATTTTTAATAGAATGTTTTTCGCTTCAACTCTATATCCTCGCATTTTAACGTATTCCTCTAAAACTCGATAGACTTTCTTCCTTCTACGAGAGAAAAGAAATCTAAGCATATCATCTAAAATATGGATATTTAAGGATAAGTCTCTACATGGATGTACTTTGATCAATACCGCGTCAACCTCAGGCATTGGGTAGAAAGCTTTTTTAGGCATATACGCTAGAACTTCCATTTTAGCCCTTAATTGAAAAGATACAGTTAGCCTCCCATAATCCTGAGTCCCGGGCTCTGCTTTAAGCCTTTCTACAAATTCTTTCTGAAACGATAGTACAGCAAAATCATAGCTAGGATTTTCGAGAAGCTTAAAGAGAAGCGGAGAAGATATAGAGAATGGAGTATTAGAGAAAACTCTGTCAACTCTAGGCATCTCCATTTTCAGAAAATCTCCTAAAAAAATCTCCACGTTGCTCAATGAAGCTAGTTCCTTTTCCAGAATATAGACAAGTCGTCTATCGATTTCTACAGCTATGACTTTAAAGCATTTCTCGGCAATGGCTTTAGTAAGTGTGCCTATGCCAGCTCCCACTTCTAGAACAATTTCCTTTCCCGTAAGTTCAAGACTTTTAACGATGATATCTAGAAGCCTCTCGTCTATTAGAAAATGCTGTGATAGCCTCTTTCTAGGCTTGATCCCGTATTTTTTCAGAATCCTCTTAGTCTCTCTAAGTAAGTTATCGACCATGTAATCTCAGTTAATTTTCGAAGAGACTATATAAAGGATGTCTGGTCAATATCGTCGATGGAAAACCCTTATGAGATTAACATCTCGCAGATAATGAAGTGGGTCTTAGATGAAAAAGCTAAAAAAGTTCTAGTTCAAGCACCGGATGGGATAAAACCTTACCTAAAGGAGTTGTTGGATGTTCTGTCTAAAAATACTGATGTTTACGTCTCAGGCAGTCACACTTGGGGTGGTTGCGATATAGCGCTAAAAGAGGCCTATACTTTAGGCATTAAACACATTATACATCTAGGTCATCACGGTCCTGTAAGAGTCCGTATTCCTGAAGATGTTAAAGTGCTATTCGTTCCAGCATTTGCAAAAGTGGATATAGAGAAAGTATTGGAAAGAGAAATTGAGAAACTTCGCGGCTATACATCGATAGGCTTGCTTAGCTCTCTGCAGCATATAAATCAACTAGACAATGCTAAGAGGAGCTTGGAGAGAAGAGGTTACGAGGTTTTAATAGGAATGGGGAATCTTCCTTATCCTGGTCAAGTGATAGGATGCGATGTCTCCGCCGCCGTTAAAGTATCAGGTAAAGTGTCTTGTTTTCTAGTCGTAGCTGGTGGTTTTTTCCATGGACTCGGCGTGTATCTAAAAACGAAAACTAAGACATTCGTATTAGATCCCTATGTTGGTAAAATATTCGATATCGAGCCTATAGCTAAGAAAATGCTAGCTAGGCACATGTATAATCTATCGAGAGCATTAGATGCCGAAACTTTCGGTGTAATAGTCTCAATAAAACCCGGTCAATATTCTGTAGGAAAAGCCTTGGAGATTTATCGGAAAATAAAGCGATATGGCAAAAAGGCATATTTAATAGTTGTAGACGAAGTAGAGCCTAGTGAACTCGAAAATTTCGCTTTTCTCGACGCTTATATTAATACGGCATGTCCACGTTTGAATATAGACAGTGAAGATGTCTTTAAAAAACCAATAATAGGGATTGGAGAAATAGACTATGTTCTTCGAGATGAAATAGAGAAATATGATATACAAAAAGCTTTACAAATCTAAACCAGTATTAAAGGTCTAGGTAAACTTAATAAAATAGTGAAAAGAATAGATATTAGCCCCGGTAGCTCAGGTGGTAGAGCACCGCCTTGGTATGCGAGGATAATTGAGTCTACCTTGCCCAGCGAGGCGGGGGTCGCGGGTTCGAGTCCCGCCCGGGGCTTTAGGCAATACTCTGCTCTAATGATATTTTCCTATGTTTAATATTTGACGTTGTGGAGTAGGAGATTCTTCTACTAAATATACAGTATACCCCGCCTTTATTAAACGATCAGCGAAAAATACGCTAGTATATACTTTATTTTCTTTAACTTCTAATAATGATTTTGGAATTATTTGTTGGAGTTTTTCTGGATTTTTTGTGACAACTTTCAAATATCTCAATAATCCTTCGTCTGTTACTTGTTGATAATTTTTGGCTATCGCCACAGCTTTTCTGTATAATCTAAGACTTGTTTGATAACGATCTTTAACTACCGCTGGACAAAAGTGTATGTTTAAATCGAGATGATGTGTCGCCCATTCAAGAACTCTAATCGCTGTTTCTCTGCTTCCTTTAGCCGTTATATAGTCGTCATTCATGCGATAGCCTCTTTGTAGAAGAGCTAACGCGTTCGTCTCGCTGAATTCAAGTTCGTTTATATTTAGAAAATGGGCCCCAATATCAGCAAGGTACTCTGCAAAAATTTTGATTTCCTCTACAGAACCCGGTAGCGCTGGTATTTCAGCTCCTACTTCCATGTTTGATTCTTTCAGCGCTAACTCTATTTTCCTCCAGTTTCTAGGTTTAGGGTGTATTCTGAGTTCATCCAGTCCGCTTTTCTCAAGTTTAGATAAAATCGTCTTAGTTAATGTGATACCAGTTGTATATAGGTGAATATGCATATCGGGAAAGTAGTCTTTTAAGACCCTTATGGTAAAAAGCGTCCTGTCTAGCTTAACGAGTGGATCTCCGCCAGTTATACCCACTCCTAGAGAATCGGATTTCAAAATTTCGCTTATCAATATTTTTTCGTTAAGCTCAGTTACTTCTTTCTCGTTAATAATAAACACGTCTCTTCTTCTCTCCTTACTTAAGGGACAGTAGAAACATTTACGAGGACATAGCCCAGTTACGAAAATTATGCTTTTTCTACCTCGTTGACATAGCTCACATCCCTTAGGTAGTTTGCCTACGACTATGCTTCCTGTAGGCAAATTCTTTATAGTAGACATGGCCTGTCAGGAACGTTTAAAAAGGAGTGCGCAAGTATCTAGTTGAGGGATATCTATGCCTAAGGCTAAGAAGAAGAAAGAAAGAACTCCGGCTACAATGTCAGCTGCAGGTTTGATGTCCTTTTTCGAAGAAGAAATCGAAGGAATAGAGATTAAGCCGGAAATAGTCATAATTTCAGCAATAGCATTAATGACTATAGTTATTATGGCGCATTTAGGTCTTTTCGCTTTCTAGCAGCTTTTTTTATAGCTTCAACTATCTCCTTTAGAACGTTATAGACTCTACTTGTTTCCTCTATAATAGTCCCAGTAACTATAATATCAGCGCCCGCCTTTACCGCTAATTCCGCTAGTTTTCCGCTTCTTATCCCTCCACCCACTACTATTGGTATTTTAACCATTTTTCTTACATAGCCGATGACTTCGGGGGGTACAGGCTTACCTCCAGACCCGCCTTCTAAATACACGAATCTAAAACCCAAATACTGAGCCGCAAGCGCGAAAGCAGCTGCAACTTCGGCTTGTTCAAAAGGTATTGGTCTCGTATTGCTGACATATCCTACAGCACCTCCGCTTCCGAGAATTAGATATGCAAGTGGAATAGGTTCTAATCCATAGCGTTTAACTATAGGTGCTGCCTGCATTTGTCCTCCTATTATGAAGTATGGGTTTACCGAGTTTAAAACTGAAAGAAACCAAACTGCATCAGCGTACCTGCTTAGTTCTCCTATGCTGCCGGGGAAAAGTATAACCGGCAGGTCAGCATTCTCCTTTATCCCTAAAACAGTTTTATCAACCATTTGCTCAGAAACTCCTATACTGCCTCCCACCATTACTGCGAAGGTTCCCGCTTTTTCTGCTTCTGCCGCTATTTCAGCTGCTCTTTCAGGTGAAGTTACTTCTGGGTCTATTAGGACCATGTGGAGCGCTCCATCTTCAGCTAATCCATCTCTAATCATTTTTTCTACTTTCCCCTTGTAGTCCTTTTTCATACCGATATCCCCATTTCCTCGACAAACGCGTCTACGAATTTTCCATAGTAGTCAACTGGTTGGTAGATCTCTTGATACTCGAATGTGTATCTAAGCTTGCAAGCTCCACAGGTTACGGCGACCACGCCGTTTTTTCTATCTATGCTTACGGAGACCGCCGTAACTCCGCAACGTGGACATTGGAAGACGGATGGTATTTTCTTTTTAGGTCTTAACCTAATTTTCCTTCTGCTTTTTCTACGCCCCATCTCTGTAAATACCTCCTATGAGTATATCTGTAAAATCGCCCATTGGCTATATAATTATTATCCTTCTTCCCAGATAGAAAAGGCTACACCTATCCTGTTATTTCCCTCTCCTTCATATAGAAAGCATTTAAATTTAAAGTCTTTCCCTAGAATATCCTTTTTCATATAGGATACGATCTTGTCCAATACTCCGGATTTTAAATAATCTAACGCTTCTTTCTCGCTCATACCTAGTAGTTTTTCAATCACATCCATGCTACTGCTGTAAATTCTAGCTTGTCCAGTTCCGTCATCTACCAGCATAGAGCAAAACGGTACTATTTTTTCTTTTTTTGCAGTTTTTATCGATCTGAAATTGAAGTCTAGCGAGATAACAGCTCCATTCAAAATACATGCACCTATACTTTCCACTATGTATTTCTCAGGCATAGACATACTAGATAAGATATCATTCGAATTCACAATCCTTATACGACCACAACGACTTATCTTCACTATTCTACTCCTCCTACCCTTTACCACATCAACTCCTTCAAGCTGAACTTTAACTCCTAAGTCTAGATCGGTAATACTGTGAAAAACATTATCGCTAGTTAGAAGTATTGATAAAAATTTTTTGTTATCTCCTAGTATCATTTTAGGGAGTTTTGTAGGATTTACAGCTAGGTAATATCCTTGAAAGACTAAGTCTCGTGCTTCTTCAATATTTGTCGATGAAGGAGTATAAATTGGATAATTGATAGGAGGGATATTAGCCTGACAAGGTTTAAATACTGCTCTAGTTTGGTTAGTATAATATTCTACAAAATCCTGAGTTTCATACTTCTTTTTTAAACCACAGATATAATAACATTTTTCTCTTAAATCATCTTCTAGCCCTCCCCAAATCAACACTCTAACTCTGCGTCCTTTAAAATCGATCCCTCGTATGCATGCAAAATCAGGCAATCGAACTATACTTTTAATCTCTAAGAGCGCGCATTCCAACTCGTAATTCTCTAGAAAATACTCTAGCGGCGGAGCTTCTCCTTCAACTAAAGAAATTTTCCCATTCTCTCCCAAGTAAAGCTCTATCCTACCTCTATACTCTCTAGTATAGCCTCGGGATATCCGGATCACATCTCCTATTCTTAAATTTTTCACCTGTTCTACCTGCTCATCCCACAACACTAAGTTTATAATACCAGTGGCGTCGCCTATCCCAATTCGAAGACATCTACGCATTCTTCCATTTCTTGAAAAAGTAATCTCTCTATCTATTTTGATAACTCTAGCAACTAAATTGACATTACGCAATCCAGATATTAAGTCGCGGATTTTAAGCTTAGATACCTTTAGGCTTTTCTCCTCTTTAGGAAGAGATATGCCTAGTTCTTTCGCCACCATCAGAGCTATCACATACTCATCTACAAGTTCCCCTAATTCTTCCGCCTTTTTCTTTATCATTTCCTTCACATCGCTTACTTTAAGTGACGGCTTCTTTGTTATAATAAGTGAAATTACATCGTTGACGTTCTCCATAGGCAGTTCTGACCTAATACTATTACCCTTACTTATTTAAGTAGTCAACATTTTTGAAAATATCTTCTTTAGAAAATTTAACTTTTCTTTATCGCTCATTCTCTTCTCAATATACAAGCCTTTTTCCCCTGCAAGCTCTCTAGCTCTGATGTGATAACAATACTCAGAAACTCTTCGGAGTATTACATTCATTGTAAATCCTTTGCAAGAACAATAGAGTCCTGGAATTACAAGGTAGAGATTTTTAAACTTATGTCCATAGACTAACCAGAAGATTTGTCCACTAGGCTCGAAAACTACTTTTATAACACGCTTTTCAGCTACCGCTTTTAGAGCTTCTTTCTCAATTCTTTCCATTATAACCACTCTAGAAGTGGAAGATTAGTTCTGAACCATTCTCCGGGAAGTAGACAGGCAAGTTCAGTTCTTCTCTACAATATTTAATGAAATTCTCTCCTTCTTCTCCACTATGAACTACAACTACATGGGCATGACTCGGCAATTCTTTTGCTACTTCTCGTAAACCTTTTCTGCTCACATGCGAGGAAAAATCAAACCATTCAATCCTAGCTTTAACTTTGTTCAAACCTTTTTTAGTGGCAAAAACTCCCTCTTCGATCGTCTTACGGCCCGGAGTGCCTTCTATTAAATAGCTTACAAAGAAAACAGCATGCTTAGGCTCATCTAAAATTTTCTCCATATAGAATACTGATGCTCCTCCTTTAAGCATGCCTGCGGGGGAAATAATCACACTCGGCTTTTTTAACGCTTTTTTACGCATACGCCATCCAGTCACTATCTTTACTCTATTGTAAGCTTTTTCGTAGAGTTTAGGGTCTCTTAGTAGATCTTTGTAGTAGAGTAGTAAATCTGCCACTACTCTCGCCATACCATCTAAGTATACAGGGTACTCTACATCATGTTTAGCCAGTACGCACATAATTTCTTGAGCCCGTCCTACAGAGAATGCTGGTATTAAGACATTACCTCCTCCCTCTAGTACTTCATTTATTTTCCCTATGAACTCCTTCTCTACCTTTTCTCTTGAGGGGTGATCGAATGCTGCATAGGTTGCCTCTGTTATCAAGATATCGACTTTTCTTGCTATATTTTTATCAAAACCGGATAAGAGACAAGTTTCAGTGGTGTTGTAGTCACCCGTATAGAGCACCGTTAAATCGTCGACCCTTACCTTAAACATGCAACTACCGGGTATATGTCCAGATTCGATTATTTCTATTTCACAATCTCCAACTGTTATCTTCTCGCCGTATTTCACGAATTTCGAGTAATGCATCATGTTCTTTAACTCGATAGCCTCATATGGAACATAGAACTTGGAGATTTTAAGAAAATCCATGATAAGAATTTGAGAGAGTTCCAGAGTAAGCGGCGTGGTATACAGTGGTTTTGTCTCGCTTACATACAATAGCGGCACGGCGCCTGAATGATCTAGATGTGCATGAGTTAATAATATTCCATCAAGTTCTCTTGGAGCCACGTGGAGAGGAAAACTGGGTTCCTCGCTTCCTAAGGCAACGCCGTAGTCTAACAATAGCTTTGTATCCCCATACTCTAGTAATATTCCAGACCTGCCAACTTCTCTTCCAGACCCTAATATCTTAAGCTTAACCTCTTTTTTCTTTTTCCTCCTCAACATATCACCATCCTATTCTAAGGAAAATGCCACAATTCTACTAGGTATTTTATTTCCGTTCCCTTCCAACCTATCAGTCTTCGTGGTTTAGAGAGATGTCTATAAGCTAAAGGAGAGGGCAAATAGAGCCCTGGCTCTAGGATTCTGCCTTTTATCACGATTTCTTTTTCTGCTTTTTTAGTTTTAAAACCACATTTAGGGCATTTATAACCTTTTTTCCTTCCAGCAGATTTCATTCGATGCCTACAATTCGGACAAATAGGATTATACATTTTCTCAACTTTTACAGTTTTTACTACATTTAATATTTCAACATTCAGTGTTAAACCATGTTTACTACTTGCAGGTCTTACACCCCCTCCCATTATAACTTCATCTCCTGGTTTTAAAAGCCTAGCTACTTTGTTTAAAAAACCTGTTTCTCTGTAGAATAGACAATCTATCTCTCCGGTTTCATCCTTAACTCTGACTTTTACATGTCCTCCTTTTAAAATTAAAGGATCTGACGAGATAACTCCTGAAATAGTACAAGAGTCATAGGGTTTTATAGCGGATATTTTCAAAACCCTCTTTAGATGAACTCCTGTTCCCTGATTAGTTTTATAGATAATCCACCTCTCTAAATCTTTACATCCTCTAGCTAGTAAAACTCTAATTTCGTTTAGAATTAACGGATTGACGCTTCTAATGCCTATAAGAACCGGGTCAGGGCCATGAGGTATTGCGAGTATTCGTTTACTAGAAAAATCGAAATTCGCAAAGACATAATCTCTATATCTTCTATCGATATCCATTACTAACTTTTCATTAATAATTCTCCTGCCTCGCTTAGAAGGATTCCTATACATCAATAGTTCGAACGTATACTCCTCTAAAGGCACGGCTCCTATAGCCGCTAACGCCCCTATAAGCCCTCGTTTACCGCTCTCTAGAGCATAGTATTCTATTCCCAATTTATCTACGAGTCTTTCAGCGTAACTTAGGGTAACCATGCTCGTTAAAGCTTTCTCATAAAATCGCCTTAACTCAGCATTTTCTCTTTTAGAGAAAACTATGACTGGCTCAGGTTTCCTCTTACCTTTTATAAGCGCCTTTTTTATGATATCCGTTATTATCTCCTTAAGATTTTCATAGTAGTATTCCGGTACTTCTAAATGAAAAGCTACCGCGCCATTTCCTCTAGTCTTAAAGGGTATATTGGGGTTAAGCCTGATTAAAAATGGATAATCTAAAAAAGTAATATCCTCGATCTTGCTGAGCGCTTCAACTATAAGAGCCCCAGCATAGGTTGTACACATACCGTAGGGGGAATCTACGTCGTCTATACCTATTAGCAATTGCATTTATTTAGAAAATCCCTCTACTACGATCATAGTTAATGTGGACCTGACTTTTCCAAATCTTCTAATTTTTGAAGTTATGATATCACGCAGTTGATCTATCTCCTTGACCGATATTTTCACTATTATATCGTAAACTCCATAGACTATATAAGCCTCTATGACTTCCGGTATCGTTTTAAGATGTTCTAAAACCTCTTTTTCAGCTCCTATCTCTGTGCTTATTAGAACGTAAGCTAGTTTCAAATGACCACCAACAGTAAATATTTGCTATCATCAAAATAAATCTTAGCACTAAATAGGGTTAGCCGGCGGTAACCCACCTTCTGTTTTAGGCGGGATCAATCTAAGAGCCCACCCGGGTCTCCCTATGGAACTCATTGACCCTGTTTGGCTCTAACCCGCGGGGCGGCCGTTCCATCCACTCCTATACCCTCGTCAACGGGTTAACTCCCGCCCTATTGCTAGAGCGGTTCTCCGCCTCCTCCTCACTGGGTATAGGGGGTCTCGTTTCTGGTCCGTTGCCTGGGGTTTCCCCCAGCGCCTCACGGCGCCGCGGGTCCATAGAGGTGGTGGAGTTTCCTCAGGCCACCCGTCGCCGAGGTAGCCCGACGCCCGCCCGCCGGCTAACCCTGATTTAACTAATACATCAACGTTCTTAAATCTATCCTATTAAGAGAGGCTAGAAGTATAGTGCGGGGGCCGGGATTCGAACCCGGGCAGGCCTTCGCCAACGGATTTCAAATCTCGGCCCTGTTGCTCGAGATCTTAAGTCCGCCCCCTTTGACCTGGCTCGGGCACCCCCGCTCTGGATTACTATAAAAGTCTCTATTTATTTAAATTTTTAGCGAGAAAATAAAGATTGAGGTTGATATAAAAAATCTGTTTTAGTATTCTTCTTCGTAATAATCTTTGAAAACCCTAGATCCTCGCTTAGGTTTTCTACTCCGTATTTTATGTGGCCATCCAAGATCCTCGTCTTCGTGCACAATTCCCAGCAACTTCTCCATGGAAATGCGGCGTTCTACCGATGCTACAAGCTCTCTAGTACGCATTACCACGTCCGGATTCACTGATATACTATCAATACCATGCCTAACCAAGAACTCTGTAAACTCCGGATATACACTGGGAGCCTGACCGCAGATTGAAACTGTACGATAGCCATAAGGCGAATTATGAGCTTTCTCAATTAGCATAGCTATAGCCGTTCTCACCGCAGGATCCCTTTCATCAAAGTAGCGCGGATCTATCTTAGGCAGTATAGCGCTATCTCTATCAGTACCTAAGGTTAACTGAGTTAAATCGTTGCTTCCTATGCTGAAACCATCGAAGTACCGAGAGAATTCTTCTGCCAGAAATACTACGCTAGGAACTTCGGCCATCGCCCATATTTTGAAATCTCTCCCACTCTCTAAGCCCTCCTGCTCTAGTAACTTTATAAAACTTTCAGCTTCCCATAAAGTCCTCACAAAAGGCGCCATTACCCAGACATTAGTCAGTCCCATTTCATCTCTAACCTTCTTTATCGCCTCAATCTCCAGAATAAAGGCCTTCTCGTATTGCGGACTTATATATCTGGATACACCCCTCCATCCCAGCATTGGATTATCTTCATGAGGCTCATACTTCTCTCCACCTTTCAACTGCCTATACTCGTTAGTCTTGAAATCGCTAAACCTCACCACCACTGGCCGCGGATAAATTTCACGTGCTACCATAGCTATACCTTCGGCCATTTTATCAACCAATACATTTCCTCTACCCGTCTCCAGCAAGTACAGCGGGTGCTCTCCAACATAGCTAGCCATTATAAATTCTACTCTCATCAATCCTATACCGTCAAACGGCAAGTTCTTATAATCCTTGATCTTCTCGGGAACTCCTAAGTTCATGTAAATCTTAGTGCCAGTAATCGGCTTCACCACAAGCTCAGCAACAACAGCTCTAGCCTCAACCTTTTCCTTCTCCTCCTCCAAAAGCTCCTCTACCTTACCCTCATACACTACACCAGACTTAGCATCAACCGTATAATCCTTACCAGTCACCATCTTCTGAGTAGCATCCCTAGTACCAACAATAGCTGGAATCCCCAACTCCCTACTCACAATCGCAGCATGCGCAGTCATACCACCTTCATCAGTAACAATCGCAGACGCAATCTTCATATACGGGACCCAATCAGGGTCCGTCATTTTAGTTACGAGGATGTCGCCTTCCTTCATTAGTTTCTTTGCGTCTTCTAGTGTTAGGCAGACTTTAGCTGTTCCGTAGGCTATGCCTGGGCTTGCGGCTAGTCCTTTGGTGACTATTTTGGCTTCGGTTATGCTTACGGCTTTGGCTTCTTCGGGTTTGGCTTCTTTGAGTGACCAGACGGTTTCGGGTCTTGCTTGTACTATGTAGACGTTTTGGGGGAATGGTAGGTCTTTGTCTACTGCGAATTCTATGTCCATGGGCATTCCGTAATGTTTTTCTATTAATACGGCTAGTTCGGCTAGTCTTTTGACTTCTTCTTTTGTTAGGCATGGCACTTTTCTTCTTTCTGGGGGTACTTCGGCATGAATAGTTTTACCTGTAACAGGGTCTCGTATGTATTCTACAGTTTTTTCTACAGTTCTCTCTTCAATGACTTCGAAAGTGTTTTTATCAACCACCCATTCGTCAGGTGTTACAGCTCCGCTGACTACTGCCTCGCCTAAACCCCAGTTCGCCTCTATCAAGATCTTATCCTTTTCCCCGGTAGCTGGATGTATAGTGAACATAACACCTGCAGCTTTGGCATTAACCATTTTCTGAACCGCTACGCTTATCAGCACTTTTTCATGTTCGAAGCCTTTTTGTTCCCTGTAGAATATGGCTCTGGGTGTGAATAAGCTACTCCAGCATTTTTGAACTTTTTCTACAACATCATCTTCGCCTTTTACATTAAGATAAGTTTCTTGTTGTCCTGCGAAACTGGCTCCGGGCAGATCTTCGGCCGTCGCGCTACTTCTTACTGCTACATATTCTTCGGTTTTACCTACACGTTTGGAGAGCTCTCGATAAGATTTCTTTATAGCCTCTTCTATATCCTTCGGCATCGGCGTTTTTTCTATAAGTTCTCTAATACGCCTACTGGCCTCCATATAGTCTTCCGGTTTAGCTGCAGTTGAGGGTACCTCCTCTTTTAATATTCTATAAATTTCGTCTTTTATTCCAGTTTCTTCTATGAAGCGTTTATAGGCGTATGCAGTGACAGCGAAGCCGGGAGGTACAGGTATTCCAGCTTTTAACATCTCGCCTAGGTTGGCGTTTTTTCCTCCGACAAGAGGGATATCGTCTTTCGTTAGTTCTTCAAACCAGAGTATTAATTTCTTGGCTTTGTCTTCCGACACTTACACCACCTTCGCTGTCAAGAAAGACTACATACTTAAAAATTTAGTGCTTTCATTTTTTGAAACAAATAATACTATTAGCCAATGTCAGCAAGCGATGAACATATAAGGGGCGAGACATTAGCAGACATAATAATAAGGAGAAAACGTGAGAATGTGCCCAGAAGGAGGAAGAAGAAGAAAAAGAGACGGAGAGAAGAGGAAGAAAAGGAAATTCCTCTTCCAGGCGGAGAGATAGTCTTAGGCGTTATAGAACAGTTACTTGGATATGATCGAGCACGAGTTAGATGCGCAGATGGATACACGCGATTGTGTAGAATACCTGGTAAAATGCGTAAGAGAGTATGGATGCGAGTAGGAGATATTGTTCTAGTAGCCCCCTGGGATTTTCAGAGAGATAAAAGAGGAGATATCGTATATAGATATACAAATACTGAAATTCAAAGACTTACAAGAGCTGGACAGTTAAAAGAGCTAGAAGAACTGCTTGAATGATTGTGTTCTTAAACTAATATTCAACAAGACTTTCAAAAAACTCTTTAGGATTGGAAACTTCTACTCCTAACCTTTTGAAATATCCAAAAATGGTTTTTATATCTCTAAATAAGAATTCCTTAGCATTCGGATGCTCTGCATGAACAGCTGAACCCCAATCTATTATTATGTATTCTCCATCTCTATGCATAATGTTATATTCGGAAAGATCTGCGTGAACCAATCTAGCTTCTCTATATAGCTTCACAATGTAACCTTTTATTACTTCAAATGCCTCATTTGGATCTTCTGGAGGATAATTCTTAATTAGCGGCGCTGGCACTCCTCTATGCCCGGGCATGTTAATAAACTCCATTACAAGCACGTTTTCCTCTCTATCTATCGGCTTGGGAACTCTAACTCCATGGCTATAGGCTAGTCTAAGATTTCTAAACTCTTTAGAACACCAAATCCTTATTATATGTCTCCGATCTTTTTTAATATTCCTAAACCTAGGGTCTCCATCTATGTACTTCATAATTCCTCTTCTAAATTCGGCAGTTGAAACGAGGAAGATCTTCACGGCTAAGTCTTTTCCATCCGGAGATTCGGCCCAGTATACACGTGCTTCTTTCCCAGCAGCGACCACGCCGTACATCTTTTTGATAACTCCTTTATTCATTAAGTTATATAACGCCATAAGTGTTTTAGCGTCGAAAACCTCCTCTACTGTTTCGAAAAGCTCGCTATCTTTTATCTTAACTAGCTTCGACTTGACTATCCTCTCGTATTCTAGTCTTTCTATTTCCTCTTCGAACTCCTCCCTCATATTATATATATCGGCGGGATTACTTATAAAGTGAATTGTGGTGACAGCATGGGCGTCAAAGGAAGACTTATAGTTCCAGTACCTAAAGAGAGACTCGGCGTTATAATAGGAAAGTCGGGAGCCACTCGCAGAAAGATAGAAGACTTATGCAATGTGAAGCTTTGGATAGATTCCGCGAATAATGAAGTGGTAATAATGCCGCGGAACGAAAAGACAACGATAGCTGATATGATGAAGGCCAAGAATATCCTACAGGCTATAGCTCTAGGCTTTAATTCTAAAACTGCATTTTCTCTATTAGACGAAATGGTCATTCTCGAATATATAGACTTGGGAGAAGTAGCCCGTAATAAAGCAGATTTAAAGAGAATTAAAGGAAGAATCATTGGAGAAGAGGGAAAAGCCAGACGGATGATCGAGGAATTAAGCGGGGCGAAACTGGTCATAGGAGAGAAACATGTAGGGATTATAGGAGATTACGAACAGGTAAGGATCGCCAGAGAGGCGGTTGAAATGCTGATAAGCGGGAGGCAACATAAAACTGTATACGATTTCCTTAGAAGACAGAGGCATGAATTAAAACGTAGACGTCTTGAATTATGGGAGAAATACCCGTTTTAAAACCTTAGAGAAAACTATAAAATTCTGGGATTATATCTCCTAATTGAGCGGGGGTGCCCGAGTCTGGTCAAAGGGGGCGGACTCAAGATCCGTTGGCGAAGGCCTGCCCGGGTTCGAATCCCGGCCCCCGCATCTATTCTCTGTTATTAAAATATCTTTATATTAAGATAGAATTCTACAATTTTTCGAATGGCTCGATGTAGACGCTAATATTTTTTACCTGTCTTGAATTGACAGTAGACGTAAAGCCTGCCGTATATTCTTTTAACTACATACGGCACAATAGTATTTTTTTCTAGTAGTTAAAAACTTGCTGCTGCATCTTCTTAATAGAATTTGTGCTATAAATTCAGATTTATTTATTTTTATTTATAAGAGTGAGTATAAATATTAAAATTCTCCAATTGATTCCAAGCTATTAACGCCGTTACTCATAATGTTATGTAGTTAAATTTTCACTCTTCTATCAAAACCTTATCAAAGATCGTTAGTATAAAACTTATTAGCGAAGCATATCAACACTTTTATGTGTCCTGGATAACTCTCAAAATTCATTGGCGAAGTACTTCTAGCTTCAAAGTTTTGCTGGTGATTTTATGCTCGTTTTCGTGGGATTAGGGCTTTATAATTGCGCAGATTTAACTTTACGTGGACTAGAAGTCTTAAGACACGCGGATAAAGTATACCTAGATACCTATACGAGTATAGTTCCCGGTTTCTCTATAGAAGTTTTAGAAAGCTTAATAGGGAAAAAGGTAGTGCCTGTGGATCGGAGTATTTTAGAAGGTAGGAAATTGATCAATATACTCGAAGAAGCAAGAGAGAAAAATGTTGCTCTTTTGGTTCCAGGAGATCCTTTTATCGCTACTACGCATATATCTATAAGATTGGAAGCCGAAAAACACGGCATTAAGACAGAGGTTGTTCATGCCCCCTCGGTGATTTCAAGCGCGATAAGCGCTACTGGACTTCAAGTATATAAATTTGGTAAAATAGTAACCCTTGTCTATCCTGACCCAGAAATAGGATTTTATCCAATTTCCTCTTACGAAGTTTTAAAGGATAATTTTAATCGTAAACTACATACGTTCTTCCTCCTCGATTTAAGAGAGGATCGGAAAATGACTATAGCGGACGCTGTCGACGTTCTCTTCCTTCTAGAAGAAAAAGTAGGCGATGGCATTATCTCCTCTGAAACACTGGGTATCGGGATGGCCAGAATAGGCAGTCCCGACTTAATATTAAAAGCTGGAACGTTAGAAGATTTGAAAAAGCACGATTTCGGTCCTCCTCCACATAGTTTAATTATTCCAGGTCTTCTACATCCAATGGAAGCTGAGGCTTTGTTACTTTTATGTAATGCGAATAAGGAGATGATTGAAAAATGGATGAAAAAGATAAAGTAAGGAAATATATTCGAAATGTAAGAATAGTCCTTTCTAAAATATACTCTAAAATAAAAAAGGAAAATAGGAGGATAGGCTATATCGTGGATTTAGCCGATAAGTACTGTCAAGATGCACGATACTATCTAGAAGAACGCAACGATGTTTTTACCAGTTTAGCGTGTATAGCATACAGCGAAGGATTACTAGACGCTCTCCGATTTCTGGACATTTTGGATTTTGAATGGCCCCGGGAAGCTTCTAAGGAGAAAAGAGTGCTAGTTGGAGGAGTTTTTGATATACTTCACCCTGGACACATATTTCTCTTGAAAAAAGCTAGGGAGAAAGGTAGGCTTATAGTGATAGTCGCGCGTGACGAAAACGTTAAAAAGATGAAAGGTAGACCTCCCGTAATTCCTGAGAAACAGAGATTAGCTATGGTAAAGAGCATTAGGTATGTTGACGAGGCATATCTTGGTGAGAAAGAATTTAGCGTGAAGAAAGTAATTGAAAAACACAGGCCAGATATCATAGTTCTCGGGCCAGACCAGGAAAATATAGCTAGTATTGTGAAAGAAGAAGCTGATAAGTATGGAATTGAAGTAGTGAAAATAGCTAGTAGAGTTAAAAACTTCCCTCTAACATCTTCTTCTCAGATAATTGAAAGAATACTAGACCTGTTTTAATGTCTTAATTTTTTGAGTAGCATATACATGTGCTTGACGTATAGGTTCTGGTAGTTTAACGCCTTTTTTAGTCGACCATAGCACTATGCGTACTGCCGTTCTTAGAGATATTTTATGGCCGATGCTAACGTATATTGGTTTTGCTCTTTGACAAGTTTTAACGGCGGCTCCTATAACCTCGCTGTTGTCTAATATCGGCGCCCATTTCCCCCTCCACTCTCCTACGCGTCCACATAACAACTTCTTAGCAATTCCTATCGAGGGTTTATCAATGACCAAGCCTAAGTGACAGGCGAAACCGGCTCTGTAGGGGTGTAAAAGCCCATTTCCATCAATCATGAGAACGTCAAAGCTGGTTCTTAATTTTTTCAACGCCGCATAAGCTGGGTAAACTTCTCTAAAAGCTAGCAGCGTCGGAATATATGGGAAGCGAGTATTTACGACCACTGCTGCACTATCGATGATTTTAAACTCTGGCATTTTAACGATTACTGCCGAGCCTACACTGATCTCCTCTCTATACGCCACATCTACTCCAGCTATTTTTTCTATTCTTTCGGGGAGGACATCGTGTTTAATTATATGCTCAGAAATTCTTCTCTGAGCATATCTAGCTTTTTCTATAGAAAAATTACTGGCAACCTTCATCGAGTATATCACTTGTCTAGCACCTTTAAAAGTTCGCGTGTTTTTTTAGCATAGAGTATATCATTCTGCGACGACTCCAAGATATATCTAATCCTATCGACTTTTCTCCGCAAGCCCGGCGTTAAAGCGTCTGGGAAGGAGAAACGAGACAACTCGCTATATATCTCCTCTATACAAGTGTAAAACTTCTCAGCTTTCTCGATATCATCCTCCAGCAGAAACTGGACCAGCTCTCTCCTAAACTCTCCAGCTACATCAGCTAAGCCGAGCAAAAAAGCCACATAGTCCTCTCTAGGCAGATCCGTTACAGTCTCCAGAGTCCCAGTTTTAACGTACTCATACAGTAACCAAGCCTCGTAATATTCCATGAGAGCTTCCTGAACAATGCCGCTATGGTACATGTCTGGGAAAGACTTGCACTTTACACGAAGTTCTTCCACAAGCAATCTGAGTTCAGAAAAGTCATCGTCTAGATTTTTTAGTTTTCTCCTATGAATCTTGTTCACGATATCTCTGCATTTTCTTATTATCTCACGTGAAGCTTTTATTAGCTCCTCTCGTACTCCATCCTTCTCCTTTAGGTATTCAATAATTTTATCAATGATTTCTTGCATGTTACCGTGTAATTCAAAACAGGTATTTAAGTATAGGTTGAAAACGTGAACGAAAAAGAAAGAAGAAAATGGTTATGGGTCGGCAAGATAGCCAGGAAGACTTTAGCCAGAGCTGTAGATTTAGTGCACGAAGGCATGCCGGTACTAGAGCTGGCGGAAAAACTTGAAGATTATATAAGGAATTATGCATCGCCAGCTTTTCCTGTCAACATATCCATAAATTATGTAGCGGCTCACTATTCCCCAGGGATAAACGACTCTACAGTAATACCGCCCGGGTCTATAGTTAAGGTCGATGTTGGCGTCCATAAAGATGGCTATATAGCGGATGCAGCGGTTTCAATATCTTTATCTTCAGAATATGAAGAACTTTTAAAAGCCTCCTTTGAAGCGTTGGTAAAAGCCGAGAAAACATTAATGGTTGGTGTGAAAACAGGTTCCATTGGTGCGGTGATAGAAGAAGTAATTCTCTCTTATGGCTTTAAACCTGTTAGAAACCTTACCGGTCATAAAATTTCCCGCTTTAATCTCCACGCTGGTAAATCTATACCGAATGCCCGGACAATGTTTAGTAGCAAGATCGAAAAAGATGAGGTCTACGCCATAGAGCCCTTTGCTACTGATGGAGCCGGATATGTAGTTGAGCTCAATAAAGGGTATATATACAGAATAATTTCGACTAGAAGAACTGGCGATAAACAACTGGATACTCTCCTAAGAGATATGTGGAGACGTTTTAGAAAGCTCCCGTTCTCCGAACGCTGGATTGCCAAATCTATAGGCGAGGAAAAAGCCAAAAATATGCTCTCCATTTTGCTGAAGAAGAAGATTATAATGATGTATCCCGTTCTCGTAGAGAAGAAAAGAGGATTAGTTTCTCAGTTTGAAGATACAGTAATTGTTACAGATAAAGGGGCCTTAGTGACCACACGTATATCTGAACTCGTGAAAGAAATATTATAAGAAACCTATACGGCTTATAATACCCACAAGGTGTAGGCTATGCAGAATATAGATGTTGTTGTAGTAGGAGCTGGTCCTGCAGCATTAATGTTTGCAAGAAGTGTAGCTAGTCGTGGTATTCGAGTTGTTATATTTGAAAAAGAGAAAACTTTAGCAGTTAAACCTTGCGGAGAAGGAATAAGCTCTAGAGTTTTAGAGACGGCTCAACTGCCCAGATACACAGAGTCCTTCTTCGTATACCATAAGATTAAAAAAGCCATAATTTATGCTCCCAACGGCACAGCAAAAGAAATAGCAGGTGAAGGAAAGACTCTAGGCTACATAGTAGATAAAAAATCCTTTCTGCAAGTCATGGCTAACTATGCTGTAGAAGCAGGAGCCGAGATACAGATAGGAGAAAAGGTAAGAAAGGTAGAGCCAAAATACGATGGATACCTGGTTTATACAGATAAACGATCTATTAAAACGCGAGTATTAGTAGGTGCTGATGGTTACTTGTCGTTGGTCGCTAAGCAAACAGGTTTGGAGAGAAGGGGAGAAAGGAAAGTTATTCCTTCGCTTCAATATGTAATGGTTAATGTGAAGCTTCATGACTCTGATGCCACTGAATTCTACTTAGGTTCAAAAGTGGCGCCGCTGGGTTATGCATGGGTATTTCCTAAGAGCGAGAATATAGCTAATGTAGGCATAGGAGTGCAGAAAGCGGCAGCTAGGGAATATCTGAATAAATTCGTTAGAGACCATCCAGAAATGTTCTCCAAATCTCAAATCGTCGAATTTAAAGGCGCAGCGGTTACTATAAGCGGTCAATTAAAAAGAATTGTCGATAATTACTTATTATTAATAGGCGAGGCCGCTGGGCAGGTTATCCCTCTGACTGGTGGAGGAATACATACCTCGATCGCTGGTGGCAAAATAGCTGGTGAAGTTGTCGTTGAAGCCTTTGATAAAGAAGACTTTTCTCGTCAATTCCTACAAAAATATCCGTTAATGTATAATGAATATTGGGGCAAGAGGATAAGAGATAGTTTAAAAGCTTTAAAAGTTATCGAAGGATTAAGCGATGAGGATCTGAATTTACTAGCCGAGGTACTGGATTCTAGGGATGTATTAGACCTGGCCAATGGGGAAAATATCAAAAGAGTTGCTTTTAAGCTTTTAAAACATCCTATTTTAAGCGTGAAAGTCGCTAAAGCATTATTGTCTTAGTTACTACTCTAATTTTTCAATATCTACGCCCAATTTTTTCAGCTTACCTCTCAATGTTTTAAGCTCGTGTTCCATTTTCAAGGCTTCTTCTTCTATAGATGGACGTCTAGCTCGCTTGGTTTTAATAGTTAATCTGCAAGTTCCATCAGGTAGCAATGCATGTTTGGAACAAAATGCGAACTGGCATTTATACCCTATACATTCGTCTCCTGTCCATGAGCAAAAGGCTATTAGGTCGATACCGTGTTTACGTATGCTTAATGCCCTTTTGGTGCAAATGAAAGCTCTAAAAGGACAAATAGGAGTACATTTAGATGCCATCGGAGCTCCCCGCTATTACAATTCCAGCATAGATGTCGCATAACTATCGAAGCAGGAGGTATATATTTCTTACTTGGTCAGGATCTGTTAAAATCTCTCTACATTGGAGCTACGTATAAATAGATTATAATTAAATTAAAATTCAAGGGGTTTAATATGCCTGTGAGGAGAGTAGAGTCGGGCATTCCTGGTTTAGATAAGATACTTCACGGAGGCATTCCTTACCGGAACGTGGTATTGTTATCTGGAGGCCCTGGTACTGGAAAAACTATATTCGGACAACAATATCTTTACCACGGATTAAAAAAGGGCGAAAATGGCGTTTTAGTAGCTTTAGAGGAGCATCCTGTGCAAATTAGGATAAACATGTCTCAGTTCGGGTGGGATATAAGACAGTATGAGGATCAGGGAAAATTTGCGATCGTAGATGCCTTCACTGGAGGCATAGGAGAGGCCGCAAAACGTGAGAGATATGTAGTAAGATCTATAGACGACGTACCTAGCTTTATAGACGTTGTAAGAGAAGCTATTAAAGATTTGGCGGCGGAGAGAGTAGTTATAGATTCTGTGACTACCTTATACATGACTAAGCCCGCTACCGCTAGAGCTGTTGTGATGAATTTGAAAAGAGTTTTAGCCGGCTTAGGTTGTACGTCAATCCTGGTTTCCCAGATCAGCGTTGGTGAGAGAGGATTTGGAGGACCTGGCGTGGAACATGCTGCAGATGGAATAATAAGACTTGATTTAGACGAGGTCGATGGAGAGCTTAGAAGGAGCCTGATAGTCTGGAAAATGAGAGGCACTAGTCACAGCATGAGACGGCACCCATTCGAGATAACGAATAAAGGCCTCGTGGTTTATCCAGATAAAGTACTTAAGATTTCGAGAGGAATATATAGGGAAGAGAGGGTGATTTAGACATGGAAGAAATACCATTGAAGCCTTTATCTAGAAGTGATATACATAAACTAGAAACTGCTCTAATAGTTGCCACTCTTTTGAGAAAAGATGTTTTAGAGAAAATTAGAGAAAGCACGGAGAGGATTACGTGGATAGATTCTCTAGCTGTAGCTGCTGCTGCCTTAGCTAGATCGAAAGCAGGAATGAGCGCTGCTAGTATAGCAGACGATATCGGTAGGAGCGAAGCCACTATAAGAAGACATTTAACCGGGAAAACTGAAGCTGGAAAATTGATCCTGGAGACTTATAATAAATTCATTAAAGAGGGCGTTAGGATAGAACTCCCAGAAACTCTGGCTCCAGAATGTGAGAAGTTACGTGAAGCTCTTGAAGAGGAGAAAAAGAAAAGTGCAGCGCTTGAAGAGAAATTGAAGGATATAAAGAGAAAATTAGAGGAACTCGTGAATATTATTTAGCAAGGAGTTTAGAGATGTTATCAGGAAGAGAGATTTTAAAACTCATAAAGGGAAAAAAACTACTAATAGACCCTTTTGACGAAAATATTGTAAGAGAAAATGGCGTCGATTTGAGAATAGGAGATGAAGTAGCAGTACTGCTTAATAATCCAAGCCCGTTAGATCCTGATAGGATAGGAGAATTGGATTTAAAAGAATACTTCAAGGTTTTAAAGATTGATGATAGTTTTATACTTCAACCCTATATGAAAGTCTTAGTAACTACGCTAGAGTACATCAAGATGCCAGATAACGTCGGTGGACTCGTTGAGCTACGTAGCACTTTTGCGAGACTGGGATTATCCATACCTCCAACCGTCATCGACGCTGGATTTGAAGGTCAGATAACATTAGAGGTTCATGGAGGCGCCTTTCCAGTAGTCTTAAAGAAAGGCATGCGCTTTGCCCATGTAGTCTTTATGGAAGTGAAAGGTGAACCTGTACCTTACAGAGGCAGGTATCAGAGACAAAAAGGAGTTACTTTACCTAAGTAAAGCAATGTTTTCAAATAATCTCGGAAAATACTTGTTGAGAGCCTTATACGATCTCTATCCACATTTAAAAGATAAGGTTTGGTCAAAGAACGTAAAAGATCCCTTTAGACTACTCGTAATTACAGTTCTCTCCCAAGTTACATCGTATAAAAACTTAATGCGTGCCGTCGAAAACTTAGATAAAACGATCGGGATATCTCCTGAAAAACTGGCCAAAGCCTCACTTGAGGATATCGAAAAAGCGATAAAGCCTGCCGGCCTCTATAAGCAAAGAGCTCAAAAAATAAAAACACTCGCACAGATGATAGTTAATAATTATGGGGGAGATTTATCCTTTCTCAAAAATCTAGACTCCGAAAGAGCGCGAGAATTACTTCTCGCGCTTCCAGGCGTAGGCGAGAAAACAGCAGATGTTTTACTATTGTTTTCTTTTAATAGAAGAGTTATGCCAGTTGATACTCATATAAGGAGAATTACTCGCAGACTAGGATTGGTAGGCGAAAAATCTAGCTATAGAGAAATCAGGAAAAAGTTAGAAGAAATATTTCCTCCAGAAGATCTAGCATTTGCTCATATTGCTTTGATAGAATTCGGTCGAAACATATGTCGTGCTAGAAAACCCTCATGTAATTCCTGCCCGCTAAGGAAAATTTGTCCGAGGATAGGTGTCAGCGACCAGAAACTCGATCACACGTCACGCGGGGAGTTCATTCATCATTCAAGTATACCTCGGAAATTACGAGTTTAAATATTTTTTCCATTCTAGATTCATACTGATGAGAATGCTTTAAATAATCCTAAATTACCGATTCTGTGAGGGGGACTATGGAGTATGAAGTTCCCGTATCAGTAGGTATATCAAGAAAAACTGCTTTAAGCATTGTAGGCGGATTTATAATACTCGTAGTGTTAGCCGTCGCTGCTCTTACAATGATCGCTACTGTAGACTTTGGCTATGTAGGTATAATACTTGACCCGGTTACTGGCAGTATATGGAGTGTTGGAGAAGGGCCGAAATATGTTTTGAAGCTTCCCTGGCAGATATTAGAGCAGATATATGTAGGACAAGAAACTCTCGATATGTGGTCTAGCGGTGGAAAAACGGGAGAATACCCGGCCATTAATGCCTTTACCAGTGATGGTTTAGAGGCTAGAGTCGATATTACGATACAATACCACGTAGACTCGGCTTATGCGGTCGATATTTTCAAAAGATATCCTAGAATGGATTGGGAGGACAGAACTCTGGCTCCTGTTTTAAGACAAATAGTGCGCGATATTATAGCAGATTATAAGGGAACCGATACTATACCGAAAAGAGATGAAATAGCCCAGAAAATAGCTGAACGATTTATCGAAAAGCTCCAAGAAATAGGACTTAACGGCATCGTTATAGATAATATAAATTTAAGAAATATAGATCTCCCAGAGCAATTTAAGAAAGCCTTAGAGGCGAAGTTGACAGCTGAACAGCAGAAGATACAAGCTGAATATGAGAGAGAACGGATAATAACACTGGCCAACGCGACTGCCATGGAACAGATATTAAAAGCTAAAGGAGAAGCAGAGGCTCAAATATTAAAAGCAGAAGCAGAAGCAAAGTCAAAGCTAATTATAGCGAACGCTACGAAGATACAGATACAGTTGATAACCGAGGCTTTCGGAGATCCTAAGTATGCCGTCGAATATTTCAAATATCTTTACCTAGCCGAAATGGCTAAAAGCGGTGCAGTAATAGTGATCGGAGAAGGAGGAGTTACACCTCTTCTATCCCTACCTTCCAAAAGTGGATAAAATCTAATATAAGCATCTCTAATGTTTTATATGGCGGTGGATGATTAATCAGAGTTACTATGAAACGTGAATTGAAGGCATTAGGATGACACCGCCATTCCTAACCGCTGCTATCAATCTTGCGAAAAAATATAATTTACATGTAGATAGCGTAATTTCTATTGCAGGCCTCTATGGTATAAGAGAAACAGAATATATTTTAAAAGCCCTCAAATCTCCCGGCAAAAGGTATTTTATACGCGTAAATACGCTTAAAGCTTCTAGGGAGGAAGTTCTCGCTGAGATGAAAGATTCAGGCTTCGAGGCTAAGCCATACTCCCTTCTAGAAGAAGCCATATACTTGCCTATTCGTGGTCCTTATCGAGTAAAGATCTATCCTAAAAAGGTAATAGCGGATAAAAAGGCGGCGGAAAGTGTATATTTAGGGGCTAACCTTTACGCTGTAGGCGTTTTAAAGATTATAGGAAAAGCCCACGAAGGAGATAGGGTTACCATAACAGATCCAACTGGTTTTCCTGTTGGCGAAGGAGTATTGGCTATGGATCCGGATAGAATATTTTCAAAAAGAAGAGGACTAGCCGTAAAAACTGTTAGATCGGTTTTTGATGTACCCAGTATAAGAGAATTAGATTTATACAAGCGAGGATGGGTTTACGATCAGAGCTTGCCAGCAATTATTTCTGTTAGAAATTTAAGTCTAAAGCCTGGATTTAAAGTTATAGACCTATGTGCCGCGCCGGGTGGGAAAACTTCTCACGCTGCTCAGCTTATGGAGAACGCCGGTGAAATACTAGCAGTGGATCGATCGAAACCCAAAGTGCGAAAACTAAGAGAAAACCTCCAAAGACTAGGTGTTAAAATCGTTAAAATTTTAGAAGCTGACGCTCGTTATCTAGATCTCATAGTAGAAGAAAGAGACTTCGACGCGGCGATAGTAGATCCTCCCTGTTCAAGTCTAGGTGTAAGGCCTAAATTAAGTAGTCAGATCTCGATGAGAAATGTATTGAACCTTTCACGGTATCAATTTCAATTTTTAAAAGTAGCATCTAAGCTTGTAAGAAGAAGAGGAAGGATATTATACAGTACTTGCACTTTAACTCTCCAAGAAAATGAATTGGTTATATTGAAAGCCTTAAAAAAGCTAAATCTTAAACTAATAGATCAGAAATATTTTGCTGGAACTATAGGCTTTATTTTCGAGGGAAATAAGGTTCAGCGTTTTCTCCCGCATGTACATGATACACCAGGGTTTTTCATAGCCGTTTTAGAAAAACTTTGAATAGAAAACTTCATCGAAAAGCCGCCGTCTTATCTTGTCAAAAAAATCAGCTTCAATTTCACGAACTTTAACCAGTCTGAAAGGTTTTCCTTCTAGAGATACTTCAAAAATTGCCTTCTTCTCTATATTGGTTAAATATTCGCCATCAATTACTAGTGTTGATTCGGTGTAGAGTTCTAGGTCTAGCTTAGTGCTTGAGCTAAAAACTACTGGTTTTACTATAGGAGAAAAGGGGGATATGGGAGTAAATATTAGCGCTTCAAGTTCCCAGTCTACTATAGGACCTCCTTGAGAAAGAGAGTAGGCGGTAGAGCCTAGTGTTGTAGCCATAATTATCCCGTCACATCTACCTTTTATAACTACTATATCACCTTTCCTTAACTCGAAAATGAGCATTTTTCCTCTTTTTTTACAGTATAGGACAGCTTCGTTTAGAAAATTCAAATGGTTTTCATTCCCGAATTTTATAAGTCCCGTCCTCCAAGTCTTAATTTCGTATCTTCCTCGGGCTATTAGGTCAAAAGCTTTGCGGTAGTTATCTCTATTGATATCGTAGAAAAAGCCTAGTGTATCGCTATTAACTGGTATGATGGGGAGTTCTCTTTTTATCATATGAAAAGTTTTAAGTAGAGTTCCGTCGCCTCCTATAACTACTAGCGCATCCAGGTCTTCGGCTTCTATTGATTCTACACCTATTTCATCTCTACCTAGTATGGATGCCAGTTCGCGTGGGAGAAGAACTGTATATTTCATTTTCGTTAAAAATTCAAGTAGCTCTACAGCAAAGTTCTTAGCATCTATATTCTCCGTTTTAAATATTAAGCCTAGTTTTTTGATCTTCATGTCTCAACATAAAAAATGTTCTAAAGATATAAATAAATCGATTCTATACAGTTTCTGGAGGGATATTGTCATGTCTACTAGACCTCAAGAAGCAGGAAGTCTTAAGGTCGGATCTTTCGTTGTAATAGATGGAGAGCCGTGCAGAATAGTTAGCGTAGAGAAATCAAAACCTGGCAAACATGGTTCTGCCAAAGTCAGGATTGTGGCCATAGGATTATTTGATGGCGTAAAGAGAAATCTAGTTACGCCAGCAGATACTCGAGTAGATGTTCCGATAGTTGAGAAAATACCAGCTCAAGTTATAGCCCGTTTACCCGATACTGTACAATTGATGCTTCTCACGACCTATGAAACAATAGAAGTAACTTATCCGGAAGAAGAAGAATTGAAGAATAAAATAGAAGAGGGAAGAGAAGTAGAGATTTGGAAAATCATGAATAGATATAAGATTATGAGAGTCCTTTAAAAGCGGTAAGATCGTTTAATTACTTGAGGCGGAACAAACAAATAATGTTTTTGTTCTTCGCTCAATTCTCTAATTATTCTCTCAACGATTAGTTTCACCGGGTCGATCTTAGTTCTCTCTCTAATGTCATCAAATGATTCGAAAGACTTACGTCTCCTCTCTTCTAAAATCTTCCATAGAGTTCTCTTTCCAATACCCCTTAAAAGTTCTAAACTATGCATTTTCTTCGTCAAAGGAGGCGCTGTATTGAAGAACTCTACATATTCTTTTTCTCTCTTTTTAACTATTATAGCAATGACTGCTGGCAATTCAGCTTTTGCAGTAGCTGTTAAATCGTCATATGAGAGCCTTCTATTAACTTTAACTAGTCTTTCATCATAGACTTTCCCTAAATAAACTCTATCTCTTACGTTTAGCTGAAGCCCGGGAAGAGGAGAAATCTCGAGAAGAGTAAAATACGATTCTCCTATCGTTTGTGCTACAGGACCTCTATACCTTATGTCATGACTTGACATGTAACCAGGACCATATCCAAAAGGCAAGTAATCGATTACATACACGTATTCCTCCATAAACTGTTTGCGATCATAGAATCGTCTCATTTTAATTCCTCCAGCTACTCTTTTCTATGCTTATTCAATTCAGCGATTATCTCGGATAATTCCTCTGTAGTAAAAGTCTTGGGAACTATAGCAAGTATGGTTCTCAACTCCTCTATACTCTTAGGCATAATGTTTAGTATCTGTATTGCTACTTCTTCTGGTAATCCCTTCTCTTCCACTAAAAATCTTCTAGCTTCTTCTACTTCATCTTCTTTAACTTTGGTAAAAGACCGAGCATATTCTAATGTTATAAGCTGTATGCTATTTAGCTCCTCCTTCTTCATACTGTCTTCTAGAATCTTTTTCACTTCGGCTATTGTAATCATTTTCTCGGATAGCACTTCTGGCATTGGATAACACCCTAATGCTACACTTATATTAGTGGAACTTATTTTATTTATTTCTATTTCTGTGAACACATTCCTTAACAGTTTGAGCGATAAAAGGAGAATGCTATGTAAAGGAAATGGGCCCGCCGGGATTTGAACCCGGGACCACTCCCGCGTCAGGGGAGTATCCTACCGCTAGACGACGGGCCCCGAGGTTAAATATAAAGTCTAGGTGTATATATTTGTTTCAGGGGTTATCAATAAATGGATAAAAATGCTGCTAACAACAAGCAATTACTGGTATTTTTAGGTCCTGCGGGTAGTGGAAAGACTACATTAGCAGGATCTTATGGCAATTGGTTAGAAAAAAGAATGAAAGTTAAAGTGAATTTTGTAAATCTAGATCCCGGAGCGGAAATGTTGTGCTATAATGCCGACTTTGACGTTAGAAAGCTTTTTACTGTTAGAGAAATAATGAATAAAGAAAGACTGGGGCCTAATGGCGCATTTATTAGGTGCATGGATCTTATACTCAAAAAGAAGAAAATAATACTAGATTCGATAAGTGAAATGAATGGAGAATATGTGCTAATCGATACTCCTGGACAAATGGAGCTTTTCGTTTTTAGGAAAGCTGGTCCAGAGCTCATATCTGAACTTAGAAAATTAGGACATGTCATATGTGTATTAATAATTGATCCTCTTATGACCGATTCTCCCTCCAGTCTAGTGGCTATGATATTATTATCGCTAGTTGTTCAACTTAGGCTAGAAGTGGATAACGTGATAGTTTTGAATAAGATAGACGCTATAAAAAATAAAACATTACTTAACTTGGTAGAAAACCGT
>Ga0190363_1000252_pt1 | contig 30942 bp, 31 predicted proteins | sample 48721867_MG_FD_161272 | JGI IMG/M metagenome (GOLD analysis project Ga0190363, IMG submission 161272) | Hydrothermal vent microbial mat bacterial communities from Southern Trench, Guaymas Basin, Mexico - 4872-18-6-7_MG | ecosystem: Environmental > Aquatic > Marine > Hydrothermal vents >... | reverse complement strand
ATCCATCCCACACCTAATCCCCCTCGCCCTCCTCTTCATCCTCATCGCCATAGCCTCCAAGACCCTAGGCTGCGGCTCCACATCGTTGCTGGCCGGCTTCAAGGGTTCACAAGCCCTCATAATAGGGCTGAGCATGATACCTAGAGGCGAGGTAGGCCTCATATTGGCGAGGAAGGGAATCGAAGTAGGCTTAATCGATCAGAATCTCTACGCCCTCATCGTCTTCATGGTATTAGGAACCACTTTGGCAGCCCCCCTCCTCCTCAGACTCCTCATAAAACATGAGGAGGAAACCGAGGGGGAGAGTTAGCTTTATGCTCTAAATGGTCTCTTGAAGCTCGATGAGGGTCATCACCCTCCTGACGGACTTCGGCCTAAAGGACTCCTACGTGGCGGAGATGAAGGGCGTCATCCTTAGAATAGCCCCGAACGTCGTCATAGTCGACATCACACATGAGGTATCCAAGTTTGATGTGGGGGAGGGGGCCTTCCACCTCGCCAGATGTGCACCCTACTTCCCAGCTGGAACCATCCACGTCGGCGTCGTAGATCCAGGCGTCGGAGGATCCAGGAAGGGGATCATCATAGAGGCTGAGGGAGCGATCTTCATAGGCCCCGACAACGGCCTCCTCGCCCCAGCGGCTGAGAAGCTCGGCATAAGAGGCATCTACGAGATCAAGGCCTCAGAGCTGCTGCCGGAGAGGTTCTCAGAGGTCTTCCATGGCAGAGACATCTTCGCCCCAACGGCGGCTCACATAGCTAATGGTGTTCCACCCTCGGAGCTGGGGGTGGAGCTCCAAAGCTATGTCAGGCTTCCAAGCTACGATGTGGAAGTGGGGGATGGCCACCTCAGGGCTAGGGTGATCCACATCGACGGCTTTGGGAATGTCGTCCTCGGAGCCACGGATCATGATTTGAGGCTCCTCGGCGTCGAGTTTGGAGACTTCCTGGAGGTGGAGTGGGGGGATAGACGGCTCAGGGTGCCCTATGCCAGATATTTCTCAGCCGTGGGGGAGGGTGAGCCGCTGCTACTCCTGGATAGCGGAGGCTACCTTGAGCTGGCCATAAACCTGGGCGACGCCTCTAAGCGGCTGGGCTTAAAGAGGGGGGATGAGGTGATCCTCAGGCCCCTCTAGACTCCTCCTCAACCAGCTCCCTGTAAAGCTGATGGGCCTCCCTCGGCGTCGCATCCTCATGGATTATGGCCCTCACAGCCCGGATCATGGCTGTGGGATACTCATTCTGCCAGATGTTCCTCCCCATGACGACGCCGGCTCCACCAGCCTCCAGAGATCCATAGATGGTCTCGAAGACATCCATCTCCGTCTCCATCTTAGGGCCTCCTGCGATGAGCACTGGGACGGGACAGCCCTCGACGACCTTCTCAAAGCCCTCGCAGTAGTAGGTCTTCACAAATCTGGCTCCCAGCTCAGCCGCTATTCGACAGCAGAGGGCGAGATACCTCGCCTCCCTCTTCTCCAGCTCCTTCCCAACGGCCGTGACGGCGAGGACTGGAATACCATATCGTTCGCATTCGTCGATGAGCTTTGCCAGGTTCGTCAGGGTTTGATGCTCATGCTCGGTGCCGACATAGATGGAGAGCGATACGGCTGAGGCGTTCAGCCTTATGGCCTCCTCCACCGATGTTATGATATCCTCATCTGACAGCGATGGGCCTACTATGCTCTGGCCTCCTGAGACCCTGAGGATGACTCCCTTATCGAAGTTGGGGTCAACGCAGTTTCGGAGGATTCCCCTCGTCAGCATTATGGCGTCGAGGTAGGGTATGAGGGGCTCAAGGGTCTTCCTCGGATTCTCAAGGCCGGTTGTGGGGCCGAGGAAGTAGCCGTGATCTATCGGGATGACGAGGGATCTCCCATCTCTCGGCTGGATTATCCTCGACAATCTATTTCGCATACCCCAATCCATGGAGTTCACCAAGGGTATGTGGGCTTGAGGGCTTAAATCCTTCACCATGGCAGCCCTTATAACCCTCTTGGTTGAAGTGAAGCGGAGGATGTATTATCCCCAAGGGGTTCCTAGAAGCCTCAGCTACCCTGAAAGGCCGCTCTACGAGATTCTGGAGAACTCGGCAGTGAAATATCCGTGGAGGACAGCCCTCATCTATTATGGCCGTAGGATCAGCTACTCTAAGCTCTGGGAGCAATCCCTCAGGGTAGCCTCCACCCTCGCTGAGATGGGTTTGGAGAGAGGAGATAGAGTCGCCCTAATGCTGCCGAATATCCCCCAATTCGTCATCGCCTACTTCGGCATACTTGCCGCTGGATGCGTCGCAGCCCCCCTCAACCCCCTAAACCCGAGGGAGGAGATTCGACGTGAACTCTCAGAGCTTGAAGCCAGGATCCTCATAGCCCTCGACAGATTCCTGGATAAACTGCCTGAGGGGAGCTGGGAGATCTACCTCGCCGAGGCTGAGAGCTACCTCCCCTGGCATCTAAGAGTCCTAAGCCATCTCAGGCATAGAGGCTTGAGGGAGGGGGGAGACGCCCGAAGATTTAGGGAGCTCCTGGAGGCGCCTCCCAGGAGTATTGAGACGGAGATCAACCCCAGGGAGGATTTAGCGGTCATACTCTACACCGGTGGAACGACGGGGCCTCCAAAGGGTGTTATGCACACCCATTACAGCCTCATGGCCAACGCCCTCCAGACCTACTATTGGACTAGGGGTTGGTGGCGCTACCATAGGCCTTATCCAGCTGGATGGCCCCACGTAGTCTCAGCCATCCCCTTCTTCCACAGCTATGGCCTAACCGTCGCTCTACATGAGCCCCTCCTCGCAGGGGCAACATTGATCCTCGTGCCTAAGCCCAAAGTCGAGGAGATCATGAGGGTCATACAACGCTATAGGGCAACCCATCTACCTGCTACCCCCAGGATGATCAGGGAGATCGTAAACCATCCCAGAGTTGGAGACTATGATCTAGGGAGCCTGATATTATCTGTGACTGGGGGCGCACCCCTCGAATGGGAGACGGCTGAGAGATTCATGAAGCTAACCGGTGCAAAGCTGCATCACGGCTATGGACTAACCGAGGCTGGACCCGTCACCCACTGCACACCCGTCGACAGGAAGCCGAAGCCAGGTTCAGTGGGTTTTCCGCTGCCCGACACGGAGTTTAGGATCGTCGACCTAGAGACTGGGAGATATGATGTCCCCTCCGGTAAGCCTGGTGAGCTGCTTGTTAGGGGGCCTCAGGTTATGAGGGGTTACTGGCGTCGACCTGAGGAGACGGAGAGGGCTCTGAGGGATGGCTGGCTACATACGGGTGATGTAGCCATCCTAGATGAGGGGGGATGGCTGCGCATCCTTGGGAGACGGGGGGAGCGGATAGTTGCTGAGGGCCACGCCCTCTGGCCTGAGGAGGTTGAGGCCCTGCTGAGGAGTCATCCAGGCGTTGAGGAGGCAGCCGTCGTCGGGGTGGCTGATCCAATGAGATGCGCCATGGATGTCCAGGCGCTGATAGTCCCGAGGGCTGGATATGGAGGGAGAGAACTAGTCTCATCGCTTCTATCCCTATGCCGTGAGCATCTAGAGCCGTATAAGGTTCCGTCGAGAATCCTCATCGTCAAGGAGCTGCCGAAGACGCCTCTGGGCAAGATCGATCGGAGGAGTGTGAGGAGGCTGCTGGAGGCCTCATCTGGATTTGAGGGAGGAGAGGGTGAAGGCCCCTATGGAGAGGAGAACCGTTAGGGCGCCTGGGGGTAGGTCTAATAGATAGGAGAGGGCGAGGCCGAGTATTAGGAGCGTCAGGCTTAGGAGGGTTGAGAGGATCATCATCGCCTTCAAGCTGTGGGTGAGCCTGAGACTTATGGAGGAGGGGATCGACAGCAACGCTATTGTGAGTATGACGCCTACAGCCCTGACGAGAACTATGACGCTGAGGGAGATGAGGCAGAGCAGGGCGATGTAGAGAGGCTCAACGGGGATGCCGACGACCTCCGAGAACTCCTCATCGAAGCAGATCTGGAGGAGCTCCCTGAAGAAGAGCACGACAACTAGGAGGATTATAACGTCGAGGGCTGCCATCAACTGGAGCTCATGGGTTGGAACCGTCAGGATGCTGCCGAAGAGATAGGCTGACAGCTCTGGGACATATCCCCTCTTAAGGGAGATGAAGAGGACTCCTAGGGCCATTCCCGTGGCCCATAGGATGCCTATGGCGGCATCCTCGCTCACCCTCCCCCTACGGGTTATCAGGGCCATAGCCAGAGCTGAGGCGAGGCTGAAGGGTATGGCTGTGAGAAGAGGGTTTAGGCCGAGCAGCAGGCCGAGGCCGATGCCGCCGAAGGTGGCGTGAGAGATCCCCCCGCCGATGGAGACTATGCGCTTCACAACGACGTAGGCTCCCACGACGCCGGAGGCGACGCTCACCAATAGCGATGCCAGGAGGGCGTTTCTCAGGAATAGAGGTGGAGGCATCAACGTCTACACCTCCAAGGGAAACCCCTCTCGAGGAGCTCTATCTCATGGCTATAGGCCTCGCCCAGCCCCCTCAAAACCTCCTCCCTCGATCCATAATAGCTGAGCCTGCGGTTTAGGCAGGCCACCTTCTCCACATAGGTTGAGACGGCGGCGATGTCATGGGAGACTAGGAGGATCGCCATCCTCTCCTTCAGCTTCACCAGCAGCCGGTATAGCGACTCCCTCATCTCGGGGTCTATATTCGACATAGGCTCATCGAGGAGCAGTAGCCTAGGCTCCCTCGCCAAGGCCCTCGCCAGGAGAACCCTCTGAAGCTCCCCGCCGGAGAGATGTCCTATACGTCGATGGATATGCTCAGCCATGCCCACCGTCTCCAGCGCCCTCATGGCCGCCTCCACATCCTCCTCGGTGTAAGCCTTGAGGAGTCCCCTATATCGACCCATGAGGACGACGTCGAGAACCGTTACGGGAAACTCTCGGTCGAAGGCGGAGTATTGGGGTAGATAACCGATCCAGCGTCTCCCCTCCTCGGGTGGCCTGCCGAAGACCTGTACCGAACCCCTATAGGGCTTCACCAGGCCTAGGATAACCCGTAGAAGCGTCGTCTTTCCACCGCCATTCGGGCCGATGAGGGCGACGAACTCCCTCTCATGCAGCGTCAGGGATACGCCCTCCAGAACCGTGACGCCGTCGAGGCTCACCCATACATCCTCAAGCTGAACTATAGCCTCACCCAACTCCCAACGCCTCCCTCAAGGCATCGAGGACTCGATGCATATTATCGACGTAATCCTCGGCGAGGGGGTCTATCTCCACGATCTCCGCATCCAGCTCCTCAGCTATCGCCTCGACCCCCCTACTCCCAGATTGGGGTGAGGTGAAGATGACCTTGATGCCGCTCCGCCTGGCCTCCTCGATGAGCTGCTCGATCCACCTCGGCGTCGGCTCTTTACCCTCCCTCTCCAGGGCTAGCTGCTCCAGGCCATAGTCTCTACAGAGGTATCCCCAGGCGGGGTGATAGACCAATATCTTCCTTATCCTCGCCTTCGATGAGAGCTGGGAGAACTCCTCATCCAGCTCCCTTAGAAGCCCAAGGTATCGATCCCGATTCTCGGCGTAGTAATCCTCATGCTCGGGATCCAGCTCCACTAGGGCGCTGTAGATGTTCTCCACCATCACCATCGCGCAGCGGGGTGAGAGCCAGATATGGGGGTCATCCCTTAGGAGCTCCAGACCCATCGATGCGTTGACCACCCTCATCCTGGGGTTGACATCCCTGAATCTATCCATCCAGGAGAGCTCGAACTCGATGCCTGAGCCGACCATCACATAGAGGTCGGCCCTACCAAGCTTCGAGAGCTGTCCAGGCGTCGGCTCATAGGTATGGGGGCTGGCACCCTGGGGAACCATGACGAGAACCTCGACGCGATCCCCCCCAACGGCCTTCACGAATTCGGCGAGGGGAGGTATACTGACAGCCACTAGGATTCTACTTCCCCCTCCAGGGTGTAGGGTGAGCAGCAGACCGATGGAGCAAAGCGTGATAAACGCCATCGACAGCAACAGCTTCCAATTCATGAGGCCCAGAGGGAAAGTGATTATCAATATTTAAACCTTCCCTTAATAAAAATTATGAAAATCCTTATAAATGCTTAATAATATCCATCTCAGATGCCTCGGATCATCAGCGTCTCCCTAAGCGAGAGCCTATTGGAGGAGGTCTCTAGGATTCAGAGGGAGATGGGTTTCTCAGGTCGATCAGAGGTCATCAGGGCTGGTTTGAGGAGGCTCATCGCTGAGAGGAGGGAGAGGGAGAGGCTCAGCGGCCGGATCAACTCCATACTCCTCGTCGTCCATGAGAGGGAGGATGAGGATGTCGTCAACAGGATCAAACATGAGTTCGACGACGTGATAAATACCCAGCTTCACAGCCACCTCAGGGGGGAGAAATGCCTGGAGATATTCATCCTAGACGGGGAGGCGGAGAGGATTAGGGAGATCGTCGACTCCTTCGAGACCTGTGGAAAGATGGAGTATGTGAAGCTCATAATCCCATAAAAAGGGTTATTTGATGCGTCTATGACCTGGCCTCCACTCCGCGTCTAGACGCTCAACGGAGGCGGCGACAAGCCTAGCGGCATCCTCGATATCGCTGAGGGAGGCCACCTCCACCGGCGAATGGGAATATCTACGGGCTACGAGTATCTCGCCCGTCGGTATCCCAGCCCTCGCCAGGTGGAGAGTCGAGGCATCGGTGGCTGAGAAGGTCACCACCTCCCGCTGATAGGGTATACCCCCCTCCTCAGCGGCGTCGACGATGAGGTTGAGGAGCCTCCTCGGAACCGTGTGGCCGAGGGGCGCCCACCTCCAGGAGGCCTCTAAAACCCTAACTCCAGGTCCACCGCCGATCCTTATTGGGGTCTCCCTGACATCGGTGGCGGGATCCTCACCGTAGGTGGTGTCGACGACAATGGCTACGTCTGGGTCTATGCCATAGGCGGCCGTTAGGGCTCCACGGCATCCCACCTCCTCCATGACGGCGAAGACGGCGTAGATCGATGCGTCTAGGCCTCCAAGCCTCCTCAGGGCTTCCAGTAAGACTAGGCATCCTGATCGGTCGTCGATGGAGGGGGCGCAGACGAGGTCTTTGAGGCGGTGTATACGCTTCTCAAAGGTTCCGAGGTCTCCTATCTTTACGCCCATATCCTCAGCCTCAGCTCGGCTTCTAGCCCCGATGTCTATCCACATCTCCTTAACCGAGACGGCCCTCCTTGCTTCCTCCTCCGTCAATAGGTGCCTCCCCTTAAGGCCGACGACTCCCTTCACCGGCCCTAGATCGGTGAGGATGGTCATCCTCTGACCCAGGAGGGAGCGCTCATGGATTCCGCCAACCCTGTCAAACCATATCCAGCCGTCGTCGTCGACGTATCTGACTACGATGCCCACCTCATCCATGTGAGCCTCAACCATGACCTTCAACTCCCCGGAGCCATGCCTCACCCCAATTAGGTTTCCAAGATTGTCGATGTAGACCTCATCGACGAGGGGCTTGAGCATCTCAGCTATGACGTCTCTAACCTCATCCTCACGTCCAGAGGGGCCGTGAGCCTTTATGAGAGCCTCCAGATCCTTGAGTAGCGCCATGATTAGGATTAGGTTGAACAGCCTTTTCAGGCTTCTGAATCCTTAAATAGGTTTGGGAGGGTCATCGCATCGATGAGGTTTGAGGTTGTAGGTGAGCCAGCCTATACAGCTCTGAAGGTCTACCTGGGGGGTGGGGAGAGCATAACAGCTGAATCTGGGGCGATGATGGCCCTTGAGGGAGATGTGGAGGTGGAGACCCACACGGCTGGAGGCGTCCTGAGGGGTTTGATGAGGAGAGTCTTGGCCGGTGAAACCCTCTTCATGAACACCTTTAGGGCTGGCCCAGGCGGAGGCATAGTCTGGCTGGCGCCCAGCTCACCTGGCCATGTGGAGCATATAGGGCTGATGGATGAGGGCGTCATCATCCAGGATATGAGCTTCCTCGCATACCACGGCGACGTGAAACATGAGATCGTCTGGAGGGGGCTGCGGGGAATGGTCTCCGAGGGAGACCTCTTCTGGCTGAGGGTTTACGGCCGTGGAGGCGTCTGGGTTAACAGCTATGGATACATCTTGGAGAGGGAGTTGAAGCCTGGGGAGGAGATAACCATAGACAACTTCCACATCGTAGCCTTAAGCGACGATGTTGAGTGGAGGGTTAGAACCTTCGGAGGCTTGAAATCCTTCTTCTTCGGCGGGGAGGGCTTCGTCGTCGACGTCAAGGGGCCTGGAAGGGTCTATCTACAGACGAGAACCCTACCGGAGTTGGCGTATCTCATCAGGAGGTTCATCGGCGGAGAGAGATCGAAGGGGTTTAGATTTACCGTCTCTATTTAGACGACTATTACCAATGAACAATATTTAAATATTTTTATATTGTTATATTACCCGTGCATCGGGGAGCAAACTTAGAGTTCAAGGCTGGAATCCTAAAGGCCCTCGGAGATCCCATCAGACTTGAGATATTGGAGCTATTACGCGATGGAGAAAAATGTGTATGCGAGATCACCTCGCATTTGGGCACCCTACAACCTTTAATTTCAAGGCATTTGACTATTTTGAAACGTTATGGTCTTGTAAAATATAGGAAAGATGGGAATAGACGATATTATTCCATAACTGACCCAAGAGTTTTTCAAATAATTGATTTAATCGATGATGATCTATTGAACTCTCTTTCAAAAAGAATTATTGAGCAAATAGTTTAGAGAGGTGAGGATGTAAGTGTCAAAGAAATATGATAAAGATTTTGGAGAACCACCGTTTCCTGATGTTATTGTTAAGAAGATAGAGATCAAGGAGATAACGCCTTGCATAATTGATCCGAGGAGAATTAAGTTTATAGCTCAAGCAGACCAACCACTGGGCGATATTTTACCAATTCTTTACCTGGCGATTCCAAATGCGAAATATTCTAAGGAGATTGGATCGTTAAGTTATAGATATAAGCAACATTTGGTTACTATATTTTCAAATGGGCAAATTGGAATGACTTATGTTAAGGATAGAGATGAAGCTGAACAATTGATTGAGGAGGTTAGAGCTCTGATAAATCGTGCCTTCACCTATCTAAAAACTCATGGAAAACCAAGCATTGAGCAAATTCAAGCAAAAAAGGGAGTTAACCCCATGAAGGTTTATAAGCTGCTGCCAAAAACAAACTGCGGGGAATGTGGTGAGCAAGGTTGCTTCGCCTTTGCAGTTAAACTTCTAAATGGTGATAGAACCTTGAATGAGTGTCCCCTTCTAATGACGGAGGAATATAAGGCAAATAGGGTTCAAATCGATAAAATGTTGAATCCAATAAAACTAGGGTAGAGTGGGGTGGGGCTACTTCAATTCGTCAGCCTCGCCTTATACCTAAACTGCCTCTCATATAGCTCCCTCAGCCTCTCCAGCGTGTCTGCCTCCTCGGGGCCTTTATCCATTCTGATACGCTTGATCCTGGCGAATCTGAGGGCGAATCCAGATCGATAGTGGGGGCTTCTCTGTATCTCGTTGAAGGCTACCTCCACGACGATCTCAGGCTTCACGTAGACCGTTGTGGGCGTTTCGCCGATCTTCAGCTCCAGCAGCCTCCTGGTCATCCACTCGAACTCCTCGTCGGTGAGGCCCTTGAAGGTCTTGCCCACCATGCTGAAGCCGCCGTCGTCTCTGACGGCGAGGTGATAGTTGCTTAGCCATCCCCTTCGACGGCCATGACCCCACTCGGCTGCGATGATGACGACGTCGAGGGTCTCAGCGGGCTTAATCTTCAGCCATAGCTTCCCCCTCCTCCCAGGGGTGTAGAGGCCGTCAAGCCTCTTCGCCATTAGGCCCTCATGCCCCTCCTCCATCGCCTCCCTCAGAAAGGCCTCAGCCTCCGCCGCGTCATCGGTTATGATGCGTCGAGCCAACAGCTCCCCTGGGCAGATGGACTCCAGGAGCCTCCACCGCTCCCTGTAAGGCTCGTCGATGAGCAGCCTCCCATCGAGGTAGAGGATGTCGAAGAGATGTAATCTCAGCGGTATGCGCCTCACCATCTCTTCCACGTCGTGAACCCGTCTGAAGCGCCTCATCAAATCCTGAAAGGGGAGTGGACGGCCATTTCTGCCAATGGCCACCACCTCGCCTTCGAGGATGACATCCCTCGATTTGATGCTATCCTCGATCAGCTCCACTATGTCTGGGAGGCTCTCGGTGACGTCGCTGAGCCTCCGGCTGAATATCCGGATGTCGTCCCCATGTCTATGTATCTGGATTCGGGCGCCGTCGAACTTGTATTCGAAGGCGGTGAGGCCGCCGTGCTCCTCCAGGGCCTCTTCAACGTCTTCAGCCATGTTGGCCAGCATCGGCTTGAGGGGGTGGAACATTCGGGGTTTCACAGCCTTAACCCCCTCCTCCCCCTCTAGGAGGGCTATTCGGGCCACCTCGCCTAGGTCTCCGGTCAGCATTAAGGCTCTCCGGAGGAGCTCCAGGTCTACGCCTGACGCCTCAGCTATGGCTTCTAGCATCACCCCCTCATTCACGCCTATGCGCATCTCCCCGAAGATTATGTGGATCAATAGCTCCACCTCGCCTCGTGAGGCTCTGCTGAAGAGGGCCTCCAGCAGCCGCTCCTTCCTCCGCCTGGAGCCGGCACCCGTTGCCTCGGCGATCTCTGTGAGAAGTCTATGGACGCCGAGGATTGTCAGCGGCTCCTCTATGAGGGTTCTCTGCCTCCCCCCCTTCAAGGCCCGTTTAACGGTCTCGAAGCCTACGTCGAGGGTTCGTTCATCATACTCTGGGAATATGGAGCCGACGATGAGTAGAACCGCTGGAGCAATCTCCTCAGGCCTCAGCCTCCTCAAAAAATCGGCGATAAGCCGTGTCTTCTCCTTCCTCCTCGTCGTCCCCCGTAGAGCCGTACAGAGTTCCAGCAGCCTGTTGAAGGGGGTTTCACTCAGAGCCAATCCTCCAACCTCCTCTGCCCATAGGCCCTTCTCACACGTTTTATGATGGTCTCAACCCTTCGGGGGGAGAAGCCCCGCTCATCGCAGAGGAAGCGTCTCAACCCCTCCTCATCCGGTGGATTCCAGCATACCTCATAGTCCTCCACGACCTCTGGGTTTAGGTATAGCTCCCTGATCTCCTCATAGTTCTCCGGCAGCCTCGCCCTCACCTCCCCTGGAAGCGCCTCCAGGCCTCCATACTCCCTAATCAGCTTCACAGCTCGTTTTGGGCCTATGCCCCTCACACCCTCGTTGAAGTCTGTTCCGATGAGGATGGCGACGTCGATGAGCTGCTCACGGGTTAGGCCGAGGGTTGAAAGCAGCCTATCCAGCTCTATGAGTTCAGGCTCCAATCTTCGAGCCATCCCCTTACTGGGTAGATACTCCTCACCCTGTATGGTGACATATCTAACGAGGCGTGGAGCTCCAAAGAGCAGGGAGTCATAGTCTCTGCTGTTCACGGCCCAGGCGTCTCCCCTCGAAACCATATAGGCTGCCTGAGCCTCCCCCTCCGAGGGGGCCTGAATCCAGGGGATGCCCAGTAGGGTGAGGAGCCTCTTAGCATCCTCAATCATCTCCCCCGTCAACCGCCCCGTCATCACGGCCTTTGAGAAGGCCGTCGCATAGTCGCCTCGAGCCAGGGCTTCGAGGTATTCCCTCTCAGCCTTCATCCTCACCTCCCTACGCTTCTCGATCTCGCTCAACTTCAACTTCGGCGGCTTCCCATCGAAGATGTAGATGGGCCAGATATCATAGTCGGCCATAAGCCTCGTCGACCTGAAGGCGAGGCCGACGAGATGTGATGTAATCCTCCCCTCCTCATCTCTGAGGGGCTGTCCGAGGGGCGTCCTTATCAGGGCGAGGAACTGGTGGAGGACGTTGTGGGCGTCGACGGCGAGAACCCTACCCTTAAGCTCCTCTAGGCTGAGGACGCGCTTGACGATGATTGGGGTGAGGTTTACACCCAAATGGGATCAAAGGGAAGAATAATTGAGGCTGGTTAAATTTTTATTAGCACCTAGTCAGGTATCGCTCTATCTCCCACTCCGTTATCCTGTTGAGATTCTTCTCCCAGCTTCCGCCCACGTGGGAGAGGTACTCCTCATGCTCCCTCCGCTTCAGCTCCATTAGATTCTCTGAGACGTATCCACCGAGGGCCTCATAGACCACCTTATCAGCCCTAAAAGCCTCTAAGGCCTCCTCAAGGTTTCCTGGGAGCACCCCCACGCCGCGGCGCTCAAGCTCCTCCCTTGAGAAGTGGTAGACGTTCTCCTGGATCGGCTCCTCAGGCTCTATCTTATGCTCGACGCCGTCGAGGCCCGCCTTAAGGACGGCGACGGCGGCCAGGTAGGGGTTTGAGGAGGGGTCTGGATGTCGATACTCGACTCTGGTTCCAGCCTCAACGCCCTTCGGATATTGGGGAACCCTAACAAGCGTCGACCTGTTTCCGAGGCCCCAGCAGATGTAGACGGGTGCCTCATAATGGGGCACCAGCCTCTTATAGGAGTTGACCGTCGGAGCCACTACCAGTGAGAGGGCTGACGCATGTTTTAGGAGGCCCCCGATATAGTGTAGGGCGGTGTCTGAGAGGCCTATGGGACTCTCGGCGTCGTAGAATAGATTGTGGCCGGTCTCTAAGTCGATGAGGCTCTGGTGGAGGTGGCAGCCGCTTCCGTTGATGCCCCAGAAGGGCTTAGGCATGAAGGTGGCGATGACCCCATACTTCTCAGCTATGGTCTTCACAGCCAGCTTATAGAGGACGATATTGTCGGCGGTCTTTAGGGCGTCGGCGAATCTGAAGTTGATCTCATGCTGCCCCTCAGCCACCTCATGATGCACCTTATCCAGCTGGAATCCGGCGGCCTCAAGGCAGATCATCGTCTCCATCTTCACCTCCTCAGACCTGTCGAGGGGCGGCAGGTCGAAGTATCCCCCACTCCCAGCGGGCTTTATACCCGACCCCTCCCGCTCGACGTAGAAGAACTCCACCTCTGGGCCGAGGTTGAAGCCCATACCCCGCTTCTCCAACTCATCCATAGTTCTCTTCAGCAGCCCCCTCGGGTCGCCCTCGAAGGGTGTTCCATTGGGTTTTGAGACGTAGCAGAACATGAGGGCGACGCCTGGGGTCTCCCATAGGGGTATGAGGAAGGTGGAGGGATCTGGATGAGCCACGAGGTCGCTGGTCTCTATGTTGGTATATCCAGGAACCGATGAGCCGTCGAATCCTATGCCTATGGTGAGGGCCTCCTCCAATCTGTATTCAGGTATGATCATCGCCCTCGGGCTGCCATAGATGTCGATGACGATGAGCCTCACATATTTAATATCCCTATCCCTCACGACCTCTAGGATCCTCTTAACATCATCCTCGGAGACCTCTATGAGGGGCATGGGATCAGGTGCCTACAATACATATATTAAGCTTATGGAGAGTTCACTAAACGTTTGTTCGAAAAGCTATTATATTTTTGAATGAATGTTTAATCATGTTCGCCCTCGACGAGATCGATCGAAAGCTCCTCAGGGAGCTTCTAATGGACTCTAAGCGCTCCTATAGGGAGTTGGCCAGGAGCATAGGGGTTTCGACGGCCACCGTCATCAATAGGGTTCAAAGACTCGAGAGCAGCGGGGTCATCAAGGGCTATACGATCATGATAGATCATGAACGACTAGGCTTCGAGCTTACCGTCGTAACGGAGATCACCGTCTCAAAGGGGCGTCTCATAGAGGTGGAGGAGGAGGTGTCGAAGCTGCCTAACGTCTGCGCTGTCTACGACATCACAGGCCTAACAGATGCGATGGTGGTGGCTAAGTTTAGAAGCCGTAGGGAGCTGAGTAAGTTCACAAAGGGTCTATTGGCGATGCCCTACATCGAGAGAACGAACACCCACGTCGTCCTAACAACCGTGAAAGAAGACTTCAGAATGCTCGAAGCCCTATAGGCTCCTTTTTATAAAAATAATGGGCTAGCCCCTTCTCAGGACTCTCCCTGGAAGAGCTCCTGTATGCTCCCCCTCATCGATGACCACGGTGCCGTTTACGATGACATACTCGATTCCCTCGGGATATCGATGTGGCTCCATGAAGGTGGCCTTATCGATGACTGTGTCTGGGTTGAAGATGGTGATGTCGGCTTTGAAGCCTGGCCTTATGAGGCCGCGGTCCCATAGGCCGAGGCGTCTCGCTGGGGCTGAGGTCATCTTCCTCACAGCCTCCTCAAGGGTGAGGACGCCCAGCTCCCTCACATAGCGGCCGAGAATCCTTGGGAAGGTTCCATAGTATCTTGGATGGGGCTTCCCCTTTCCGAGGACTCCGTGGGGTGAGATGGCTCTGCCATCGGAGCCAACCATCATGTAGGGACTCCTCATCACCCTTTGGACATCCTCCTCAGACATGCCGAAGGCTACGATCCAGGTTTGCCCCTCATCCTCCAGCAGCAGATCCATAACGGCCTCAACGGGTTCTTTACCCATCTTCTCGGCGATCTCCGTGATGCGCAGCCCCTCATACTCTGGATGCTTATTGGAGACGACCACCATGATTATGCTCCAATCCCGATCGCCCACCTCCTCCTTGATGCGCCGTCTATCCTCTGGATTCCTTAGCCTCTCAAGCATCGCCTCGGCGCCGCCGACGTGAACCCAATCGGGGAGATAGGCTGAGAGGCCGGTGCTTGAAGCCGTGTAGGGATACTGATCAATGGTGACGTCGATCCCCCTCTTACGGGCCTCCTCCACCAGCCTCAGCGACTCCCTGGTTTTGCCCCAATTCCGCTTACCGGAGGCCTTGAAGTGGGATATCTCAACGGGCAATCCCGCCTTCTCACCGATCTCTATCGCCTCCCCGACGGCCTCGAGGAGGGTGTCTCCCTCCCCTCGGATATGCGAGGCATAGATGCCTCCATATTTGGCGACGACCTTGGCCAGCTCTATGATCTCCTCGGTCTTCGCATAGCATCCTGGGGGGTAGATGAGGCCTGTTGATAATCCCCAGGCTCCGGCCTCCATCGCCTCAGCCGTCAGCCTCTTCATCTCCTCCAGCTCCTCGGGGGTTGGCTCTCTATCCTCGAAGCCCATGACGTTCTGCCTTATGGTTCCATGGCCCACCAGCGGCGCCACGTTTAGGGCTATACCCTGAGACTCCAGCTTCGCCATATACTCCGCCATCGTCTCCCAGTCGAATTGGAAGTCCTCCCCCAGCCGAGTTCTCATGAACTTCTCCCTATAGGCCCTCACCTCCTCGTTCTGGGGTGCAGCTGATGCTCCGCAGTTTCCGACGACCTCGGTGGTGACACCCTGCCTGATCTTGCTCTCCGCCCTCGGATCGACGAGCAGCGTGAAATCTGAGTGGCTGTGCATATCTATGAATCCTGGGGCGACCACCAGGCCTCTGGCGTCGATTCTACGCTCCGCCTTCGCCCCTTCAAGGCGGCCTATGGCCTCGATACGGTCGTCGACGATGCCTATATCAGCCTTGAACCAGGGGTTTCCGGAGCCGTCGAGGATGGCTCCACCCTCGATGATTAGGTCGAACTCCATCGCATCAACTCTCCCAGCTAAGCTTAAGGGGTTTTCTCAAGGGCCTCCAGGCCGAGCCTATAGGTCTTGTAGATGGCCTTAGCCGCCTCTATGATGGCCCTCTGCTCCTCCTCCGTCAACTCCTCCCATAGGTCTGGCCCAAGGCTCCAGCCGACGTGAATCGGAACGTTGACGTTCACCGCTTCGGGTATGCCAGGCAGTTCTCTGGAGACGGCTACGCTGTAGATTTCACGGCGATCCTCGATGATGGAGCGGATGATATCCCTGAAGGCTGAGGCTGGGCCATACTCGGTTCCGCCTATGATGTCGACGATCCGCTTCGAGACTCCTCGGACATACTCGATGACAGCCTCCCTGTTCAGGGTTTTGCCCGTTGAGGCGAGATACTCCTCGAGGGGTTGACCCCCTATGCGGACTGTAGACCATAGGGGGTAGGCAGCCTTGCCGTGTTCCCCGCCGACGTATCCCTCAACCTGGGAGAAGGGGACCCCAAGCTCCTCGGCGAGCTTCACCCTAAACCTCAGCGTATCAGCGTGGTCTCCGGTGCTTATGACATAGCTCTCCCCTGAAACCTTCTTGAAGAGGGTGGCCATGGCGTCGACGGGGTTTGAGACCACCACCCATCTGGCGCCTCTATTCCTAGGGGGCATAACCTCGGCGATATATGCGATTGTTCTGGCGTTCTCATAGACGAGGTCCCTACGACTTATCTTCACGCCTGGCATCCTCGGTTTTCCAGCTGTGACGACGACGAGGTCGGCCCCTGAGACATCCTCATCCCTCTCATAGGCGTTGATCTCGACGTCGAGCTTCAAGCTTGCCGCCGCATGTTTCAACTCCTCGCCGAAGGCCCAGGCTAAACCTGGCTTTACGTCGACGAGGGAGAGTTCATCGACGAGTCCTTCACATAGGAGGGTGTAGGCCGTCGGTCTACCAACCCTACCGGTTCCAACCACGGCAATGTGGCAGCCCATCCCCTCGACTCCTCCATCAAGTTATATAGAGGTGTGGGGTAAAGCTCTTGGATTGAAGCCCTACCACTATGTGAGGTTTAGATGGTGGAGGGGGCTAGACCTGGAGGAGGTGGCTGGGGAGCTGGGGAAATACTTCCAGGTGGAGCTCTTCGAGATGCCCACCGATGAGAGGGATATCGCCATCAGCAGAGATGACAGGGAGGGGTTGAAGGTGAGGGCTGACACCCTATGCGCACGCCTCTCCCCCTACAGGGCTACGCTTTATCAGAGGGAGGCCGCCCCCTTCACCAAGAGGGATCTGGAGCTTAGAAGGCGGCTCCTAGAGCTTTATCCAAGGGATAGGCCGACGATATTCCCCTGGGGCTTCAACTTTGAGCCACCCTTCGAGGTGGAGGAATAAGTAAGATTTTTCCATCACCTCCCCAAGCATTTAATCCTTGATGAGTCAACGATGCCCCATCCTCCCCAACTATCACACGGATAAGCATGGTCGATGTGTAAGATACATCATCTGCAGCATCCAGGGGAGGACGAAGGATCCGAGGTGCCCAGCTAAGGGTCCAAAGTAGAGGGGTGGAGCCTATGCCCGAGATGTTGGAGGGGGTGATAGTCAACTATAGGATCGGCCCTAAAACCCAGAGGCCGAAGGAGTGCCTCATAAGACCCCTAGGCCTAGACCCGAAGATGGCTGGGAGCCTGATAGGATGGAGGGTTGGCTGGCCTGCTGATGAGCCGAGGATCAGGGGTAAGGTCTTATCGCTGCACGGCCGTAGAGGAGTTTTAAGGGTGAGATTTGAGCGGGGAGTCCCTGGACAGGCCTTGGGAAGCCGCGTTAGGCTATATAAAAGAAGGGGGGAAACCTAGAGGCTACTCGATGAGGAATCCCTTTAGATGTTTGATCATCGCCTTACCCAGCGCCTCCTCCACCGGCCTGTAGACATCGGAGTATCGCAGCCCATCTCCGATGGGTATCCTCTCCCTCGGGACGATGGTGACATAGACCTCATCGCCCTCTTCGACGGCGGCTGAGGTTATGGGTCTCCCCTCATCGTCGAAGGTTGAGATTAGGTCTGGGAAGGTGGCTAACCTGCGTCCTCCACGCTCTAGGGTCATATACTCGTTGAGGAAGGTCAACTCATACTTCTCCCCCTCCGCCTCGACCTCCAGTAGGCCGACGTCGAAGCCTCCACGGGTCTCCAGACGCTTCCTCCTAACCCTTCCACGGCAGAGGATGGAGCCTCCGAGATACTCCATCGCCGCCCTGACAGCCCTCTCCGCCCCCTCCCTCAACGCCTTCAAGACGTGGTGGCCAAGCTCTAAAGCCTTTGAAACCGCCCCTGGAGCTCCATGTTCAACGGCGTAGCTCAGCGCCACGGGGTCTCTCGCCATAGCTACCATGCCCCGCTCCGATGCGACGAGCCGTGCCACCCTACTGGTGGCCTCCACAGAGCCCCAGGCGACGACCTCAACGCCCTCAGCTACGATGGCCTTCACAGACCTATAATCCTCCAATCTATGTAGACCCATACTCCCCATCACAGCTGTTGGGTGGGCTCTCCCATCGCATGGGGCGTCGACAACGGGGAGCTCCAAGGCGGCGGCTGGAAGCCATCCTCCGAAGCTGTTGTATCCACCGTTCTCCGCCGCTATAACGCCCTCAAACTCTATGCCAGACTCCCATAGGAGCTGGGCCGCCCTGATGAAGCCGCTGGGCTTCATACGGCTCCTCTGAGTTGGAGCTCCGAGGGCGACGATGGTGGCAACGATCGTATCCTCGGGCAGCTCATCGGGTTGATAGAGCCATATATCCCCGATCTCCAGCGCTAAGAGACCCTTCCTCCGCCCACCTTCAGGGGAGCCTCCCCCACCGCCTCCGAGGATGGCTCCGCCGAGGGCGAGGGCCTCAACATCCTCAGCTGTGATCCTCCTCGGCAAGGGATCACCCCAAGAGGATCAGCCTCTAAGCCTAAAATGGTTGTGAAAAAATGGGGGCTACCTATACCAGGGGAGCTTCCCCATCTCCTCCAGCTTCAGCCAGCTCTCCCAGCTCTCCTCGACCCAGCGCTGAATCTCCTCTATCTGCTCATCGGTTAGATGCCTAAACCGACCCTGAAGCCTTAGATACTCCTTTATCGGCCTCAGCTTCTTCGGCTTCACGTTGATCTTCACCCTCCCCTCCTCGATCTCTATTAGGGGCCATGCTCCGGTTAGCACCGCCAGCCTCGCCACCTCAACCGTCTTCTCAGGCGGATAATACCAGCCCGTTGGACATGGAGCCTGGATGTGGATGTAGGCTAACCCCTTACCTGCCGATGTGATCTCGGCTGCCCTCTTGATCTTACGTCTTAGATCCGGTATGAAGGCTATGGAGGCCGTAGCCACATAGGGTATTCCATGGGCCGCCATGATTAGGGGAACGTTCTTAGGCCTCTCCCGCTTACCCCTCCAGAACCTCCCGGCGGGCGTTGTCGTCGTCCTTGCGTAGAGGGGCGTCGAGCCGCTGCGCTGGATACCGGTATTCATGTAGGCCTCGTTGTCGTAGCATATCCAGATGATGGATTCACCCCTCTCAGCGGCTCCGGAGAGGGCTTGTAGGCCTATATCAACGGTTCCACCGTCGCCGGCGAAGCTGACGACATGGATCTTATCGGCCTTACCCTTCAACTTGTAGCCCCTATAGAGACCTGTCTGATAGCCGGCTGTGGCGGCGTAGTTGGCGAGTATCCATGGGACTCCGACGACGGAGCTATAGTTTATGCCGGCGCAGTTCGGGGGATCGACGACCACCGTGTTAGGCCCCAGAACGTCGAGCACATGCCTTATAATGATGCTGGCTCCACAGCCGGTGCATCCTCCGCTGCCTGGATAGATGACTCTCCTCTCCTTGAAGGGAACCAGCCTGCTGACGGGTTTGAAGGGATGCTCTATATATTCAACCTCCCTCTCAACCCTTCCCCGCTCAACGGCCTTGAGAACTCGCTCACCCATCTTCCTGAAGTCCATGGTGGAGATGTCGTCGCCACCCATGCCTGCGATGAAGTTTATGATTAAGGGTCTATCCTCCATGGAGTATAGGGCTGACTTCAGGTCTGCACCGAGGCCTCCCCCTCCCGTTCCGTGGAGAACCATCCTATCGACGACGCCTATAGCCTCCACCTCCTCAGCCAGCCTCCTAAACTCCTCGGAAGGGAAGGGCCTCATCGTCTTCACCCTCACCAACCCGATTTTATGACCATCAGCCTGGAGCTCGTCGATGGCCCTCCTTGCGGCCGTCGTCATGGAGCCCATGGTGACGAGGATGGCGTCTACATCCTCGCATCTATACTCCTCTATGAGGCCGTTTCCATAGGTTCTGCCGAAGTGCTTCCCAAAGTCCTCGTTGACCTCCTTAATGACCTCCTTCGCGTCGTTGAGTATCTCCTCGTAGATTCTCCGATAGGTGGTGTGAAGCTGGGTTGGGAGACCCGACGCAGGGGCGAAGTCGCTGACGGTTGGATCCACGGCGTGCTTAGGCTCATAGGGCGGTAGGAAGTCGTCGACATCCTCCTGATCAGGTATTTCAACCCGCTCATTTGAGTAGGAGAGGTAGAAGCCGTCGAGGCAGAGCATCGCCGGCAGCAGAACCCGCTTGTCCTCAGCTATCTTATAGAGCTGTATGACCGTGTCGAGGCACTCCTGGTTACTCTCAACGAACTGTATTATCCAGCCGAGGTTTAGCTCGGGCATCACATCCGAGTAGTCGGGCTGGATGGACCAGAACCATCCTAGGGTTCTATTGGCTATGGCCATGAGGAGCGGGGTCCTATAGGCCGGTGCCTGTGCTACGCACTCATGCATGTAGGCGAGTCCCTGGCTGTTTGTCGCCGTGAAGGCCCTCACACCTGAGAGGGAGAGGCCAATGGCGACTCCCATCGCCGTGTGCTCTCCCTCGGCGTGGATGTACTCGGCGTCCAGCTCGCCGTTGGCTATGAAGTCTGCGAGATACTCTACGATGGTCGTCTGAGGGGTGATGGGGAAGAGGGCTATCCCCTTAACCCTTGAGAGCTTAACACCGTAGGCGACCGCCTTATTTCCAGGCATAACATCTACTTCCGGCATATCTCCTCACTCCCTCACCATCTCAATTGCCTTAACGGGACACTCATTGGCGCAGACTCCACATCCCTTACAGAACCTCGGATCCAGCTGGGGTCCCTCCTCACCCTTGGATAGGGCGGCCTCGGGGCAGTAGGCGACGCAGAGCCAGCACTTGGTGCATTTCTCATAGTCGATCTTGGGGGTGAAGACCCTCCAGTCGCCGACGTACATGCCTCCTACTCCGCCGCCTCCTGAGAGGAGTCCTCCGCGTCCTACTAGACCCTTGATTCCGAAGGGATACTTCTCACCGCTCATATACCTTCACCTCCTCATACCCCCTCTTTGCTGCGACGATGTTCTTCTCCGCTATCTCCCCTGGAAACCTCTTCCTGATGGCCTTCTCTATGGACTCCAGCTTCAATAGGCCCGTCGTCTTCACGAAGGCGCCTAGGAGCGCCGTGTTTGGTATCGGTCTGCCGAAGCTCTCCAGGGCGATGGTGGTGGCGTCCACCACCCCGATCTTCGAGACCTCGACGCCCAGCTCCTTTAAGGCCTCCTCGGGTGAGAGCGTCGTATTCCAGACGATGACGCCCTCCCTCTTCAAACCGGTGGTGACATCTACAGCCTTGGGTATCTCGGGGTCTAGGATTAGAACTATGTCTGGGGTGTAGATGTAGCATCGGGTTGCCTCATCCATCTCCCCTATCTGGGCGAAGGCGACGACTGGTGAACCCCTCCTGGCGGAGCCGTAGAAGGGGAAGGCTCTACAGTATTTGCCCTCATAGACGGCTGCTAAGGCGATCATCTCACCGCTGGCGACGACCCCCTGGCCACCCCTCCCATGTAGTCTAATCTCTATCATCTAGACGACCTCCAAGAAGAAGTGGGGTTTCTATACATCTCCAGCTCTTCTCCATACCCCCATCGAGGGATAAAAGCTTTCCTCAACCCAGTATATTCCGATATTTATAGAAAGGCCCAAAAAGGCTTTAATCATTAGACGACGCCATTCGCTTGATCGAGATGGAGGAGCATTTCTACAGTCGATTGGGTAAGGCCCTTAGACCTGGAGTCATCGCCCGAGTCGTTCTAGCCGCCTTCGAGAGGGCGAAGAGGGGTGAGAAGCTCATCTCCCTGACGGGTGGAAGCTACGACCCCGAAAGCCTCCCAGTGAGGGAGGTGGAGGAGGTTATCAGAGATATTCCACCCGAGGATTGGAGGGACATACTCCAATATGGCAGCAACCTAGGCAGCGGGAAGCTTAGAGCCGAGCTCGCCAAGTTCAGCGGGGAAGCTGGTATAGAGGCCGATCCGGAGGGGGAGATCATCGTCACAACCGGCTCCCAGCAGGCCCTAGACCTCATCTCAAGGGTTTTCCTCGATCCTGGAGACCTCGTAGTCGTTGGGGAGCCGACATATCTCCAGGCCTTAGCCTCCTTCAGGCTATATGGGGCGGAGATAGAGACCACACCCATAGATGAGGAGGGGATGAACATAGACGCCTTGGAGGAGAAGCTTAAGGATTTGAGGGCGGAGGGGAGGAGGGTGAAGCTCCTATACACGGTTCCCTCCTATCAAAATCCGACGGGAACCGTGATGACCGAGCATAGACGACGCAGACTGCTGGAGCTCGCAGCCGAGTACGACTTCCTCATCGTCGAGGACAACCCCTACGGCTACATCTCCTTCGAGGGCTCCATGCCCAAGCCGATTAAGGCCTATGACAAAGAGGGGCGAGTCATCTACCTAAGCACCTTCTCCAAGATCGTCTCTCCAGGCCTCAGGATCGGATGGGCCATAGGGCGTAGGGGCTTCATAGAGAAGATGGCGCTGGCGAAGATGAACGCCGACATCTGTAGCGACGGCCTAAGCCAATATGTCGCCGCCGAGCTTTTGAGGAGGGGCCTAGTTCACAAGCTGATCGATAGGATTAGGAGGGTGTATAGGGAGAAACGGGATCTGATGCTTGAGTCGATGGAGCTCCACTTCCCGGAGGAGGCTGAATGGAGGGAGCCGAAGGGTGGACTCTTCCTATGGGTTGAGATGCCCATAGGCTTCGACGCCGACGCGCTGCTGGACGACGCCCTGAGAAGGGGTGTAGCCTACATACCAGGGTCAAACTTCTTCACGGATCCCAGCGTCAGGAACTATCTCCGACTAAACTACAGCTACCCCTCCAGGGAGGAGATAGCTGAGGGGATAGGCATCCTAGGGGAGCTCTTCAGGGAGGCGTTGAAGCACTGAATAGGACAAATTATTTCCAATTTGAAGCATTTATGTCATAAAATATATATCATCGTCGAGGGCCTAGAAAAGGACGAGTTGAAGCCCTGTCCACGATGTATAGAGGAGTATGGTGGAATCCCCTGCAGCAGGTTTGGATGCTGCCTCTACGAGGATGTAACGCCGAGGGGAGTGGAGGCTAATACTCGACTGGAACCTCCTGCATCAGGTTGAAGAGTCTTAGGAAGGCCTTGCTGTAGCGCATGATCTCGCTCATGCTCCCCTTAAACCTCAGCTGCCTAGTCATGATGGCGTTTCCAGGGTCTAGCTCACCCTTATTCACCTTCACCCATATCTCATAGGGGCCTTCAAGGGTGAAGTCCGTCGACTCGCCCTCACCCAGCTCTCTAACCTCCGTGACCTTTCCATCCTCGAATTTGACGTATATGGGGGGGAGATCCTCCTTATCCGTCACCCTGAAGGTGAAGGAGGCCGTGAGGCCCTTCGCCTTCAGGCCGAACTCCTCATCGCCATTTGCCACCTCCTCAACCTGCTTCCAGTAATCGACGCTGAGGAACTTCACCATCTCTAAACCCTCAACTTATCTCCCCGACGTGGGTAAAAGCCTTTTCGATGCGGCAACTTTACATCCCATTCAACGCCATAATCTCTGATCAACCATGAGGAACCCCCTGAAGGAGAAGCTTAGGCGTGGGGAGGCCGTTATAGGAACCTTCGTGGGCCTGGGACATCCCGACGTCACCGAGTGGCTCTCAAGACTCGGCTTCGACTGGCTCCTCTTAGATGCGGAGCATGGCCCCCTAAGCTTCGAGACCCTCCAGGTGATGATGCAGTCGATGAATGGGTCGGGCTGCGTCCCCATAGTGAGGCCTCAGTGGAACGACCCCGTCGTCATAAAGCGCATCCTCGACATAGGAGCCTATGGAGTCCTCATCCCATGGGTCAACAACCGTGAGGAGGCGGAGCTGGCTGTGAAGGCTTGTAGATATCCCCCCGAGGGGATCAGGGGCTTCGGCCCTAGGAGGGCCGCGATGTTCGACCCAGAATACTTCAAGACGGCAAACGAGGAGATATTGGTCGCCGTTCAAATAGAGACCGATAAGGCTTTGGAGAATCTCGATGAGATCCTCTCCGTTGAGGGGGTTGACGCCTGCTATATAGGCCCCTGGGATCTCTCCTGCAACCTCGGCCTCGGCGTCCCACCGCCCTGGGATAACCCCAGATATAGGGAGGCCCTTGAGCGGGTTTTGAGAGCTGCGGAGGAGCATGGCAAGCCAGCTGGGATGTTTACGACACCGGAGACCATAGAGTGGGCCGTGGAGATGGGGTTCACCTTCAACACCGTCGGCGATGCGGACTCCTTCCTCATTTGGGGTGCGAGAGAGGCCTTGAGACGGGCGAGGGAGGCGATGAGGACATCGTAAAAGGTATATCTGATGGCGTGGGTTAGAGGTGGAGTGGCCATGAGCGTCAGCGTTAAGGAGGCCCTGGATAAGATACTGATGCCGAGGAGCGTAGCCGTCGTAGGGGCCTCCAAGGATCCCTTCAAATGGGGGAATATGCTGCTGAAGGCCATCCTGAAGAGCGGCTTCGAGGGTCGAGTCTACCCTATAAATCCAAAGGAGAAGGAGATTGAGGGGCTTCCCTGCTACCCCACCGTGAAGGACGTCCCCGATGACATCGATATGGCCATCATCGTCGTCCCAGCGCGGATAGTCCCCATGATCTTCAGAGACCTCGCGGAGAAGGGTGTTAAGGGAGCCGTCGTCATCTCCTCAGGCTTCGGCGAGACGGGGGAGGAGGGCAAGAAGCTCGTTGAGGAGATCAAGAAGAACGCAGCCGGCAAGGTGAGGTTCATAGGTCCAAACTGTATGGGTGTGTGTAGCAGCCCTGCGAAGCTGAGCGCCCTCATGGTTCCATTTCTCCATGAGAAGGGGGAGGTAGCCTTCATCTCCCAGAGCGGAGGCTACGGCCTACAGCTATACCTCAGAGCCTCAGCCATGGGCGTAGGCATCTGTAAATTCATCAGCAGCGGGAATGAGGATGACATAACCAGCGTCGACTACCTAAGATACTTCGCCGAGGATCCGGAGGTGAAGCTCATCTGCATGTACATAGAGGGGCTACGCCGAGGGCGTGAATGGTTCGAGGTGGCGAGGGAGGTCTCTAAGCGGAAGCCCATCGTCGTCATAAAGGTGGGAACAACCGAGGAGGGAGGCAAAGCGGCGGCCAGCCATACTGGAGCCCTAAGCGGGAGCGATAGGGTTTACGATGCAGCCTTCAAGCAGGCCGGCGTCATAAGGGCGAGAGACGCGGCGGAGATGTTCGACTTTATCAAGGGGCTGCTCTACGCCCCGCTGCCGAAGGGTAACCGAATAGCCATCGTCTCCAACTCCGGAGGCATCTGCGTCGAGACGACGGATGCCTTGGTGAAGAATGGCCTCCAGGTGCCTACGCTGAGGAAGGAGGCCCAGGAGGAGATCATGAAGCTCATACCACCCTTCGGAAACCCCAGAAACCCCGTCGACCTGACGGCCAGCCTAAACCTCAACTCCTATCTGAGGGTGCCGGACATCGTCCTGAAGGAGGATTACATCGACGGCCTCATCATGGTGGGCCTCGGGACGACGCTGATGCATCAGATGTTCCCCGAGCTCAAGCCTGAAGAGTTCATGGACATCTACAAGTGGATCAACCAGCAGCTCATCGAGATATTCAAGAAGTATGAGAAGCCGGTGTTGATGATCAATCCGGCAGCCGACATAGAGCCCGAAGCCGTGAGGGTGCTGGAGGAGGCTGGGATTCCAGTCTACACGACACCTGAGAGAGCTGCCGATGTGATGGCTGTCCTATACCGCAGGAGACGCTACCTTGAGAGGGTTGGAGCCCTTTGAGGGCTGAACCCAACCCAGGGGCGAGGAGAGCCTACACACTCCTATTTCTACTCATCTCCGAGATCGTGGAGCAGCTCGGAACCGATGGGGCTCTGGAAGCCATAGAGAGGGCTGTGGAGAGGGAGGCGCAGCTCCTGGCGGGGGAGCTCCAGGGAAGCCTATCAGCCTCAAATCCCCTGGAGAGGGGTCTGGAAGCCTATGGAGAGCTGATGGGGAGCATAGGAGCCAGATTCGAGGTGGTGGAGAGGGAGGAGAGCCACTTCACCATCAGGGTTGATTACTGCCCCTACTATGAGGCCCTCATCGACGCCAGCATAGACTGCGGCTACTTCCTTGGAGGCGTCTGCAGAAACATAGTTAGGCCTCTCCTCGAAGCCGTATTGAGGCAACTCGACGACCGGCTGAGGCTGGAGGTTGAGGCCGTGAGGGAGGCGGCTGAGGGCGTCTGCATATTGAGGATGACCCTGAAGAGTAATACCTAAATTCATGGAAAGAGGAGGATCTCGTGAATTACAACACAATGGTGTCGTAATTCACACCTCGCTCAGTTTTCATGGTCATCTTCCTTAAGGCTGCGGTGTTGGGTTTGATGCCGAACTATTATATTTTAGTTAAAATGAAAGATTATTGTCTGATAGATATATTAGGTTAAACTATTATATTAGATGTAATTAAAATATCTGGGTGGTGGGTATGTTGAGAGATGCCGTTTTACGAGTTAAAACCTTAGATGCGAGAGATTACTCTCTCATAGCGGTCTTCAGCGCTCTGATGGCTATGACCACTATGTGGGCTATTCCCCTCCCCTTTGGAGGGATAACACATTTAGGGAATACGGTGATGTGGACTGCTTCGATTCTCTTCGGGGGTCTCGTCGGGGGATTGGCGGGTGGAATCGGTGGGATGATCGTGGACATCTTAGAGTGCCCGATCTGGGCGCCCTTCACACCCTTCTGTAAGCTGGCTAGCGGCCTCGCCTGCGGACTCGTTGCGGGTGAGCCGAGAAGGTTGGATACCATAACGATAATCCGTATCATAGCAGCTACAATAGTAGGCGGAGCGGTAAATTGCCTCGCCTACGCCCCTGTATACCTATATCTTCTAGGATACAAGAGCATGATCGCATGGCTGGTCTACTTCCTTCTACCAAGCCCATCAAGAATTATAACCTATATCAGTACACCAATAATCTCAATAGCCGTTCTCAAGACCTACCCAGCCGTCTTAAGTTATAGGGAATCTGTGAGAAACCGTATGGAGTATCATAAAAGGAGAGGTGAGAGAAGATGAGCTGGTGGGATCGATACTACATCATAGATGCCCACGCCCATATATGCCCACGCGACGATCTTTTCGGTGTCTCTATGACCGCAGATGAGCTTAGAAGATTGATGCGGAGATACAACTACAGTAAGTGCATCATAATGAGCCGCGATAACGCCCTTGTGGCGAGGGCTGTCCGGGGCTCAAGGGATCTCCTAGCACATGTCTGGGTGAATCCGAAGGATGATAGATGCATAGAAACCCTACGCACTTATTTGAAGAAGGAAGGGTTCATAGGGATCAAGCTCCACCCACTCTTCGATGGGTATCTCCCATACCAGCAGATCGTGTATCCTGTAGCCGCGATAGCTGAGGAGTTCGATGTCCCTATACAATTCCATTGTGGGCATCCTCCCTTCAGCCTCCCATGGAGCTTTGAGCCCCTGGCGAGGGAGTTCCCAAAGGTGAAGATGATACTGATACACATGGGACATGGACACATAGTCTACATCAACGGAGCCATAGAAGTGGCTGAGAGAAACCCCAACATCTACCTAGAGACAAGCGGAATGCCGATGCATACCAAGATAAAGGAGGCGGTGGAGAGAGTCGGTAGAGATAGAGTGCTCTACGGCGATGACATACCCTGCGGACATCCATCATGGGAGTTAGAGAAGGTGAAAGCTGCAAACCTAAAGGAAGATGACTTAAGAAGAGTGTTAGGCGAGAACGCAAAGAAACTTTACAATCTGGAGTGAACCCCTTTCTTTTTCATATTCGAATAAAATTCAAAGAAGGGAGGAATACCCTTAAATACCCTCAATGATCTTTTAAGATTTCGTAAAAACGGCTTTGAGGAACCGAAGACAATATCTTTCCACCCAATCCCAGCCGAAGAGGAGAAAAAGGGGAATTTGGGCTACCCCTCTCAAAAGCGGCGATATAAACACTCCAGAGAGCTTATATTCATGATTTTATTACTGAGAGAACATGAGCCGTGAGAGGCTTAAGGGGCTGATAGAGCACTGGATTGAGCACAATGAGGAGCATAGGGCTAGGTTCCTGGAAGAGGCTGAGGAGGCTGAGAGGCTCGGCCTGGAGGCGATATCCGAGAGGCTTAGGAGGGCTGCGGAGAGTCTAGGAGAGGCCTCTAAATGGCTTAGGGAGGCTCTGGAGGGCTTTGACCAGTAGAGATATGTATGCTGGAGCTGACCCCTAATGGATGGGGACTCTGGAGGCTGATGTATTAGTCGTCGGAGGTGGAGCTGCGGGGCTGAGGGCTGCCATAGAGGCTGTTAGGCAGGGTGTCTCACCACTAGTCGTCTGTAAGGGGAGGGCTGGCTACAACACCATAACAGCCGTCAGCGGTGGAGGATTGAAGGCTGCCGTGGGGGGAGCCTCCATAGAGGAACATATAGAGGACACCCTCATGGTGGGTAGAGGCCTAAATGATAGGAAGCTCGTCGAGGTCTTGGCGGGAGAGGGTGGAGAACGGGTCTTAGAGTTGAAGAGATTTGGCATAGATCTCCAGGTGGGCCGTGGAAGCGTCTACGTCGGCGACACGCCTGGGAGGGGTGGACTGGAGCTGGCTGTTGGGCTGAGGGATTACGCACTTAAAGTAGGGGTGAAGCTCCTTGAGGACACCATCATAACTAGAATCCTCATCGAGGATGGCAGAGCCATAGGGGCCGTCGGCTACAATCATCTAAGAGATGAGACCTACATACTCTCAGCTAGGGCCATCATCCTCGCCACCGGCGGAGCTGGAGCCTTATACCTCAGAACGGACTGCCCGAAGGGGGCTGTGGGCGACGGCTATAGCCTCGCCTATCACGCCGGCGTCAAGCTGAGGGATATGGAGTTCGTCCAGTTCTTCCCCCTCGCCCTCGCCGAGAGGGGTTTCCCACCCTATCTCATAGGTGGAAGACTCTCCGAGGAGGGGAGGCTGCTCAACGCCCTGGGCGAAGACATCGTGGAGCGATATGCCATAAGGGATAGACCGCTCGTTCTAAGGGCGAGAGACCTCCTCTCCAGGGCGATCATGATGGAGATAAAAGCTGGAAGAGGCGTCGACGACGCGGTGCTCCTCGATGTGAGGGAGGTGTTGAGGGGAGGACTTGAAGGCTGGTTCTCCACAGCCTCATTTGGGACGCTTTTAGAGAAGTTGAGGGCCGCTGAGAGGCCCATAAAGGTGGCCCCCATCTGCCACTTCACCATGGGAGGCATAGCCATCGACGAGTGGGGTCAAACCGACGTCGAAGGCCTCTACGCCGCTGGGGAGGTCGTCGGAGGCGTTCATGGAGCCAATAGGCATGGGGGTAACGCCCTCACATCAGCCCTGGTCTTCGGAGCGAGAGCGGGGAGAAAGGCGGCCGAATATGCCAGGGAGATGTCAGCCATCAAGCCCAGCGGCTTCGAGGAGGAGCTCCAACGCTATGAAGGCCTAAGAGGCGAGGGGGTGAAGGCTGAGGAGCTGCTGGAGAGGCTTAGGAGACTGATGTGGAGCAAGGTCGGCATACTGAGAGAGAAGGATGGACTTAAGGAGGCCCTAAAGGAGATCGAAGAGATGAGAGATGAGGCCGAGGAGGTTAAGGCGGCGACGAGGAGGGAGATGCTTCGAGCCTTGGAGCTTCCCATGGCCCTAGATACGGCTGAGATGATATGCCGCTCAGCCCTAAGGAGAACCGAAAGCCGTGGAGCCCACTATAGGGTTGATTACCCAAAGGAGGATGAAAGCTGGCTGAGGACGATATACCTCTCAAAGAAGAAGGGAGGCAAGATGCATCTCGACGTTGAGCCTCTAATCCCCTGAGCCTCCGCCTAGGTATTTCAGTATAGTCCTCAGATAGACCTCCACCGTCGGCCTCAGCGTTGGGAGGATGAGATACTCGTCAGCCTGATGGGCGCCGCCTCCCCCAGGGCCGTAGTGGACGCTGGGTATACCACCCTCACCTGTGAAGACGTTGGCGTCAGTGATGCTCTTCGAATATTGGAACTCGGGTTCCCTGCCGTGAACCTCCCTGAAGGCCTCGGTGAAGGCCTTTATGATAGGCTCATCGGGGGACATCTCGAAGGCCTCATACCTCGGCGGCTTGGTTCCAATCTCCACCTCAGCCTTCAGGCCGAGGGAGTCGACGAGCCGCCTCATATCCTCTATGGCTGAGGAGACCGTCTCCCCTGGGACGAGAAGCCTGTTGACCTCGAAGCGGCAGCGGTCTGGGACGACGACGGAGTAGACCTTATAGCCGCCCTCGATCTTAAGGGTGCATAGGTTTCCCCTACCGAACTTTGGATGCTCCCTCAGCTTCAGCCTGTGTAGGTTCACTAGGATGCGGGCTGCCTCCTCTATGGCGTTTACCCCCTCCTCGGGTCTGAAGGCGTGAGCCGCCTTACCCTTCACGACGATGTTATAGAGTATCTTACCCGTTATCCCCAGTGGTATGGCTCCGGCTCCATACCCCGAATAGGGTTCACCGATGATGACGGCTTCCGCCCTCGCAACGGGGGTTTTGAGCAGGGCCTTAGCCCCCTTCGAGTAGGCCTCCTCCCCGACGACGGCTGTGTAGGCGATGGAACCCGCTATTTCTGGCTCGGCTTCCACTATAGCCTTCAGGGCCGTCAACAGGCAGGCGAGGCCCCCCTTCATGTCTAGGGCTCCGAGGCCGTAGAGGCGATCCCCCTTCACGACTGGTTTAAAGGGGTCTGTGCTCCAGCCCTCGCAGACGGGAACCGTGTCGAGATGGCCGTTGAGCATCAGCATCCGCCCAGGCTTCCCAGAGTCCCATAGGGCGATGACGTTTGGGCGATCCTCCTCCACGACTTGTAGCTCAGGCTTCAGACCTAGGGCCTCAAGCTCAGAGGCGATATACTCGGCCAGCTCCTTCTCCTCACCCACGACGGAGGGGATTGAAACCATCTCCTCCAGCAGCCTACGGCAGTAGGCCTCATCTATGT
>Ga0190363_1000250_pt1 | contig 30977 bp, 28 predicted proteins | sample 48721867_MG_FD_161272 | JGI IMG/M metagenome (GOLD analysis project Ga0190363, IMG submission 161272) | Hydrothermal vent microbial mat bacterial communities from Southern Trench, Guaymas Basin, Mexico - 4872-18-6-7_MG | ecosystem: Environmental > Aquatic > Marine > Hydrothermal vents >... | reverse complement strand
GACCATTAACCCTCACAGAAAGAGAACACCCTCTACGGTTACTTTCTTAATGAGTAATCAAAGATGATTTCGGTTACATTCTTAAATGATTGACTACGGGAACCGCCCCTTGAGGGCTGCGACTCTCTTGGCGGCCTCAGCTATCCTCCCGGGAGGAAGTCCTCTACCCTCCCACGATCTCATCAGCCCTTCCAAAACCTCCTCCCCTTCCTCTTCCTCAGATACCAGGAGCATGTCGACCCCACCCCTTAAAGCGAGGAGGGCCCGCTCCACGAGGGGCCAGGCGGATAGGGCCCCCATGAGGATGTCGTCCGATATCACCGCCCCCGCAAACCCCAACTCCCCTCTTAGGACCTCCCCTATTGCCTCTGTAGAGAAAGTGGCGGGGTTTTTCGAATCGAGGCACGGCACAAGGATGTGGCCCACCATCACGGTGGCCACCCCCGCCCTGATCGCTTCCCTGAAGGGGAGGAACTCTCTTTTGCGAAGGAGATCCAGGGGTAGATCGAGGAGGGGGAGGGCCGTATGGCTGTCCTCCCTGCAGGCACCATGGCCAGGGAAGTGCTTGGCGCAGGCAGCGACTCCGCCCCCCTGAAGCTCCCTTACGTAGGCGGCCACAAGCCCTGCGACCCTTTCCGGGTCCGGGCCAAAGCTCCTTTCGCCGATCACCCCGCTCTCTGCGAGCAGGAGGTCGGCTACCGGGGCGAGGTTGAGGTTTATCCCTATGGCGGAGAGCTCTTTGGCCGTCACACGGGCCATCTCCCCGACCGCCTCCTCCCCCCTTGAGGCGAGTTCCAAGGGACTGGGAAAGAGGGTTACCCCTTTCTTTATCCTCGTCACCGGGCCGTGCTCTTGATCTACAGCGATGATCAACGGAGGTTGCCCTGCCCTACGAGCGATCCCCTGCAACTCCCCGATCAGGTCTCCAACTCGGGAGGCCTCCTCGCCGTTCCTCTCGTAGAGGATGATCCCCCCGATCCCCCTCTCGATGAGCCTTATCAGGCGAGAAGAGGGCCCTTTTCCGTCCATCCCCACGATCAGAAGCTGGGGGAGATGAGATGTCCCCATGATCGAGGTCTTCAGTATTCCATTATCTCGATGCTGCTGAAGAAATAGGGTATCTCGAAGGCGGCGCTTTCAGGGGAATCGGAGCCGTGGACGATGTTCTCCTGCACATTATCGGCGTAAAGACGCCTTATGGTTCCCTCGACGGCCTTCGCCGGATCGGTGGCGCCCATGATGGTGCGGACCCTCTCAATGGCTCCTTCCCCCTCCAGCACCATGGCCACCACTGGACCCTGAGACATGAAGGTGGTGAGGCCCTCAAAAAAGGGCTTTCCCCGGTGCACAGCGTAAAAGCCCTCCGCCTCAGCCTTGCTCAACCGGAGCATCTTCATCGCCACCACCTTAAGCCCTTCCACCTCAAACCTCCTTATGACCTCGCCGATCAGCCCCTTCCTCACCCCGTCTGGCTTGACGATGACAAGGGTCCTCTCGGCCATGCCGTCAACCTCCCTCCACGATCTTCGTCATTATCAGGGTGTTGCCCTCCTCCGAGCTCCTGTACTGGACCTCATCCATGACCTCCTTGATGATTTGAAGCCCCAATCCCCTCTCCGGTAGCTCCTCCACCTTGGATAAGTCCGGGGCAGGGGCATGGAGGTGCTGGGGTTCCATCGCCCTTCCGGTATCGCTCACCTCGAAGACTACCCTATCGGGGAAAATAGTCAAGAGGACCTTTACCCTCTTCCCCTCCCTCCCCTCGTAGGCATGTCTTATCACGTTGGTGCAGGCCTCCACAACGCAGAGCTCCATCTTGTGGGGGTCGATCTCCGGCAGGAAATGATAGCAGATCTCCTTGACCGCAAGGCCCACCAGGGGGACGTTTTCGAGGCGACTCTCGATCTCAAGGGTTATCTCCTTAACCATGCTTTTCAATTCCTCATCGGTCCTGACCATCGCAGGGCCAGAATTGAGGCATCATCGGCAAATTCCTCCCTTCCCTGAAACCCCTTTATCTCCTCTAAGAGGAGTCCCAGGGCCTCATCGAGGGGAGCACGGTAATGCCGGCAAAAGAAGTCTTTGATCCTCTCGTCCCCGAAGATCCCCTCCTCACCCCTGGCCTCTGATAGGCCATCGGAGTAGACGATGAGCTGATCCCCTGGAGAGAGTTTCAGGTGCTGTTCCTCGTGAAGCTCTTCAGACAATCCGAGGCCGACGGGAGGGCCACCCCCCTCCAGCTGCAGGCACGTGCCGTCGTTGTGGATGAGCAGGGGGAAGGTGTGGCCCGCGCGGCAGAATCGGAAGTCCCCGGTCTGCACGTTGAAGATGGCGTATATCATGGTGAAGTAATGGCCCTGCTGTTCCAACATCGTGTTGTACTCCCTTTCAAGGAGGGAGATTACCTTCCTGGGGGGGTTTATGCTGTAGTAGGGGGGCTCCTTCAGGGGGATCTTCAGGAGGCCGTGGGGTTTGAGGTCGTGGGAGAGGCGCTGGTAGAGGGAGATGCTAAGGAAGGCTGCGGCCACCCCATGGCCCGATACGTCCAGCTGATAGAGGCCGATGTGTTTTTCATCGAGGCGAAACACGTTGTAGATATCTCCTGATACGAAGCCGCTCGGGATGAACCGGGCGGCGAACTCCACCCCCTCGATCCGGGGGAGATCGGAGGGCAGCAGGCTCATCTGGGCCCGGGCGGCGGCCTCCAGATCCTTGCGCATCACCTCATTGGCTACCTTGAGCTGCTCGTTCTGTTCCTTGAGCCTCCTTTCGAGTTCGATGATCCGCCTCCCCCCGGCCACTCTTACCTGGAGCTCTGCCGGGTCAAAGGGCTTGGTGATGTAGTCGTCCGCTCCTGCCTCAAGTCCGGCGATGATGTCCTCCTTTTGTCCTTTGGCCGACAGGAAGATGAGGTAGACGTAGTGGGGGGTTTCCGTTTCCCTGATGCGGCGGCAGAGCTCTATGCCGTCCATCCCCGGCATCATCCAGTCGATGATGACCATCTGGATCCCCTCTTTCTGCTCCTGGAAGATCTCCCACGCCTCCTTGCCGTCCCCTGCAGGGATCACCTCAAGGCCGAGGTTTTCCAGGTGCCGCTGGAGGAGCCGCCGGGAGATGGCCTCATCCTCGGCTATCAGCACCCTCATCCCTTCCTCCTTCGAAAAGGACCACCCTGTTCCTTCCCTCCTCCTTGGCCCAATAAAGGGCAGCGTCTGCCCGCTTCAGGAGGGCATCGACGGCATAGTCGACCCCATTATAGTCCCCGGGATGGAAGGTGGCCACCCCTATGCTCACCGTCACCTTCAGGGGGCCGTGATCCAGGGGGAAGGGGTCCAGGGATACGAGCGTACAGATCCTCTCGGCAATCCTTACCCCCTTTGCGGAATCGACTCCCGAAACGTCTTTGGCCGCTACGACCCGATACCCTCGTTCGGAGAGGATCCTCAGGATCATCCTGGAGACGGGGTCATCGTCCACCACCAGGAACTTCTTATCGAACTCCGCCATCAGCCCCAGCCCCTCTCTTCTGCGAACTTGCGGAAGCGGCCTATCTCCTCCTCCAAGGCCCTGAAGACCTTTTCGGCCCCTTCTGTCCTTCCCTCCTTCCCTTTCCTTTCCAGCTCTAGCGCCAGCTCATAGGCCCGGGTAAGGCCCAGGTTCCCCGACGCCCCTTTTAGACTGTGGGCGGTCTCGTAGAGGGTCTGGTTGTCTTGGGCCTCTATCGCCTGACGGATCTTCGATAACTTCTCCGGGCAATCGGAGAGATAGATCCCCACGAGCTCTTTGAGGAACTCCTCGTCTCCCCCTGCCATATCGAGGGCCTTTTCCATGTCGAAGGAAGGACCCTCCAGAGGAGTGGTCCTTTCGGCCTCCGATGGGGTGGGCTTCTCTTCAAGGGTCTCCTGCGGTTCAGGGACCTCAGGGAGGATCTCTTCTATTACCTTGAAGAGCTCCTGGACCTTGATGGGCTTGGGGACATAGGCGTCCATCCCTGCCTGAAGGCATCTTTCCCTGTCCTCCTTCATGGCATGGGCTGTAAGAGCGATGATGGGGACATGCCTTCCGGTCTCTTTTTCCTTCCCCCGGATCACTCTTGTGGCGTCCAGCCCGTCCATCTCCGGCATCTGGACATCCATGAGGATCAGGTCGAAGCTGTCTTTGGACGCCAGCTCCACCGCCTCCCGACCGTTGGAGGCCACGGTGACCTGCCACCCCTGCTTTTCCAGGAGCCTCACAGCCAGTTTCTGGTTCACCGGGTTATCCTCAGCAAGCAGGATCCGGAGGGGTTTCCCCTTAAGGGCGGAGACGAGCTTCGTCTCCTTTGCCGTCTCCTCTGGGCGCGTGACGAATACCTCCATGAGGGCGTTGTACAATTTGGACCTCCTTATGGGCTTAAGCAACGTCTCCCTTATTCCCAGCTGCTTGGCGAGCTCCCTGTCCCCCTTCTTCTCGTCGGAACTGAGGAGGATCATAGGGAGGGAGCGGTATTCGGGCATCTCCTTGACCCTTTTGGCCAGTTCAAAACCGTCCATGTCAGGCAGTCGCCTGTCAAGGAGCAGCAACTGGAAAGGCTTCCCCTTCCCGGCTGCCTCCTTGAGCTTCTCGAGGGTCGCTGAGCCGCTCCCCGCCTCCGCCGGGATCAGCCCCCAGGCCGATACCGTCTCCCTCAGGATCAGTCGGTTGGTGGGGTTGTCGTCCACGATGAGGACCCTTATCCCCTCGATGGGCTGAGGGACGACCTCCTCCCTCTTCCCCTCGGCCACCGGACAGCGGATCGTGAAGTGAAAGGTGGACCCCTTCCCCACCTCGCTCTCCACCCATATCCTCCCTCCCATCTTTTCCACGAGGTGCTTCGAGATGGCGAGCCCCAGTCCAGTCCCCCCGTACTTGCGGGTGGTGGAGGCATCCGCCTGGGTGAAACTCTCGAAGATCTTCCCCTGTTTCTCTTTCGGTATCCCTATCCCGGTGTCGGAGACGCTGAAGTGAAGGACCACTTTCCCCTCTTCCTCCCCCACCTTCTCCACCTTCACCACTATTTCCCCCTCCTCGGTGAACTTTATGGCATTGCCGATCAGATTCACGAGGATCTGCCGCAGACGGAGGGGGTCGCCCACGATATGATGGGGGACCTCCGGCCCCAGGTAGCAGAGGAGTTCGAGCCCCTTCTTGTGGGCCCGAGTGGCCAAGGTGACCGCCGTGGATTCCACCAGTTCCCTCAAATCGAGGACTTTTTCCTCTAATTCGAGGCGTCCTGCCTCTATCTTGGAGAAATCCAGGATGTCGTTGATTATCTCCAAGAGGCTCTCGGCGGAGAATTTGAGCATCTCCACGTACTCCTTCTGTTCATCGTTGAGGGGGGTATCCTGCAGGAGTTCGGCCATCCCCAAGATGGCGTTCATGGGGGTGCGGATCTCGTGGCTCATGATGGCGAGGAACTCGCTCTTGGCCCTGCTGGCGGCCTCGGCCTGATGACGGGCTTCCACCAGGGGGGTCACGTCTATTACGTTGAGGATCACCCCGTTGTAGGCGTCGCTGAAGAAGATGGGCTGAAGCCTTAAGCTCACCCATAGCCCCATCATCTCCCGTTCCCATGCCCTGACGCCCTTTACCCTGCCGGAGCGAAAGTCCTCCAGCACCTCCTTTATGCGCCTGTTCGCCTCCTCGCCGTGAAACTCCCAGACCTCCCTTCCCACCACATCCTCTCGCTTCATTCCCATGTGCTGCAAGAACCAGGAATTCACCTCCACTACCTGATCATCCTTGTCCAGAACCACTATCCCCTCGTTCATCCCCTCGATCATGGAACGGAGCTTTGAGGCCTCGAGCTCAGCCCTGAGGTTCTCCTCCTGGGTCCAGCGGATCGCCTCCTCCAGCTGGGCAACTGTCCCCTCTATGGCCTCGGCCATCCGGTTATATGACTCCTCGATGGCCCTCACCTCCCTGATCTTCGACAGGGGCTCTATCCTCAGGGAATAATCGCCGTGAGCGATCTTCTGGGCCATCTCGGCGAGCTTCTCTAAAGGAGTGGAGAAGGATCGCCCCATCCGGCCCGCCATAAAGAGGGAAAAGATGAAGAGTCCGCCGGTCACCAATATGGTGGCCATGAAGGAGAAACGCTGCATCCTCCTTATAGCCTCCATCTGGGGGAAGATCTTCAGGGAGAAGGCATCGTCCCCCACGATAAGGGGGACTTCGGCCTGCAAGACCCCCCTGTCCGCCTTCGGGCATCCATCGCAGCCGAAGATCTCCTCTTCTCCCTTCGCCAGGGCCACCCTGTTGCCCGTCAGCTTGTGGATTTCCTCAGCCCAGCGAGAATCGATGCAGGTCACCACATCGAGGAGTCCCAAGGGCCGCCATTCCTCCTTCGCGAGGATGGGCCTTAAGAGATGGACCTCTACCGTCTTCCCCTTCGCGAGCGTTCGGATCGCCTTCTCCTTTGTCCTGAACGGGGGGAGATCCGTCGTATCCACCCTTCCCATAGCGTAAAGAGGCGTCCCCTCTGAGTCGATGATGAGGACCGCTGCTATCTCATGGGAGGAGGGGATGAGAGAAAGAAGCGTCCTGCGTATGGAGCTTTCATCACCTGTGAGGAGGAGGTACTGAATTGCCCTGACGAAACCACTGTCCTTCAGAAGGATGTGAGAAAGCTCGTCCACTTTGTCAAGTCGACGCCTCAGGAGAATTTCGGCCACATCCCTCGTCCTCTTTCTCTCTTCCGAGAGCCTTTGCTGAGCGATCCTCAAGGCGACTATGTACTGAGTTGCCATTACTCCAAACAGAATGCCCAAAATTATGGTCAGTACCCCGAAGAGGAAGCGAGTCCTTACGGTGCGCATCTCATTCCTCAGGAGAGACTTTTCCGGGCGATCAGGATCGGTAGGTATCCGTGCCCCCTTACCTCCTTGACCGCCTCACGAATGCTCATAGACCCTTCTTTTTTGCCACCCTTCAGCCCTTCTCCCTTTTATCTTTCTTTCGGATAGACGGTCCACTTTCATTAGCCGACCATCCATGGGGATAGCTTCTTGACAGGTGAAGGGTTGTGAGGTAAAAAATTAAAAGAAGCCGAGGTAGCTCAGTCGGTAGAGCAGCGGACTGAAAATCCGCGTGTCGGTGGTTCGATTCCGCCCCTCGGCACCAAAAGGGATGAGTGCAAATTTTATCCCCCTGTGAGAGGGGGTTTTTGTTATTTGATGGAGATCCAGATATAGAACAAAGGGGATGGGAGAATCTGACGAGAGGAAATACGAGGAGGCCTTCTGGGCGCTCGCCCTCCTTCTCCTGGCCTTTCATCTCGTTTACATCGGGATAACCCCCTACGATCTGGCCCCTGATGAGGCCTACTACTGGCTCTGGTCGAAGAGGCTCTCCTGGGGTTATTACAGCAAACCCCCCTTGGTGGCCTGGTTGATCAGGCTCAGCACCTCCCTCGGGGGGGATACGCCCTTTTTCGTCCGCCTGGGCGCACCGATCTTCTCCTTCATAAGCTCCTTGGCCCTCTTTTACTTCGCCAAGGGTCTCTTTGGCCCCCGGGTGGGCTTCTGGGCCTTCCTCCTCTCCAACCTCACGGCGGCAAGCCCGGTGGGGGCGATGATCATGACGATAGACGCCCCCCTCATCGCCTTCTGGGGCCTCACCTTCCTCTTCCTGCTGCCCGCCCTTCGGGGGAAGGGGGCCTTCTGGTACCTTTCGGGGATCTGCTTGGGACTGGGCCTCCTGAGCAAATACGCTGCTGTGGCCCTCGTCCCCTCGCTATTCTTTTACCTCACTACCTCAAAGAAGGAGAGGAGGTGGCTCAGGCGAAGGGAGCCCTACCTATGGGCAGGGTTGGGGTTCCTCCTCCTTCTGCCCAACCTGATATGGAATCACCTCCACGGATGGATCACCTTCCATCACACCTCATCCCTGGTCGAGGGGAGGAGCTTTAATCCTGTCACCTTCTTCGAGTTCATCGGCACCCAGTTCGGCCTCATGACCCCTTTGATCTTTCTCCTCATCGCTTACGGCATCATCCAGGGCGTCAGGAAGGGGATCAAGGGAGGAGATAACCGCTACCTCCTCCCCTTCTGGGGGACCGCACCGCTTCTGGGGTTCTTCATCTTGCTGAGCTTCTTTTCCCCCTGTTATGCCAACTGGGCGGCGCCCTCTTACCTGACAGGCTTTGTCCTTGCGGCGGCCTCGGTGATCGAGGCCCCCTGGACGGAAAGGAGGAAGAGGGGATGGCTCCTTTCGGCGGCGATCCTCGGGGGGGTGATCTGCTTTTTCGTTTACAACATGGACCTTCTGCGCCGTTTTCCTGTCCCCCAGAAGGAGTTGCCCTCCTCTCGACTGATGGGCTGGAGGAAGCTGGGCGAGGAGGTGGGCCGGATCATCGAGGCCGAGGGCGGCGATCTCTTCGTTATCACCCAGGATCGCCGTTTCTCCTCAGAGCTCGCCTTCTACACCCCGGGCCATCCTCGGGCCTATCTCCTCAACCTTTTCCCCTATCCGATAAGCCAGTTCGACCTCTGGGGAGGGCTTGAGAGGGAGAAGGGGAAGGACGCCGTCTTTGTGACAAAGCAGGGGAGAGGGCCTCCTTCCCTTCTCGTCCATTCCTTTGAGGCATGCCATCGGAAGGGGGACGTGGAGATAAGATACAGGGGCAAGTTTATCAAAGGGTACTCTTTGTACCTCTGCCGTCGCTTCAAGGGGCTTCCCCATCGCTGAGTTGACGGCGCCTTGGCTTGGTGATAAAAAGGGAAGCTGATGGACCGAAGGGATTTCCTCAGGTTTCTCGCGGCCCTTCCTCTCCTCCAGGTGGGCAGCGCCTGGGGGAAGAGAACCCCAGTGAATCTGGTCGTGGCCCATGGGCCTGACCCCTCCTTACTTCTCCCTCAGGCCTTTGAGGCCCTAGGGGGGATGAAGAGGTATGTGAAGAGGGGGGACGTGGTGCTGATAAAGCCGAACATGGCCTGGGACAGGGGGCCGGAGTATGCGGCCAACACCAACCCCCAGGTGGTGGCCGCTCTGGTGAGACTCGCCCTCGATGCGGGGGCCAAGAGGGTGAAGGTCTTCGACCATACGTGTGAGGACCCCAGGCGAGTTTACCGAAGGAGCGGGATAATGGAGGCGGCAAAGAGGGCGGGGGCTGAGGTCTCCTACGTGAACCCCCGCAGGTTCAGGAGGGTGATGATAGGGGGGGAAGTCCTCAAGGAATGGGAGGTATATCAGGATGCCCTTGAGGTGGACAGGATCATAAACGTCCCGGTGCTCAAGCATCACAGCCTCGCCAGACTGACCATGGGGATGAAGAACCTGATGGGCCTCATCGGGGGAAAGAGGTCTCAGCTACACTGGCGTCTGGGCGAGTCCCTGGCAGACCTTGCCGCCTTTTTCAAGCCCGATCTGGTGGTCCTCGATGCCACCAGGGTGCTCCTTGCCGGAGGCCCTCAGGGAGGAAACCTGAGGAACGTGAGGAGGATGGACACGATCGTGATCGGGAAGGATCAGGTAGCGGTGGATACCTGGGGAGCGAGGATCTTCGGGATAGAGCCAGAGGAGGTCTCCTGCATCCCTATCGCTCACCGGCGGGGCCTGGGGGAAATGGACCTGAGGAGGGTAAGAACCAAGAGGATAGGGGATGTCCCATAAAGTGCGGTGGGCCCGGGCGAGGCCCCTCGTTCAGTGGTTCGCTTTCGCCCTCTTCTTCTTCCTCTTTCTTTCCACCACCTATCGCGGAAAGGACCTGATCTCCTACCCCGTAAACCTCTTTTTGCGCTTCGATCCGTTGCTGCTCCTCGCCACCCTCTTCTCCACCCATCGGGTCCCTTCCTTCATGCTCCCTGCCCTCATAACCGTGGCCTTCGCCTTCCTTTTGGGCAGGGCCTTCTGCGGCTGGATCTGTCCCCTGGGGACCCTAAACGACCTGGTGAGCTCCTTCAATAAAAGGAGGGGTCAAGGAAGCGAGGGAAATGGCTACAGGATAAAGTACTGGGTCCTCTTCTTCCTGCTGGCGAGTTCTCTCTTCACGGTGCAACTGGTGGGGCTCCTCGATCCCATAAGCCTTCTCATTCGTTCCCTTACGGTGGCGGCAGAGCCCGTATGGAACCTCCTCTTAAGGGGCCTCTTCGATTTTCTCTACGATCATGGAATAAGGGCCTTTGAACCCCTTTATCGCTTTCTGCAGTCCTGGATCCTCACCCCGAGGCAACCCTCCTACCATCAGGCCCTCTTCATCGCCCTGATCCTTGCGGCCATCCTCCTTCTCAACCTCTGGAGGCGTCGCCTCTGGTGCACCCACCTCTGCCCCTTGGGGGCGCTCCTGGGGCTCATAGCAGCGGTGAGCCCCGTTGAGAGAAAGGTCACTGAGGGATGCAACCTCTGCGGCATATGCGTGGCGGAGTGCCCATCAGGGGCGGCCTCCACTAGGGAGGGGGTGTGGAAGAAGGCGGAGTGCCTCCTCTGCGGCAGATGCCAGCTCCTCTGTCCCCAGGGAGCGATAGGTTTCGGATTCTCGAGGGGGAAAGGGGGGCAGAAGGAGCGTATAGACCTGAGACGCCGGGAGGTGATCGGGGCCTTGGCAGGGGGAGCGATCTTCTCCTCCCTCCTATTGGGAGGACGCCCCTCGAGAAGGCCCGGGGTTATAAGGCCCCCTGGTTCCCTGCCCGAGGAGGAGTTCCTGAGGAGGTGCGTGAGGTGCGGAGAGTGCATGAAGGTATGCCTCACCGGAGGGCTTCAGCCCGCCTTCCTTCAGGCGGGACTTGAGGGGATATGGACCCCCGTTTTTGACTTCCGCCTGGGGTACTGCCAGTACTCCTGCACCCTCTGCACCCAGGTGTGCCCCACCGGGGCGATAAGGAGGCTCACCCCCGAGGAGAAGGCGAAGGTTAGGATCGGGATAGCCCATATAGACCGGAGCCGCTGTATCCCCTATGCCCAGGGGATAAACTGCATTGTCTGTGAGGAGCACTGCCCCACGCCCAAGAAGGCCATAAGCTTTGTGGAAGGGGAGGTGATGACCCCTCGCGGGAGGAGGAGGGTCAAGCTCCCCACAGTCGATCCTTCCCTCTGTATCGGTTGCGGCATATGCGAGTACAAGTGTCCTCTCAAGGACCGCCCCGCCATCGTGGTTACTCCCCTCGGAGAAAGCCGGGAAGGGCCCTTTCTCCTGGCGGTTTGAAAGGGGAGGGGGGAAGCCTTAATTTTTGATTGGACCCTCCAGTTGAGGAGAGAGGGGAGGGTGTGATATGTTGAGGTGACGCTCTAACTATAAAGGAGGTGAAGGTGAAGGATAAGATTCCCGATCAGAAGGAACTGGAGCGGGAGCTGAACCGCTATCTGGAGAAGAAATATGGGGACAGGATAAAGCTGGTGGTATCGGCCTTGGAACCCCGTTCTGCCTTCTCCGGGAAGGGTGAGAAAGGTGAGAAGAAGCCCTCCTCACCCATAAACTTCGACATGAAGCCGGAGGAGCTGCTCTCTTACCTAAACACCTTCATCGTGAAGCAGGAGGAAGCCAAGGAGATCCTGGCGACCAAGATCTGTACCCATTATAACCGGATCAAGTACATGCTCCAGCAGGGAAAGGAGCCAGCAGGGGCCGGGAACATAAAGAACAACATCATCATGATCGGCCCCACAGGGGTGGGGAAGACCTACATGATAAAGCTCATCGCCAAGAAGATAGGGGTTCCCTTCGTGAAGGGGGATGCCACCAAGTTCAGCGAGACGGGATATGTGGGAGGGGATGTGGAGGACCTGGTCAGGGACCTGGTCTATGAGGCGGGAGGGGACATAGAGAAGGCCCAGTACGGAATCATCTACATAGACGAGATAGACAAGATCGCCTCCAGCGGGAACGTCATCGGTCCCGATGTCTCCCGCACCGGGGTCCAGCGGGCGCTCCTCAAGCCGATGGAGGAGACGGAGGTGGATCTGCGCGTACCTCACGATCCCATCTCCCAGATGGAGGCGTTAGAGCACTACCGCCGAACGGGGAAGCGCCAGAAGCGGACCATCAACACCCGGAACATCCTCTTCATCGTGAGCGGCGCCTTCAACGGCCTGGAGGAGATCGTCCGCAAGAGGATGAGCAAGGAGGGGATCGGCTTCGGGGCCGAGGTCCGTTCCAAGGACGAAAAATCGGAGTACCTCCGTCATGTAACGGCCGAGGACCTGATAAACTACGGCTTTGAGTCAGAGTTCGTGGGCAGGCTACCCGTGATCGCCGTCTTTCAGCCCTTAGGGGTGGAGGACCTTTACGCCATCCTGAAGAACCCCAACAGCCCCATTATCGCCAACAAGAAGAGGGACTTTCGGGCCTACGGGATAGAGGTCTACTTCGAAGACGAAGCTCTGTGGAAGCTGGCGGAGATGGCCTTCGAGGAGCGCACCGGGGCGCGAGGGCTGATAAGCGCCATCGAGAAAGTGCTCCTCAAATTCGAGAGGACCCTGCCCTCGACCGAGATCAGGGAACTGGTGGTGACCAAGGAGATGGTGGAGGACCCGGAGGGAGAACTGGAGAGGCTGCTGGCCGATCCCCAGAACGAGGAGAGGAAACGCAGGTTTGAACGGGCCAAGGCCGAAGAGCGGGAGGAGATGAAGGCCTATGTGCTCTCCCGGAAGGGGGAGTTTGAGGGGCGATATGGCCCCCTCTTCACCCCTGGGAGGGTGGAGCTTATGGTCGAGAGGCTCCTGAGCCGGGAGGAGGATATAAACCAGGTCCTCGAGGAGTTCTCCAAGCTTTACCGCCAGATAAGGGCCTTCGAGCGGAGCTTCAAAGATCGCTACGGGATAGCCATAAGCTTTGACGAGGAGGCGGTGGATCACCTCCTCTTCCAGTTCATCCGGGAAGAGGAGGGCCCCCATCAGGTCTTTTCCTACCTGGAAGGGCTCTATGAGCCCGCCTTCAAGCTGATCAGGGAGAAGGTGAACCTCGACTCCTTCCTGATCCCGAAGGAGGGGGTCACGGACCCTGAGGGCTATCTCAACGACCTGATAAAGGAGGTCTATCAGGGGAATTACGGAAGGCTTACGGTTCACGGATGAAGGACTATTACAAGATACTGGGCGTAAGCAGGGACGCAAGCCTTGACGAGATAAAGAGGGCCTATCGCAGGCTCGCCCTCAAGTATCATCCTGACCGCAACCCGGGCGACAAGGAGGCGGAGGAGAAGTTCAAGGAGATAAACGAGGCCTACGCTGTGCTGAGCGACCCTGAGAAGAGGCGCCAGTATGATACCTTTGGCGCCGAGGCCTTCCACCAGCGCTTCTCGGAGGAGGAGATCTTCCGGGGATTTGACATCGGGGACCTGCTCAAGGACTTTGGTTTCAGCACCTCGGACATCTTCTCCACCCTCTTCGGTGGCAGGAAGGGCCGGGTGCGGTACACCACCTTCGGCGGCCCCTTCGGGGGGGTCGGCTTTGATTTCGGGGGTGCTCCCCAGCCCCAGAAGGGGAGGGACCTGGTGGCGGAGATGACCATCACCCTGGAGGAGGCTGCGCGGGGTGGCGAGAGGCTCATAACCCTGGAGAGGGCGGGAAGGGCCGAGAGGATCTCGGTGAAGATCCCCCCGGGGGTCAGGGACGGTCAGAAGCTGAGGATAGCAGGGAAGGGGGAATCGGGCCGGGGAGGGGGGCCTCCTGGCGACCTTTACGTGGAGGTAAGGATAGCCCCCCATCCCGTCTTCAAGAGGGAGGGGGATGACATCTACATCGAGAAGGAGATAAGCTTCAGCGAGGCCTGTCTGGGGACGACGGTAGAGGTCCCCACCCTCGACGGCCCCAAGAGGGTGAGGATCCCCCCTGGGACCTCCCCCCATACCAAGCTCAGGCTCAAGGGTCTGGGGGTCCCCCATCTGAAGGGAGGGGGAAGGGGGGATGCCTTCCTGAAGGTGCTGGTGAGGGTGCCAAAGGAGCTTACCCTGGAGCAGCGGAGGGTGCTCGAAGAGCTCGCCAAGGTCGGCCTTTGATCCCCTCCCCTTTTTGTGGGATAATGGGTGAGATGGAAGGGATAGTCAGGATGAAGATCTTGGGGTTGATCTTTGATCCCCACCTCAACACCACCGTGGTGGTGTTGCTCGACCCGGAGAGGGAGAAGGTCCTTCCCATATGGATAGGGGCGATGGAGGGAAACGCCATCGCCATGGGGATGGAGAAGGTAGCAACTCCCCGACCCATGACCCATGACCTGTTGAAGAACATGCTGGAAGAGTTCCAGGCGGTGGTGGAAAAGGTGGTGGTCACGGAGCTCAAGGACGACACCTTCTATGCCCTCATCTACCTCACGGTGGGAGGAGAGCAACTGGAGATAGACTCCCGTCCGAGCGACGCCATCGCCCTGGCGGTGAGGGCCGAGGCCCCCATCTACTGCACCGAGAAGGTGCTTAAGGAGGCGGCGGATCTGGGGATCCTGAAGGAGAAGAGGGAGATAGAGGAGTCAGAGGAACTGAGCAAGTGGCTCGAGCGCCTGAGCCCTGAGGTCTTCGGGAAGTACAAGATGTGACCGTCCTAAAGGGGGGGCGGGAGAGACTCCACTTTCAGCACCCTGAGGAGCCTTTCCTCATCGGAAGAGAGGCCAAGGAGGGCGGAGATAAACCGCTGGGGCTTTACTCCGGCTGCTTTCTTTAATTTCAACTCTACAGCCCACTCAGTCTCGAGGATATCCGAGGGAGAAGGGACCCCCGCGGGAAGGGGAACAGGAGGCTTGAACTCCTTCAGGGGCAGCGCCCTCAGACCCTCCACAAAGGGGACGAGGTCCACCTCCCTAATCCCCTTTTTCTTCTCCACCTTCACGGGGAACCGGTCCCTTCGAGAAAAGTCCTTGAGCGCTCCTCTCACCTCCTCCAAGGGAGGGGGTGAGGGAAGGTGCTCGAAGGAGATGAGGAAGAGGTCTGCGGTGAAGAGGTTGGGGAGGGCCCTCCCCTTGAAGGCCATCTCCGCCGAGGAGAGGATTCTCAGCCCATCAGGAAGCTCCCTGTTCATTCTCTCCGCAAACTCTGAGGCCTTGATATATCGCCTCAGCTCCAGGTCCACGAATTCGGCGAGGCTCTCCACCCCCACGGGCAGGGGATTGGAAAAGGTTATCCTGGGGAGGGGGTGAAAGCCCTCAGAGAAACGCATGGGGATGGAGGCCCTCCTGGCCGCCCTGAGGAAGACATCGATCATCTCCAGGTGGCCGAGGAGGCGGGCCTCTCCCAGCTTGAGGAAGCGGGAACGGATCTTCCTCACCCAGGGCTTCCTGAGCACTACCTCCCTGACCCCGACCCGACGGGCGGGGGGAGGCATGTCCGACGGATCCGCGAGGACCAATCCCCCTCGCTCCCCACATATCCCGCAGCGCTCACACCCCTCTCTGCAGGGAGGGGTAGGAAGCCCCCGGTAGGCCCTCTCCCGCTCCTCCCTCAGGTACTCCACCTTCACTCCCGGGTCCAGGTGGGCCCAGGGAAGGACCTCCTCGAGCGATCTCTCCCGGGAGATATAGAAGGAGGGATCCACCCCGGCTCGATCGAAGGCCTCCTGCCAGCTATCCCACTTCAGGTGCTCGCTCCACCCGTCGAAGCGGCACCCCCTTCTATGGGCTTCAAGGAGCACCTTTCCCAACTTCCTGTCTCCCCGAGCGAAGACCCCCTCAAGGAAGCTCATCTTCGGATCGTGCCACTTGAGCCTGATCCCCCTCCCCCTGAGGATCCCCTTCAAGAGGGACTGCTTCTCCTCTATCTCCTCCAGGGGGAGCATCTTCTCCCACTGAAAGGGGGTGTGGGACTTGGGAACGAAGGTGGAGACGCTCACGTTCACCTGTCCTCCCCTGGCTCTCACCTCCCGGGCGAGGCGAGCGATCTCCCTGATGTCCTCTTCCCTCTCGGTGGGAAGCCCGATCATGAAGTAGAGCTTCATCACCCTCCATCCCGCCCGGTATAGGCGGGAGGCCGCCTCCAGGAGCTCATCTCGGGGTATGACCTTGTTTATGACCCTCTGGAGCCTCTCGGTGGCCGCCTCCGGGGCGAGGGTGAAGCCCGTCTTCCTCACTCGCTTTATCTCCTCGAGGAGTCCCTCGGGAAAGGTCCCCACTCTGAGGGAGGGGAGGGAGAGGGCGATTCTCTCCTCCTCGAGCTCCTCCATCAGGTGCCTTACCAAGGAGAAGAGACAGCGGTGGTCCCCTGCACTCAGGGCGAGGAGGGAGACCTCGTCGTAGCCGGTCGAGCCCAGGGCCTCCCTGACGATCTCCAGTATCTCCTTCCCTCCCCGTTCCCTGAGGGGACGGTAGATGAAGCCCGCCTGACAGAAGCGACAGCCCCAGCCGCAACCCCTCGCTATCTCCACGCTGAGCCTGTCATGGACCACCCGCATGAAGGGGACGATGGGGCGGGTGGGGTAGGGGACGGAGTTGATGTCCCTTACGTATCGACGGATTACCTTTTCGTACCCCTCTCGCAGAGGGACTATCTCCCTGAGGGTGCCGTCGGGATGATAGCGGGGGGAGAAGAAAGAAGGGACGTATACCCCTTCTATCCGGGAGAGTTCCTCAAGGAGCCGTCCCTTATCCCTCTTTCCCTCCTCCTTCCACCTGGAGAATGTCCCTATCAGCTCGGGGAGAAGCTCCTCGGCCTCCCCCAGGACGAACAAATCCACGAAATCCGCCAGGGGCTCCGGCTGCATGGCGCAGGGCCCCCCGGCGATCACCAAGGGCATCTCCTCCTCCCTTTCGGAGGCGAGCAAGGGGATCCCCGCCAGCTCGAGCATCCTCAGGAGATTGGTATAGGTGAGCTCGTACTGGAGAGAGAAGCCGATGATGTCGAACTCCCGGAGGGGCCTTCTCGACTCGAGACTGAAGAGGGGGAGGGAGCGACGGCGCAAGAGCTCCTCCATGTCCACCCAGGGGCAGAAGACCCTCTCGCAGTCCACCCCTTCGAGGGAGTTAAGCACGTGATAGAGGATCTGGAGCCCCGGGTAGGACATCCCGATCTCATAGGCATCCGGGAAGGCGAGGGCAAAGAGCACTTCCCCCCCTCCGGAGGGTCTCCGGGAGTTCACCTCACCGCCCATGTAACGGGAGGGCCTGCTCACCAGAGGCAAGAGGAGGCCAATCTCCTGCATCGCCTCCATTATGCCCAGGGTATCTCGGAGAAATCAAGGAGGGCTAATCGGTCAGGCGTAGGAGCTTCTTGGCGTTGGCCTCAAGTAGAGCCTCCTTTTCTCCCTCGCCCAGTCCCTCCATGTCCCGCAGGTAGCGGGAGGGGGAGAGGAGGGGATAGTCGGAGCCGAAAAGGAGCCTTTCGCCCACTACCTGGAAGGCTATCCGGTAAATCTTCCTATCATAAAGGAAAGGGGCAGCGGCCGTATCGTACCATACCCTGCTGCAGATCTCCTTTATCTCGGGCATGAGTTCGTAAAAGAAGAATCCCCCTCCCAGATGGGCGAGCACGATGTCCACCCCCTGGAAGGTCCTTATCAGGACCTCGATCTCCCTGAGTCCGACCTTTCCCTTCCCCGGATAATCGTGCCCTAAGGGCTCGTTGTAATGGATGAGAACGGGGACCCCTGCCTCCTGGGCCATCGAGAAGGCCTCTTTCATCTCCTCAAGGGGGATGAGCCTCTCCTCATAGGTCCCGGGAGCTATCTCTCCTACTCCCCTGGCCCCGGCCCCAAGGGCCCGCTCCAGCTCCTCGAGCCCCTCCTTTCCCCAGGGGAAGGTCACGAAGGGGAGGACCCTCCTCGGGTACCGGACCATCGCCTCCAGGAGGTAGTCGTTCTCCCTCTGACATACCTCCAGATCCTCCCATGGGAAACCGCACACCACCGCCCTCTCCACCCCTTCCCTGTCCATTACCTCGATCAACTCCTCCAGCCCTACCATCTTCGCCTTGGGATCGGCGTAAATGGAGTGAAAGATCCTGTTTCGGGCAAAAAACCTCTCCCTCTCTTCCCTCACGGAAGGGGAAAAGATATGGGTGTGGAAATCTATCATCCTTTCCTCTATTATCACTTCGAGCACCGAGCTGTCAAAAGGGGAGGATGGGGAAATCCTTCATGTCCGCCCTGCTCCTGGCAGCAGGGGAGGCCAAAAGGATGGGGAGGCCGAAGCTCCTTCTGCCCTTAGGGGATAGGACCATCTTCGAGGTCTCCTTGGGAAACCTCGTGAGGTCCAGGGTGGATGAGGTGATAGTGGTCCTGGGCCATCGGGCCGATGATTTCCTTCCCCTGATAAGGGGGAAGAAGGTGAAGGCGGTGATAAATCCTCACTATTCCCAGGGGATGAGCACTTCTTTAAGGAGGGGGCTTGATGCCGTGGCATCCGAAAGCCAGGGGCTCATGATCGCCCTGGCCGACCAGCCCTTCATCCCCCCAGAAGTCATCGACCTCCTGATTGAGGCCTTCCTTAAAGGGGAAAGGGGGATCGTCCTTCCCACCTGGAGGGGCAGGAGGGGACATCCCGTTATCCTTTCCCTCAGCCGTTACGGGGAGGAGCTGAGGGGACTTACAGGGGATAAGGGGGCAAGGGAGATCCTGGAGCGGCATAAGGAAGACATCTTGGAAGTGGAGGTGGAATGCCGAGGGGTGATAGAGGATATCGATGACGAAGCCCAATACAAAATCACCCAGTCCATAAATCACCCTTAAAGTCTCCCATTCCATCTGCCCGTTCGGGTTGACAAGGTAGAGATCGACGAGTAAAATGACTTTTGGTCGAAAATTGACTGATGGTCGAAAATGGGGCTCGAGGAGAGAAGGGAGAGGGAGCGGGCGGCCAGGCGAGAGCAGATCCTTCAGGCCGCCAGGGAGGTCTTCCTGCAGAAGGGCTTTGGCTCTGCCACCATGGATGAGATCGCCCAGAGGGCCGAGCTCGGCAAGGGGACCCTCTATTCCTACTTCAGGACCAAGGAGGAGCTCTATGTGACGGTGATGTCCGAGGGGCTCCAGATCCTCTTCGACCGGATCGAGGAGACCCTCTCCCTCCCCTTAGGGCCCGAGGAGATCATCAGGCGGCTCGGGGAGGTCTATTACGAGTATTATTTGGAGCACAGAGACTACTTCCGGGTCTTCTTCTTTTTGGAGCACGGGGAAGTCTCCAAGGAGCTGCCGCGAGAGCTGATCCAGGGGAACATCGAACGTGGGACACGGTGCTTGAGGCTCTTTGCAGAAGTGGTCGAGCGGGGGATCCGGGAGGGGATCTTCGCCACCGTCGATCCCTGGAAGGCGGCCGTGGCCTTCTGGGGGGCGACCAACGGCATCCTCTTTCTCTTCGAGGAGGAGGTCAACCGGGAGATCATCGGTACCGACGTCGAGCAGCTGATCCACTACACCATGGATCTCTTCATCAGGGGGCTTAAGGCATGAGGCTTCCGGAGGTATCGGTTCGCAACCCCGTGATGACGGTGATGGTCTTCTTCGGGGTCATACTGCTCGGGGCTGTGGCCTTGACCCGCCTGAAGATAGACCTTTTGCCCGAGATTGAACCCCCCCAGGTGAGTGTGATCACGCTGTGGCCCGGGGCCTCAGCAAGCGATGTGGAGTCGGACGTGACCAAATACATCGAAGATCAGCTCACCAGGGTCTCGAACCTTGACCGCCTGACCTCCAAGTCGCTCGACAACCTCTCGGTGGTCAACTGCCGCTTCGAGTGGGGGACCGACCTCGATGTGGCCACCAACGACATCCGCGACGCGCTGGAGCTGGCCAAAAGGGATCTGCCAGAGGATATAGAAGAGCCCATGATCTTCAAGTTCTCCTCGGCCACCATGCCCGTGATGTTCTTCTTTGTGACCGCCAAAGAGAGCTACCCGCAGCTTTACCACATCGTGGACAAGCAGATCTCCGACGAGCTCAAGCGCGTCCCCGGCGTGGGTGCCATAGTGCTCTACGGGGGGTTGAAGCGCCAGATAAACGTGCGCTTTGACCTGAAGAAGGTCGAAGCCTACGGGTTGTCGTTGCCACAGATAGGGAAGATCCTTGCTGCCGAAAACGTCGACCTTCCGGCGGGTGAGGTGAAGCTCGGCAGAATGGCCTATGCCATAAGGGTCCCAGGGAGGTTCAGGACCGTAAAGGAGATCGCCTCCACCGTCATCGGCAGCTACCGGGGAAGGCTGATCTACCTGAAGGATGTGGCGGAGGTCACCGACGGCTTCGAGGAACCCATGATGATGGGCTATGGGGACGGGAGGCCGGCAGTAGTGGTGGCCGTGCAGAAGCAGACGGGCACAAACACCGTGGAGGTGGTAGACCGGATCAAGGAGAAACTTGAGGAGATCGAGAGGGAGCTGCCAAGCGATGTGAGGATCGCGATCGTCTTTGACAGCTCGGAGTTCATCCGGTGGGCACTGGATAACCTGAAGGAAACCCTATACATAGGCCTCTTGCTGGTGGTGATGGTCACCTTCTTCTTCCTCAGGCGGTTCTGGGGCAGTGTCATCATTCTATTGACCATCCCCTTCTCACTTATTGCGGCCTTCATCCTGATGCTGATCTTCGGTTACACGATAAACACCATCACGCTCTCCTCCCTGGCCATCGCATCCGGGATGGTGGTGGATGACGCCATCGTGATCCTCGAGAACATCACCCGCCACCTGGAGCGGGGGGCGAGGCCCGTGCCGGCTGCGGTGTTCGGCTCCTCGGAGGTGGGGCTTGCGGTGGCAGCGTCCACCCTGACCATTGTGGCCGTGTTCATACCGCTGATGTTCGTCGGGGGACTGACCGGCATCTTTTTCAAGCAGCTGGCCTTCGTCATCACCGTTTCGATAATGGCCTCGCTGTTCAACTCCCTGACCCTCACGCCGATGCTTGCCTCGAAGTTCCTGAGCCCTCCTCAGATCTCAGGGGCCAAGGGCCTTCTGTCCCGGATTGACCAAAGGCTTGAAGGGAGCTTTCGCGCCATCGAGGAGTTCTACAGGAGGCTTCTGGGATGGGCCATGGGGCACAGGTGGACGGTTGTGGGGATCTCGGCCACACTTTTCGCTTTCAGCCTTGGCCTTTTCCCTCTGGTGGGGACGGAGCTTTCACCCGAGATGGATTCGGGGGAGGTCAGCATAAGCTTCAGGCTACCTGAAGGGACCAGGATCGAGGAGACGGACCGGGTCCTGCGACGAATAAATGAGATCCTCTCTCATGTACCCGAGGCGAAACACCATTATGCCTTCTGCGGCCAGACGGAAAAGGGGATAGGGACAGCTCTGGGATTCGAGGAGGGGGCCAATGTGGGCGAGGTGGGGCTGAAACTGGTGAAGAAGGCTGAACGGCAAAGGTCGGCAAAGGAGGTGGCAGCGGCCCTAAGGGAGGAGGTCGAGAAGACCCCGGGCCTGAGCAGGCTCTCGGTGAGCGCCGCCCCTGGGATAGCTCAGGTGCTCATGGGCGGGAAAAGGAGGATCTCGGTTGAGGTCTGGGGGCATGATCTTGGGGTGATTACGCGCTTCGCAGAGAGGCTCAAGGAGCGGGTGGAGAAGATCCCGGGGGCGGTCGATGTGACCCTCAGCCAAAAGCCCCCGAGGCCCGAGCTGTGGGTGGAACTGGACAGGGAAAAGGCCTCTTCGGTCGGCGTCAATGTGGCCATGGTGGCGCAGGCCCTGAGGAACTACTTCTATGGCGATGACCCCACCGAGTTCAGGGATGCAGGGGAGGATTACGACGTCTTCCTGCGCTTGAGGGACCGGGACAAAAACCGCATAGAGAGCATCGGGGAGGTCCCCATCCCCACCCTCCTGGGGACTCAGGTGAGGCTCGGGAATATCGCCACCGTCCGGGAGGGTTATGGTCCCGTGGAGATAGAGAGGAGAAACCGCCAGCGGATAGTCAAGGTGGAAGCCGACGTCCTCGGCCGCCCCCTGGGGGACGTGGTGGAGGATATAAAGCGGGAACTTGCCCGAATGGATATCCCCTGGGGGGTAAAGGTACACTTCGCAGGGGAGGTGGAGGAGCAGCAGAAGGCCTTCAGGGATCTGCGCACCCTCTTCGTCCTCGGGGTAATCATGGTCTACATGGTCATGGCCTCGCTGTTCAAGTCGTATCGGCACCCCTTTGTCATCATGTTCTCGCTTCCCTTTGCCGTAACCGGGGTGATCTTCGCCCTGGTGCTTACGGGGACGACGCTTTCCATCTTCTCTTTTTTGGGATTGATCATGCTCATGGGGATCGTCACAAAGAACGCCATCGTGCTTATAGACTATACCAACATCCTGAGGGAGAGGGGATACGGGCTTTCGGAGGCCATCGCCACTGCCGGCAGGGACAGGCTGAGGCCGGTGCTCATGACCACGGCCACCACGTTCCTCGGTATGCTTCCCATGGCCCTCTCCCGGGGCGAGGGTTGCGAGATGTGGAACAGCCTCGGAATCACCATGCTCGGGGGCTTGAGCGTCTCCACCCTCATCACCCTGGTGCTTGTACCGGTGATATACCACCTGGTGGAGGCGAGGCGGCGATGAAGATGATGTGGATCGTGTACGACGTGGACATGGAGGAGGAGGTGATGGAGGCCCTTGAAGGGGCGGGGGTCAAGGTCTACACCCTGTGGGAGAGGGTCCTCGGCCGAGGTTCAAGGAGCGAACCCAAGTTCGGTACCCATGCCTGGCCTTCCTGGAACAGGGCCTTGATGGTCGCCCTCGAGGACTCCGAGGCCAGAAGGCTCTGGGAGGCCCTGCGCGATCTATGCCAGAGGCCCCAGGGCGGAATCCACGCCTTCCTCTGGCCCCTGGAGGGGATGATGTGACGATAACAGGAGGAGGACCATGAAAGCCGGACGGACCATTACAGCCGTGATCTGCGTGTACAACGAGGAGAGGACGGTTGGAGGCGTAGTGAAAACTGTGTTAGACTGCGACACAATTGACGAGGCGATCGTGGTAAATGATGGTTCAACGGACAACACTGCTCAGATATTAGGCCAGTTTTTAGGAGATGACAAATTCAGATATGTGGAGTTTAACGAAAACATGGGCAAATCATATGCTATGACAAAGGGAGTAGAGCTGGCAAAAGGGGATGTAATTCTATTCATAGATGCCGACATCATCGGCTTTGAATCCAAACATATCGAACAGCTCGTGTTGCCTTTGATATATGGCGAGGCGGATATGGTGATCGGCCAGCCATATCCCAATGAGATGAGAAGGAGACTCAATCCCCTCAGGCCCTTGGAGTTGCTCGCCGGTGAGAGGGCCCTCTATAAAAAAGACATCTTGCCCATCGTTGACAAGATAAAGACGTCAAAATATGGCGTCGAGACGTTAATGGTACTGTATTACAAAAGCCAGGGCAAGCGTATAAAGATCGAATACCTCTGGGGAGTTACCCATTTGCTTAAGTTCCAGAAGGAGGAGCCCCTTTCAGTGTTGAAGAATTATTTGAAGGAGGCATCGGATATTCTCGGAGCTACTGCAAGTAACTACTCCTTAGTCCTTGCTGCTGCAAAGACAGCCCTTGTCAATGCGATGAAGAAGGATGTCCTTCGAAGCAATTGAAAAGATGGCAATTGCTGGCCTCCTCATAGGCTTTATCTACTCTGTGCCTCTTGGGCCCTTAGGCCAGATCATGCTCAATCGGTCCGTGGAGCGGGGACTCCGGGCTGCCCTCCCGATGGCGATTTTTGGAGCGGTGGGCAATTTCCTCCTCTGCGAGGTTTTTCTCTTGGGGATGGGGGGATTGGCCCTCTATCCCAATTTGAAGATCGCCGTTCGGGTAGCAGGCCTTGGCTTCCTATTCTACATAGGGCTAAAGGAGATAGTGACCCCCCTCCTTTCGGGGCATCGTGAGGGGGATGGGCGGCTGAGTCTGAGGTTTCCTTTGAGCTGCCTCCGGGAAGAGGGGGTACCTGGTGCCTTTCTCCTTGTGACCTGCTATTACATCTCCAATCCCACCCATTTGGCCTTTTGGATGAGCACCTCCGGGGTTATAAGGCGCATGTTTATCCCCGTTCAGACCTTGGGCAATTGCACTGCCTTCAGCGCTTTCTTTGGCACCGGTAGCCTGATGTGTCAGTATGTGTCCATAATGTTAGTTAGGAGGTTGTCGAGGTTACAAAATGCGAGGTTCGTCATGAAGTGTGTAAGCTGTGTGCTCTTTTGCATCACCATGGGCTATCTCGTTGTGAGGGCGATCCTCGATATGCGGGCGTTATCCCTGTGAGGAGAAAGCGATGAAGGGGGGCAAGAGGACGGCCTTTGTCTTTTTCCTCTTCTTCTTTCCGTTTTTCTCCTTGGCCTGGGGCCAGGAGCCCCTTACGCTCTCAAGAAGCATTGAGATCGCTCTTGAACGCAGCCCCACCCTTCAGGCAGCCCGGGAGGCGATCCGGGAGGCTGAGTACCGCCGCAAAGCCGCCCTTTCGGCCTTCTTCCCCCAGGTGGAGACCCAATACAGTTACACCAGGCTGGATGAGAAGCCCACTTTTACTATACCGGGTCTCCCTCCCACGGAAGTAGGGCCGAAGGACAATTACAACTGGCTCACCACCGTGACCCAGCCTGTCTTCACCGGTGGTGCCCTGAGGAACGGGTATCTTCTGGCGAGGCTGGGTGTGGATGTGGCGAAGTGGGAGTTCGAAAGGACAAAGCAGGACCTCGTTCTGAAGGTAAAGGAGGCCTACTGGGGGGTGCTTGTGGCAGAGCGGATGGTGGAGGTGGCCTCCAGGGCCCTGGAGAGTCTCAGGGAACACCATCGTGTGGCCCAGGCCTTCTACAAGGAGGGAATGATCCCGAAGAACGATCTGCTTCAGGTGGAGGTGGAGCTTGCTCAAAGGGAACAGGACCTGGTGAGGGCGAGAAACGGCCTTGAGACGGCCAGGTCCGTCTTCAACACGCTGCTGAGGAGGAGGCTCGATGCGGAGGTAAAGCTTGCCGAGACCCTGAGATACGAGCCCTTCAGGGAGGATTTGAAGGCGTGTACAGAGCGGGCCCTGGAACAGAGGCCCGAGCTCAAGGCGGCCCGCTTAGCGATCCAGATGGCCAAAAAGGAGGCAAAGATCGCGGCCTCAGGGCTTTTTCCCCAGGTGAGCTTGCTCTTCAACTACGAGCGACAGGGGGATGAACCCTCAGTCAGTGGTTCCCGTTACAACCCCGATGAGGAGAGCTGGAACGTTATGGCCGTAGTTCGGTGGAAGGTATGGGACTGGGGGCAGACCTGGTGGGGGGTAAAGGAGAGCAAGGCCAGGGTCTTTCAGGCAGAGCGTAACCTCCAGGAGGCCATCGATGGGGTGAAGCTTGAGGTCAAAGAGGCCTACCTCAATCTGAGGGAGGCCGAGAAGAACATAAGGGTAGCGGAGAAGGTCCTTGAGCAGGCGGAGGAGAACTTCAGGATAAATGAAGAGCGTTACAAACACCAGGTGGCCACATCCACAGATGTCCTCGATGCCCTGACGCTCCTCGTCAGGGCCCAGACCAACTACTGGACCGCCTTAAGCGAATACAACATCGCCCGGGCGAGGCTCGATCGGGCGATGGGGGAGAGGTGAAGATGAGGGTGAAGTTGCTGATATCTCTGGCCATACTCCTTGCCTTTACAGCTTGTAAGAAGAAAGAGGCCCCAAAGGCTGAGGTAGAACGGGTTCCGGTTGAGGTGACTAAGGTGAAGAGGGCCACCATCTCGAGAAAGATAGAGGCGGTGGGAAACGTCATACCGAGGCGAGCCGTCATCATAAATCCGAAGGTTTCCGGAAAGATCGAGGCCATCTATGTGGACGAGGGCGACAGGGTAAAAAAGGGCCAGGAGATAGTGAGGCTTGAGCAGACCGATTTCCTGCTGGCGGTCCAGAGGGCAGAGGCGGCGCTCGAGAGCGCAAGGGCTGCCTTGAGGCAGGCTGAGATAAATTACGAAAACACCGAGAAGGATTACAGGAGGCTCAAGGCGCTCTTTGAGAAGAAGGTCATCTCCCAGCAGGAGTTTGATCACATAGATGCCGCCTACAGGGGCGCACGAGCCCAGCTCGCCCTGGCCAGGGCCCGAGTAAAAGAGGCGGAGGTAGCCCTGGAAAATGCCAAGGTGCAGCTTCGGGATACCGTAATCAGGGCCCCCTTTGATGGATACGTGACCGCACGCTTCGTCGACCCCGGTCAAAGGGCCTATATAATGCCCCCGACAAACATCATGGAGATCGCGGAGATATCTGAGGTCAAGATCTCCATAGATGTCCCCGAAAGGGAATTTCCGTTCCTCAAGGTTGGTACCCCCGTGGAGGCGGAGGCCGATGCCCTCCCCGGGAGACGGTTCCGAGGAAGGATAAGCACCATCTTTCCCAAGGTCGACCCCCGGACCCGCACCTTCAAGGTGGAGGTGACCCTCAAGAACCCCGAGGGTCTGCTCAAGCCGGGGATGTTCTGCCGGGTGAGTATCCTGGCCGAGGAGATCCAGACCCTGGTCATCCCCCGTGAGGCAATCCTCAGGATACCGGCAACAGGTGTGGACTACTGCTTTGTGGTGAAGGGGGGGAAGGCCTACAGAAGGAACATAAAGACGGGGCTTAAGGAAGGGAACCTCGTCGAAGTGAAGGAAGGCCTCTCAGAAGGGGAGGAGGTGGTGATCTCAGGTCAGGCCAACCTGAAGGCCGGAATGGAAGTGGAGGTAAAAAAGGCGGGGTGATGGGAAAAAGATTAAGGGCATGAGGGGGGATTGTCTTTCTCTTTCTCCTATCGTTGTTCGTGGGAAGTTGTAAGAGAGAGGAGGGGGAGCGGGCAAAGGAGCCCTTCCGGGGTGTCAATGTGGAGGTCAGAGAGGTGAGGAAGGAGAGCATCCCCGATGTTGTGACCTTTGTGGCCAACCTTGAATCGAGACAACGAACGACGATTATCCCCAAGGTCTCAGGGCTGATTGAAAAGATATACGTGAGGGAGGGGGAGTATGTGAGAAAGGGTGACCTCCTCGTGAAGCTGGAGCAGAAGGATTACCTTGTAGCCCTTCAAAAGGCCGAGGCGGTCCTTGAGGAGGCGGAGGCGAACCTCGAGCAGGCCTCCAAGGACTGGAGGCGGTTCTCGGAGCTGTTCAAGAGGCGTGTCATCTCCAAGCAGGAGTATGAAGAATCAGAGACCCGCTCGAAGAGCTCCGCCACCTCTTTCCCGGAGACGTGGACTACACCATCATAATGGATTCCTCTCGGGACATCCTCGTCTCGCTCAAGAACCTCTCCACCACCCTCTGGTGGGCCCTTCTCGCGGTCAGTGCAGTGGTGCTCTTCACCTCAACCCTTATCACCCTCATCTTCGTCCCCACCCTATATTACATGATGGAGAAGAGGAGAAGATGAAGAGCACAGGGGTTGTTGCGCTCTCAATTGCCTTTATCCTGCTGTTCTGGGGATACCCGTGCTACAGTCAGAACCTCGGCCCTATCTCAACCAGGAACCAGCACCTGCCCCACCTCGTCTTTTTGAACCTCCCACCCGAAGGGGCGGCGACTGTCGCAAAGGGGAAGGTGGCCATCGATCTCAACCTCGATTATACGAATACCTGCTACTGTGAGAGGGGAGACAGCGGCGAGGTCATAATAGACATGGAGATGATGAGGTTTTCCCCCGTGCTGCGCTATGGTGCAGGAGAGGAGGTTGAGGTCGGGTTGGAGATGCCCTTTTTCTATTTTTACGGTGGCTTCCTCGACTGGCCCATTTGGGACTTCCACGAAACCTTCGGCTTCAGTCAGGGGGATAGGGCGAAGAGGGGAAAAGGGGAAGTGGAATATCTGGTAAGGAAAGGAAACAGGTGCTGGCTTCACCTCACATCGGCTGAGTTTGGGCCCGGAGACCTCAACCTCTTTGCAAAATTGAGGGTGCTCGAGCAAAGAGGGCCCTATCCTGGCCTTGCCTTAAGGTCCGCCCTTCAGATCCCCACCGGGGACGAGGAGGAGGGGATGGGAACAGGAGGCCCCGTCTTTGGACTTGGTTTGATCCTCGAAGAGCAAATTGGGAATCTCTCCCTCTACCTGAACGCCAATTGCCACTTTATAGACCCTTCTCGGGTCTTTCCCGTCGACCGTTACTATCTCTTTTCTGGCACCCTTGCAGCGGAGTACGGGTTTCGAGAAGACCTCTCTCTCCTCCTTCAGGTAAACGGCAATAGCAGCCCTTTTTCAACCGGGATGGATCTCCTTGATGGGGGTGCCGCAGAGATCATATGGGGGCTAAAATGGAAGGTCTGGAAGAAGGCGATCTTGACCTTCGGAGTCACAGAAGAGCTGGTAGGTGAGACTTCGGCTGATGTAACCCTAACGACGGGTATAAGGTTCAATTTTTAACGATGGGATGGGGAGATACCAATAGTAGATTGATGCCCTTCGATGCCACGGCCATCGGGAGCCTCCCCCACCGGGATCCCGAAAGGGCCTGTGGGCTGATCCTTCAGCACTTGCCCCGCATTCCCCACTGGCCCCAGCTCCCTGCCCGCGACCCCCGGGAGGGGATGGTGAGGCAATTCCTCGAGGGGATGCCAGGGGTGGTGGAGGTGGAGGATGGCGGATACTTGAGGCCTCCAGCGGAGGCCCCCGAGGAGTGGGAGGAGTTCTTCCTGCGATGTGAGGAAGGGGCCCTTGAGGCCTTTTCCATGAGCGAAGGACGGGCAGCGGGGTTTTACGTCTTTCTGGAGCGGGTGAAGGAATTAAGGCCCCCCTTCCTAAAAGGTCAGGTCACAGGGCCCGTGACGATGGGTTTCTCCCTGAAGGACTCAGAAGGACGGATGGCCTTCTACGATGAGGAGTTGAGGGAGATGATAGCCACCCACATAGCGATGAAGGCCCGATGGCAGGAGAGGGTGATGAGGGAAGCCGTCCCCGATGCCCAGATCATCATCTTCTTCGATGAGCCCGCCCTGGCAGGTTACGGTAGCGTTTACATGAACGTGAGGCGGGAGGAGGTGCTCGAGGCCTTAATGAGGGCTATGGAAGGGGTCAGGGGGATTAAGGGGATTCATGTCTGCGCCAATACCGACTGGCCGCTGGTGCTCGAGGCCGGATTCGATATCGTCAACTTCGATGCCTACGGCTATCGGGAGAACTTCCTTCTGTGGGCTGAGCAGATAAGGGCCTTTCTCGAAAGAGGGGGAATCGTCGCCTGGGGGATAGTGCCCACCGATGCTGAGGCCCTAAAGGGGGCCACCACCGAGGAGCTCCTGGGGGCCCTTTTAAGGGGCGTTGAGGAACTCAGGGCTGCGGGTTTGGCAGAGGAGCTCCTCTCCCGCTTTCTCATCACCCCGAGCTGTGGCACCGGCTCCCTCGGCGAATCGGAGGCAGAGAAGGTCTACGGGTTACTGCAGCAAGTGAGTGAGACCCTTAAAGATCGTCTCGGAAATTCAGGTGAGTCCTTTTAGGCTGGAGCCGGCGAGGGGGGTCGAACCCCTGACCTGCTGATTACGAATCAGCCGCTCTACCACTGAGCTACGCCGGCCTCCTTCAGGATAGTCCTTTTCCTTCTCCTCTGTCAACTTCGTCCTTGACCGGATAAAGTAAAAGTTATAATCTTTTCGAAAGATGGAGAAGGAGAAGGTGGCCATAATCCTCGCTGCGGGGAAGGGCAAGAGGATGCACTCCGCCCTTCCCAAGGTGCTTCACCCTGCGATGGGGAAGCCCATGCTCGCTTACGTGGTTGACGCCGTCAAAGGGGCAGGGATCAAGGACCTGATCGTCGTTGTGGGCAAAGAAGCGGGGAAGGTAAAAGATGTGATCGGAGAAGAGGGGATCTCTTATGCCCTTCAGAATGAGCCCCTGGGGACCGCCCACGCGGTGATGGCAGCAAGGGATCTGCTTGAGGGCTCCTCAGGGACGGCCCTTATCCTCTGTGGCGATACCCCCCTCCTTGAGGCCGGGACCCTCTCTTCCCTCCTCGATCACCATCGAAGGGAGGAGGCTACCCTCACCATCCTTGCTGCCTTGATGGAAGACCCCAGGGGATATGGCCGTATCCTGAGGGGGGAGGAGGGGGAGGTGCTGGGGGTGATCGAGGAGAGCGATGCCACTGAGGAGCAGCGAGCGATAAGGAGATCAACAGCGGTATTTATGCTGTCCAGATCCCCTTCCTCCTTTCTGCCCTGGAGGAGGTAGGGAGGGATAACGCCCAGGGCGAATATTACCTCACCGATATTGTAGAGATAGCCCACAGGAGGGGGGAGAAGATCGCCGCCTTCAGGGCCCCTTCCCCCCAGGAGGTGATGGGGGTGAACACGAGGGCGGATCTCGCCAGGGCGCAGAAGCTGATGGCCCGAAGGATCGTGGAGCGGTGGATGGCCTCCGGGGTCACCATCGAGGACCCGGAGACCACCTACATAGAGGCGGAGGTGGAAATCGGCCAGGATACCCTAATCCGCCCCTTTTCCTTTCTCCGGGGCAAAACTGTGGTGGGAAGGCGCTGCACCCTTGGCCCTCAGGTGGAGATCGTGGACTCGAGGCTGGGCGATGAGGTGACCGTCAGGTTTTGCAGCCTCATAGAGGGGAGCGAAGTTGAGAGGGGGGCAGTGATCGGCCCCTTCAGCCGTCTCCGCCCCGAGACCTATATAGGGGAAGGGGCGAGGATTGGAAACTTCGTCGAGGTGAAGAAGTCGAGGATCGGCAGGGGCAGCAAGGCCAACCACCTGACCTATATCGGCGATGCCCAGGTGGGGGCAGGAGTTAACATCGGTGCTGGGACGATAACCTGTAATTACGACGGCTTCCGGAAAAACCCCACCGTCATCGAGGACGGGGCCTTCATCGGGAGCAACGTCGCCTTGGTGGCGCCGGTCAAGGTGGGCAAGGAGGCGGTGGTGGGGGCGGGCTCGGTGATAACGAGGAACGTTCCCTCTCTGGCCCTGGCGGTGGAGAGGTCAAGGCAGAAGCACTTGAGGAAGTGGGCGCTGAGGAGGAAGAAAAAACAGGAGGGATAGGATTGTGCGGGATCGTCGGCTATATCGGCCCCCGTTCCCCCCTGGAGGTCCTCTTAGAGGGGCTCAGGAGGCTGGAGTATCGAGGTTATGATTCGGCAGGGGTTGCCGTCTTCCACAGGGGGCGGATAGAGATAAGGCGGGTCGAGGGGAAGATCGCCAAGCTCGCCGAGCTGGTGAGAG